>JACCDM011527866.1_pt1 | contig 28280 bp, 15 predicted proteins | sample 7445851 | NCBI WGS metagenome assembly JACCDM01 (sample SAMN15323438, study PRJNA562643) | freshwater metagenome | isolation source: river surface water | place: USA:Blue River Watershed | collected 2017-08-16
AACAAAAGATTTTGCTATTAGTGGTTTGGTAACAATTATAGACTGGATTACTTTATCTTTTCAGAATGATGAGCAATATAAAAATCTTAATTTGCAGATGGGAGATGTTATTAAGCTAATTGATTATGCAAAAGCTAATGGAGGAGTTAGTAATATACTAAATAAAGCAACATCGAAATACGAAAAAAACCCAAATATTGATAAATGGGAGAGCCGCTTCTCTGTCTTATTTGAGAAATTTTGTAAAGAATTTGGATTTATGTCTGACTTGAAAACTGAATTGCCGGTTAAATTAACTCTCTTGCCACCGGAGGTTCTTGAAATGCTAGTTAGTAGAGGCAGTGATTACAATCCTAAAGATTATGAAAGTGAGCTGATGTACAAATTTAAAAGCCTTGTAACTACTACAGGAGTTAAAATACCACCTCGCGAACAACGCTCCCATGTGGATAAGCTCGACATTATCAAGAGTAGTGGTGAGCATCACCTTTAACCCAACAAACCCCACCAACCAATCAAAAAATGAAGTTTATTTTTAAATTATTTGCTGGGGGGGTTTTGTGGAAAAATTTTCTTTGTCTTTCTGTTTTTAGTTTAGCTTTTTTAACTTCCTTTCTTTTTCCTTTCGAAATTCTCGCTCAAGAAAAAAATCAAATCATCGTCAATCAAATCAGATTTTCCGCCGACCATAATTTGATTTTAGAAGTTTCGGCGAAAAGTGAATTTCGTATTTTTACCCTAGAAAATCCCAGTCGATTAGTTGTCGATCTTAAAGATGCCAAACTTAGTGAGGGCGCGTTAAACATTGCCCTGCCCTTTTTTATCAGCTCGGTGCGCAACTCGGTAAAAAAGGACGAGCAACAAAATTCAATATTGCGCATTGTTTTTGATCTGAAGCAAAAAGTTGCGATCAACAAAACCATTTTTCAGAAAATTAAAAATAATCAATTTGGTCAAATCGTTGTTGATTTGACGGGAATTGACAAAAGTTATGATGGCCAAACTAGCAAATTTGTTTTACAAAAAGCGCCCGAAATTCAATTAAATTCTGGCGCTAAAAACAAAGATCGCGCAGTAAAAATTATTCAAAAAATTCCCATCATCGTAATTGATGCGGGCCATGGCGGCAAAGATCCCGGAACCATTGGTGATTACGCCAGAACAAAAGAAAAAAACATAACTTTAGCTTACGCCAAAGAGCTGAAGAAAAGTCTTGATAACACCAAAAATTATAAAGTTTTTCTAACTCGCGACGACGATTTTTTTATTCCGCTGCGTCAAAGAGTTGAAAAGGCGCGAAAATTAAAAGCCGATCTTTTTATCTCGCTGCACGCCAACTCAATTGCTGAACCCGCAACTTCGGGGTTTTCAATTTACACCTTGTCGAAAAAATCTTCCGATAAACAAGCTGAAATGTTGGCACAAAAAGAAAATCGAGCTGATATTATTGCTGGCGTGAATTTCTCGGGAGCCAGTCCCGACATCATGAAAACTCTAATTGACTTATCTCAACGCGACATTATGAACAGCTCGTCGCGCTTTGCCAATATGGTGATCAGAGTTGTCAATAAATCCGAGATAAAAATTCTACAAAACAGCCACAGATTTGCTGGATTTGCTGTTTTAACCGCACCGGATATGTCATCAGTTTTAATAGAACTGGGCTATTTATCCAACAAGCAGGAAGAAAAACAACTCAACAACTTGATTTACAAAAGAAAACTTGTCGCCAGTCTGAACGACGCGATTGATGAATATTTTCACAAGAATTTAATACCTTCTAAAACCAGTTCAAAACATGAATAAAACCTTTAATACCCTGATTGCAGCCTTTTTGCTTTTGCTTTTAATTTGCAGCGCTTTTGGATTTTTTATCTTCAAAAAATATAGCGAAAATCTTCCCGATTACGAACAATTAAAAAGTTATACGCCATCAATCACAACTCGTCTTTACGCGGCTGACGGCTCTTTGCTTTCAGAATTTTCTAAAGAAAAACGCGTTTTTGCACCAATCGACATCATTCCAAAACATTTGATCAACGCCTTTTTGGCCGCTGAAGATTCTAATTTCTACAACCATTCTGGCATCGATCCTTTCGCAATTTTTCGCACTTCAATTAAAAATGGTTTATCACTTTTAAAAGGCGACGAATCAGTTGGCGGTGCTTCCACCATCACGCAACAAGTTGTAAAAAATCTTTTGCTTTCACGCGAAAGAACGCTGCAACGCAAAGTAAAAGAAGCAATTTTGGCTTTCCGCATCAGCCAAACTTTTTCTAAAAATCAAATTTTAGAACTTTATTTAAACCAGATCTATCTTGGCTCTGGCGCTTACGGAGTTGCTGCAGCGGCGCAAGTTTATTTCAATAAATCAATTGACGAATTATCCATCGAAGAAGATGCGCTTTTAGCAACTTTGCCCAAAGCTCCTTCCAAACTTGATCCGCGTAAAAATATTGAAAAAGCCAAAATCAGAAGAAATTGGGTTATTAGCCGCATGATCGAAGAAGGCTTTATTACCAAAGAAGAAGGTGAAGCTGCAATGGAAAAGCCAATCGTAATTAAAGAAGCCGATTCGGAAGATTTTGTGAAGGCAGAATTTTTCTCAGACAGTGTCAAAAAAGAATTAACTGAACTTTACGGCTCTGACGATGTTTTTGAAAATGGTATCGTAGTTCGCACTTCGCTTGATACTAACCTGCAAAGAATCGCCGTTAAAGCTTTCGAAACCGGCATCGAGGATTACGACCAAAAACATGGTTATCGCGGCGCTCTTGGCAAAATTGACGCCAGCGGTAAATGGCAAGAAGAGTTACAAAAATTCAACGTCAAAAAAATCTATAAAGACCAATGGAAAAGAGCGGTGGTAATTTCAATCTCAAGAGACACTGCAACAATTGGTCTTGAAAATGGCGAACTTGGATCAATCACCCTCGCCTCATTAAAATGGGCTAGAAAACATTTAAGCATTGATTCTCTTGGGCCAGTTTTAAAAAAAATTGACGACGCCTTATCGATCGGCGACGTGATTTTGGCCGAGAAAGCCGGCAAAGGCGAAACTTATTTTCTGCGTCAAATCCCAGAAGTTAATGGCGCCTTTTTGGTTATGGATCCGCACACGGGAAGAGTTCTGGCCATGAGTGGCGGTTATGTTGACGCGCCAAACCAATTCAATCGCGCAACTCAAGCTTTACGACAACCCGGGTCAACCATGAAACCTTTTGGCTATATTGCGGCCCTTGAAAATGGCATGACGCCAGCAACCATAATTATGGACGAAGAAATTGCTCTCAACCAAGGCGTTGGATTGCCACCTTACAAACCAACCAACTATTCTGGCGAATTTTACGGCCCAACAACTTTACGTTCTGGCCTTGAGCAATCGCGCAACATTACAACTGTAAGAATGGCCGACCAAATTGGCTTGGATAAAGTTGTTAATGTGGTCAAGAAATTCGGCGTTAATGATAATCCTCAAAAAATTTATTCTTTGGTTTTAGGATCAACCGAAACCAGCTTAACGCGCCTTGTTACGGCTTACGCCATGATGGCCAACGGTGGTAAAAAAATTGCACCGTCAATGATCGAAAAAATTCAAGATCGCAACGGTTTAACTATTTATCGTCGCGATAAAAGAAAATGCGAAATCTGCATGATTTCTGACGCCAACGGCAATATTGAAAAAGATATTAACTCAATTGCGATTCCTTTCCTTGACGAATCTCGCGAAGAAGTTACCGATTCTGCCACCGCTTACCAAATCACTTCCATGTTACAAGGCGTTGTCGATCGCGGTACGGCAGCTCGCGCTAAAGCAATTGGCAGAATTATCGCTGGTAAAACCGGCACAACCAACAGCTCTTACGATTCATGGTTTGTAGGATTCTCGCCCGATCTTGTTGCTGGCGTTTATGTTGGATTCGACACGCCAAAAAGTTTAGGGTCGAACGAAACTGGATCTTCCGTTGCCTTGCCAATCTTTATCGACTTCATGAAACAGGCGCTAAAAAACACGCCGTCAACTCCTTTCCGCGTTCCCAATACCGTAAAATTTGTGAAGGTTGATCGCACCACCGGCAAATTCCCAACTCGCGCCACGCCAAAAGATAAAGTCTTTTTTGAAGCCTTTAAGTTAAACGATTCGCTCGACGATTCTGACACGCCCGAAGATTCCGCCGACGATGGCTTTGGTGACAAAACCTCTTCTAGCGCACCTACAGGTATCTATTAATGTCTTCAGCTTTGATTTCGATTTTTGTTACTTTGACCATCGCAATCGTCGCACTAAAATCTTTTCGCGCGCAAAATTCCTACGAAAAGATTTTGGGATTTTACTTCATTTTCACCAATATTATCATCCTGATTCTGATCAATTCTGTCGCCAGTTTCGAAGAGATTCTCGACATTATCATCGTGTTATTTTTACTAAAATTGGTCACGGTTTTATTTCTATTATTTAATAAAAAGAAAATTTAATGATCAGCTATTTAGCCTTGATTATCAGCGCTTTTGCCTTGTTGATGTTGTTGTTTTCGGCAATCGCTTTTGCCAAAGCGCACGATGTTTTTACCATGACTCACATCGTGATGATTGCCAATTGCTACGCGATTCCACTGCTTTTGATTGGGATTGAAATTGATAAATTTTCTTGGCTGTCTTTCATAAAAATTATTACACTGATTGCGCTGAATTTTGTAGTGGTCAACTTACTTTGCCACGCCGTAATCCGCCGCGCAATTTTGAATAAAGTTGATCCAAAAGCCGAAATTAAAAGATCTTAGAACCGTCTAGCATCTTCTAATTGACTCCTAAATTTAATTACCACGAGCTTCAGAGAGTGTTAATCAAATTAAATTCAGCGAGCCATGAGAAAATGTTATAGCTCTTATCCAAGCGAATGGGGCTTCTGGCTATTGGTGATATTGACCAAGACTGAAGCTCCTTCACTTTGTTGCAAGTTGCCAGAAGGCTTTAAGACTGCCTCATATCTTTTTTGAATAACCTCAGAAAGGCAGCTTTCAAAATTATCTCCCGAATCAGATATAAGTTTTCGCTGAAGCTCACTTAGCTTGTCGTAATTAGAAGATATTTGCTCTGCAATTTCTGGATCATAACGATCGAGATAAGAGCTGCGATTAACTAGCTTTAAAATATCAACTTTTTCCAACAAAACCGAAGCAATTTCTTCTGATAAATTTTGAACGTAAACTGGTAAAACCTGATTCAAAGCCCCTCGCAACATTCTCAGGTTCAAATTTTCACCACCTTTTGCGTGCAAGCAGTTGCGAAAATCTTGCGCGATATTTTTGGAAATGTCGGTGATTAATTCGCCATTAATTTCTTTTAACTCTGGCTTCAGCCAATGCTCAACAATTTTGCTTAGATCGTCTTGTGAATATTCTTTTAAACTTTTAACGCTTGGCTGAATTGTGCGATGTAGCAAGGCTGGACTGATTAAAGATCTTCCTTCAAGCCCAGCGGAATTGACGCTAGAAATTAGCATAAATCCGGGTTTGGGCGCGTCTTTTTTTCCATCAGGGTGATCTCCGGTTAGTGCGGCATTTAAAATTTTTTCCAAACCGTCATCGATGCAGCTGTTGATTTCATCGATCCAAACAATGTCGCCATTTTCAAAAGCTTTAACGATAATTTCTTTTTTTTGCTCAAGCGGCAAGTTGGCGTCAATTTTGTAGAATCGTTGTTTTTGAGAATCTGAGATTTCTCCAATTTTAATTTCGGTTATTTCTTTTGAGGCAAGCATTGCGGCGATTAACTCGCTTTTTCCAGTTCCAGAATCGCCCTCAATTAAAACCCCGTTTAAACCAACTGATTGCTGTGGAAAATATCCAAGTTTTTGACCGAGCTTGATATTCAAAGCCGCGCCCAATGCCCGCTCAACTTCTTTGGTGGCTGAAGTTGAGATAAAATTTTTACTTTCAATTGACTGCTGCGGTTCGTGCAACCTTTCACTAATTGCAACCAAAACTTTATTTTGCAGCTCTCTTACTGTTTCTGGGTTAGCTTCGGTGTCTTTTGTGACGGAGTTAATTTGTTGATAATTAGCGATCAAATCGCGGCAAATATTTTTAAAATCACTTTCTGAAATATTAGTTTTTTCTGATTGTAGGTTGTTAAAAATCGCTTCTTTAAGAACTTTTTCATAAATATAGCTGGCGGGAAAATCTCTTAAAAGCAAAGCGGGAATTTTACCGTCATCAAAAATTTTTTGGCGCAGTCTGCCGCCGCCATATTCAAGCTCGTTATGGGCAAAAACTACTTTATGATTTTCATCAAGATCGTAAAATTTTCCTTGGTAAAAAATTCTCTGCCCACCGCCATTTTTTAGTGGAGAAAATGCCGTAAAGTGACGATCTTCAATGTTGGATTCGTCAATAAAGAGAATTTTTATTTCATCACTTCGATTGTTGGCCCAAGCTTCAATGTTGGCTAACTCGCGATAAATTGTGGTTTCGGATTCTTTTTCAAGCTCTCTAATCAAGCTACTTTTTCCTACGCCACTGTGGCCAGTAAGGCGAACCATGGAGTTGATTCTGAGGGTTTGGAGCAAACTTTCTTTTCTGGTGGCAATAAAAGTTTTCGCTTTTTCTTCGCTATTTTCTAGATCGTAAGAAGTGTCTGGCGTTTCAAAATAAGTAATTTCGGTGAACAGAGCTGGCATTTCATTATGTCGCTCAATCGCGTATTTTGATGGCGCCAACCACTTTAATTCATCAGGTGCTAGGCCTTTGTTTTCAATAATTAGAGTTAAATTTTTGCCAATCTCGCTGGTTAAAATTGGCTCTAACATTTGCAAAAGGTCTGGAGCAAATTGACCTCGTAAAACTATTTTTTTCCCTTCTTGAAGTTTTGTTAAAAGCTCACTTTCACTTTTTTCAAAATCTATGAAGCCGCTTGCCGTAGTTTTAAATGTGATTTTTTCGATTAAGTCTTGGTAAGCACAATCTTCAACATCAACAACCGCAAAGAATTCAGTTGCTTCGCCTTTATACTCTTCTCCATCTTTCAAAATACCTTCCAACGTCTTTTTGCAATCGTTGGTTAGAAAAATTTGTGCAATATTTGATAAATTTTCGCTTTCGTTTTCGGCAAGATTTGCACTTTTTACATTAGCTGGCACTTTAACTTGCGGCGCCAGATGAAGTTCTAGTTGAACATTGTGCTTTTGCGACTCGTTAAATAGGCAATACCATTGGCTTTCAGACAGATCTGACGAAATAAATAATTTTAAAGTTTGATCCTTTGCATTTTCGATAAAACCAGTGGTTTCGTTGTAGTGAGAATTTTTTATTTCTTTGTCGCAAAGCAGAAAATCAAAGAGCTGAGAGTTAATTAATTTAGCATCTAAAGGCACTTGATCCAGCGTGACGCCGTTTGCCACTGAGATTTTTGTGGCATCGCTAAATTTTATAAAATCAAAGGAATTACTTTTGTAAGTAATTTGGGTGCTTTCAGGCAGATCAATATTATAGCCGTGATAGGTGAATTTTCCTAAAGCTTTAGCTTGAGCAAATTCTTTTTTTAATTCTTGCGCCGCTTGTTTGGATAAATTGGTGACTGCAAAATTATTTTCGCCTCTTTCTAAGGCTTGAACAAAATCACTTTTTTGCCACTGCATTTTGTCTTCAACTAGCACAATTTTTCCAAATAAAAATCGGCGCCAATTAGAAAATCCCTGCAAATCAATGAGGGTTTTTTCTTCTGAATTTATCGTTTCTAAAACTGGTAAATCTATTTCTGATTCAAGGCTTAAATTGTGTCGAGACAAGAAAGATGGGTCTTGAGATGCCTTGCTAGAAAATCCAATAATTTGAATTGGGCCATCAATTTTTTCGCCATTAATACTTCCGTTGGGATCTAAAACAGAGTTAAGTGCAACTTTTTGCTTATTGTCAAAAGCGTCCCAGTTGATTACCAAAAGAGGTTTTTTTGTTTGGGGATTTTTTACATTTTCTAAAAATTTAGACAACAAACCCTCCGCACTCAGAAACGGAGAATTGTCATTGGCAATTAAAAGATTGGTGCGGTGAAGATCGATTTTGTTTGGATTATCAATGTAAAAAACTTCGCGTTTTTCTTGGATTGCTTCGTGTAATAAAAAATTGGCGTGGTCTTCTATTTTTTTGCTAACGATTAAAATTTTATCGTTGTCGCTGTGAGTAGTTTTGGTTTTTAAATCTTCTGCATTTTCAACTTTATCAAGTTTTTTAATATCGAGAAGAGTTTTAAATATTGATTTTAATGGTGATTTTTTTTCCAAAACTATTTCCTCTTCTGCGCTTTGGGTAGGTTTTTGGTTTAATACTGGCTCGGATTCATAATTGGTAACTTTTTTTGTCTCTAGTGCCGCGCCGCCACCAAAATCAACTTTAATCCATTTGCCGTTAGTTTTTATTTCTAAAACAACATGATTGCCGTTGATGCCAACTGTTCTGAAGCGTTGTCGATCAATGCCTTTAGAGATCAATTCATATTCAACTGCGGCGACACGATGCCGACAAACTCCAGATCTGTCATCAAACATTTTTTTCATCGAAGCTTGGTGAAATTCTGGATCGTATTCTACGTCACATTTTTCGCCAACGGCTAGCCCCACAAAACCCTTTTGCGGGTCGCGATAATCATCAATAATTTTTTTAATAGGATCGTCAGAAGATAGTCTGCAATATGATTCAATGTCAGATTTGGGATGATCGGCTTGAACAACATAACTTAGTGTCCGATTTACTTCAGAGGTGGCGTAGAAAAAATCATCATCACCTCTTTCAATTTTTAGATTGTCAACGCTACCCAAAATACCAACCAAAGTTTCTGAGGCACTAAATGAAGGAAGACGAAATTTTTCGTTGGCAGTTAGTGGCAAATTAAATTGGCAGTAAATTTGTGATGGGTTTGTTTTTCTAAAGCCTTCAATTTGTTCTTCTGTCAGAGACTCTAGTTTGGTAATGCTAGAGAATTTTGAGGGGAGGTATGCTTTTTGTAGAAGGTTTTGAGCAATGTCTCTTTCTAACACTTCGGTACGAATTTGCGCTTGGATGTCATTGTTGTTTAAAACTTCGCCAGCCAAAGCCAGTGAGTTGATTTCACCTCCAGAATTCTCAACTTTCAGCTCATCTCCAACTCTGCCTTCAGCAATAAAAATCTCATTTTTCTGTTTGCTGGGAGGTAAAGTAGAGAACTCAGAAGTATTTGTTTTCGACGCGCTAGCCGCTTCTTCTATTTCTTCTATTTCTTCTATTTCTTCTCTTTTTTCTCTTAAAATACTGACGATTCCCAAATAGTTTTCATAATCAAAAAACTCGTAAGAAATCTTGCCATCCAGAGCTTTTAGCGCCGCGTTTATTTGTTCATTTTCTCTAGAAATTTCTGGCAAGATAATGTGTTTAAGTGCGCCTCCCAGTTCATTTTTAGATTCAGTATTTAAGCTTATGCGCCTTATGACTTCGGCAATTTGATTGGCTTGAATTTTTCCACCCTCAGATTGGTCATCATAATTACCAAACCGGATTGTTGCTACATTTGCAAAATCTCCCGCTTCGGATTTTTCAAATAATGTCGAGGTCTTATTTTCACTATTTAAGCCAACAATATCCAGATAAGTTGGCTTTGGTGTTGTTGCGGATGGGTTATTGGCGCTTAAAAATTCTTCTAAGGAAAGTGAGTTAAGAGCTTCGCCATCCATAAGCCCTTCGTTTATTTGGACCATTACTTCTGAAGAGAGGCAATCCTCCATTATTAGGGAGCTTACCCCAAGGTTAAATTCAACGAATTCTCTAATGAATTCTCTAATTAAATATTCGTGTTTTTCTGGCGATACTGATTCAAACAGCAATCTTTCCATGAGGGATGGAACGCTTTTTGGATAATTTTTTTGACAAATCTCTAAAATTTTTTCTAGGTGCAAGTGGATACTCGCATAAATTAACGGGTCGCCCTCCTCCACTTCTGCAAGCTTCTCTAAAAATTCTTCAGGTAAGTCATCCGCTAAATTTAAAGCGCCTAAGATTGCATGAAAAGAATCTTGGTCAATCTCTCTTTTATCAAGCCTCATAAAATTAGATCCGAGGCTATTGTTACTAAAAAAATTTTCTGCCCCACCTTCATAAATATCAAATATGGCTCTTACTGCTTTAAGCTGAAAATCTGATAATTTAACAAGACCAATTTTGGCTTTAAAAATATTGAAAAAATATTCTTTTTTATCAGGAACATTTTCGATTAAGAAATTTAGATTCTTTACTTGATATTCCAGACCGCATTTTAATTCAAAGAGATCACCTACCAAAACCTCAGCTTTATCTGGAGCTATACGCATCAAGATCGGCAATAAATCGAGACCCAATTTTTCTAGAGACAGTTCTTTAGCAAAAGCTTCTGCGGTTAAATCAAGAAGATAATATTTTGTAATATTATGATAGTCTCTTCCTTCGAGAGAACAAAGTGCCATCCTTTGCTCAGGAGTTCCTTTGTTAAAATAAAATCTAAATTTTCTCTCTGGAAAATACTTATCTCTTATTTTTTTACCAATTTCTTCCCACTCTTCATCAGAAAAACTTCTAAATTCACATCTTAAATTATTGCCAGAAAGCGGTCCAGAAAAACCATTTTGGTAAAAAGCTTTTTTAATTTCGCCAATATGGATGCGAGAATTTTCTTTGCCTAAAAGCAAAGATTTATCCCGCGCAACTCCTTGTTTGGCTAGTTCGTTGTAATCTTTAGTTTTATCAAATTGAGAAAGGTTGTGAAGCAGAGAAGCATTTCTTAAGTCGTAATCAAGCTCATGAAAAACGCTGGGATTTTCTGCCGTTGGCGCGCTACGCAAAAAAATTTTAAAGCCAGCAAGTTGCAGCCTTTTTAACAAAGCAATTCTTTCGCCGTAACTTTCGTAAATTTCTAATGAATCTTGATCGATAATTAAGGCTTTTTTTGTAAGCGAACTTGAAGGCGAAGTTGAGGTGCAAAAAGGTTGATCGTCAACTGCAGTTGCTGGATTCAAAGTGGCAGCTGGTGAGATGCTTTTTGAATTTGATTCGCTTGAACAAAAAAGAAATTTCGGAAGGTAAATCCCATCATCTAAAACCGCATTTCTTGAGTGAAACATTTTTTAAAATAATGAAATATTAATGTGTTGGGTGATAAAAAAGCATCATACACCCCTTTTTTCAAAGCTTTCTTGTCTTTAGTAAATTTTTCTTAATTCAAGTCAAACTTAAATTAATTTTATTTACGCACTCATTTCACCAATAAGAATTTAACTAGTAGCATTTAGAAATTTTGACTTTCATAATATCCGCACCACAAAAAATATTTGGTGACGCCAAATAAGATGATAGCAAATTTCAAGACTTGAAACCCTTTAAACCTTACAAAATTCAGTCCTCTTTAGTGCCTTCGCGCCCAATGATTTCTTGGATTTTACCCTATCGGGTAGGAATAACTCAAATCTAATAAGATCCTCTAACCCCTTCAAATTCAAGGGATGCCAGTTAGAAAAAACTTAAAAACGCTTCATTAATTTACCTTTAAGGAACTTACGCGCACATAAGAGCCAAACTTTTAACATTTAAAATGACAACTTTTCAAAATTTAAACCTAAATCCAAAATTACTTTCGGCCCTTGAAAGCAAAGGCTACACCACCCCTACTCCGATTCAACTTCAAGCCATTCCGCATATTCTTGAAGGCAAAGATATTTTAGGAATTGCACAAACTGGAACCGGCAAAACCGCTGCTTTTTCGCTACCAATTTTACAAAATCTTGCTGCCAGCAACAATCCCGTAAAAGGCGGCGGCGTACGTGCTTTAATTTTAACACCAACTCGCGAACTTGCTTCGCAAATCGCCGAAAATATTGAACTTTACGGCAAAGATTTACACTTAACTCACGCTGTAATTTTTGGCGGAGTTTCTGAGCGCCCGCAAATCGCCACGATGAAACGCGGCGTCGATATTCTAATCGCAACACCGGGACGCCTTTTAGACCTTGCCACTCAAGGTCATATTCGTTTTATGAATTTAGAAATTTTCGTTTTAGACGAAGCCGATCGCATGCTCGACATGGGCTTTATCAACGACATCAAAAAAATTATCGCCAAAATTCCAGAACGTCGTCAAACGCTTTTCTTTTCGGCAACAATGCCCGATACAATTAATGATTTGGCGCATTCAATTTTGAAGAAGCCGGTAAAAATCGAAGTCACGCCGCAATCGACCACAGTTGAGCGCATCGATCAAAAAATTAACTTCGTTGAGAAAGGTAATAAGCTTTCACTTCTTAAAAGAATTTTAAAAGACGAAGACGCCAAAAGTGTTTTGGTATTCTCTAAAACCAAGCATGGCGCCAATCGCATCCAAGAATTTTTAGAAAAAAATTCGATCTCAGTTGCAGCGATTCACGGAAATAAATCTCAAGGTGCACGTGAAAAAGCACTTGCCAATTTCCGCGAAGGTAACGTACAAGTTCTTATCGCCACTGATATTGCAGCTCGCGGTATCGATGTTCCTTCAATCAGTCACGTAATTAATTACGACATCCCGATGGATCCAGAAAGTTATGTTCACCGTATCGGCCGCACAGCTCGTGCTGGCAGACAGGGTGTTGCTATTTCATTTTGCGATCCTTCAGAAAATAAACTTTTACAAGCCGTGGAAAAAACAATTAGATTCAAAATCCCAGTCGACACTTCTCATCCTTATCACGGCGTTGCTGCCGTTTCTTCTGGTGAAGAAAGAGGTGCGCCAAGAACCCCACGACCAAGAAGTCCGCAACAAAATCGCACTTCACAAAATCGCAGCGAAAAAACTCGTGAAGCTAATGCCAGAAGATCTTCTTCGTCAACTTCGGGAAGAAGAGACGATCGCAGAACTCCGCAAGATCGCAAACCAAGAGAAGACGCACAGCCAGATGGCACTAAAAGCAATCTTTTGAGCTTCATTGGTTTTGGCAGAAAAAGATCAAACGACAGAAAACAATCACGCGCCAGCGGCGGCGAAACTCGCGACGTGCCATTTCGCGTTCAAGAGGAAGAAAAAGGCGGCGGTTTTGGTCTAAACTGGTTAAAAAACAAAAAGCCCGAATCACGCACTGATCGCGGCGAACAACCTTCATTCACCGGCAGAGATGGTTTACCGCAAGCTCGAGATCGCAGATCTTCTGGCAGCCAAAGATCCGGTGGATTTGGCAGCAGAGACAGAGATTCTCGCGGCAGTTCTGATCGCAGAAGCGGCGGTTTTGGCGGCGGCGATCGCGATCGCAGAAGCGGTTCAGGATTTGGCGGCGACAGAAGACCTTCATCAGGAGGATTCGGCGAAAGAAGAACTCCTTCGTCAGGCGGATTTGGCGAAAGATCAGCTCCACGCGAACGCGGTAACGACGATAATCGCGGCAATTCTTTTGGAAATGACTCGAGAGGAAATTCTTCTTTTGGAAATTCTCCAAGATCAGGATTCAGAGATCGCAGGGACAGCGCTCCTATGGGCGAAAGAAGCGAAAGATCAGCACCTTTTGGCGACAGAAGATCTCAATCAGCAGACCGCGATCGCAAACCATTTGGCGACAGAAAACCTTTTGGCGGCAGACCGTCAGGAGATCGCAAACCATTTGGCGACAGAAGACCGTCGGGTGGCGGCTATTCTAGGCCAAAAAAAACTTGGTAAGATTGACTTAAAATCAATCTTTCGGAATGAATTTGAATGGATTTTTGGGAGCACGACCTTGCTAATTTTGCCGATTTCATTGCAAGTAAAAATATTAACAAATTTAGCTCTGGCTAAAAAATAAAATTCTCTCCCGAAGTTAGAAGATTTTTGGGGACTAGAACATATCTAAGTGGTGTTCAAAAAATTTTGAGCAATTTATCGGATTAAAAACAGTTACTCAAAAGTCACTACTTGGAAAAAGCTAATCGCCACTTAAGTTGAATTTTCCACAATCAATTAACCCATCCAACCAAATAAAAATTTTATGAAATTTAAAACATTTAAAACCTTGGCGATTGCTGGTTTTCTAGTCGCTAACGCCAGCTTCAATTTTGCGCAAGCAGAAGATAAAATCATGCAAAGCATGACATTTCACTACCAAAAATATCCAGCAAGTGCCTACAGCAAAGAAGTTGCGGTTGTTGACTGGAATAGTCCTGAAGGAATTGCAAGGCTTGAGCGCACAACTTATAAAGGCGATTTCTATCGTTTAGCGCATCATTTTAAACCGCAAATTAACTCTGCTAATTGCGGTCAAGGAGCAGCTACAGTTGTGCTTTCAGCGATTTATGAATTAAATCATAAACCATTCCCAGTTATTGAAGAATGGCCGATCACAATTGGCGATAAAAAATATCCGCTACAATATCGCTTGATTAACGAAACCAATTTCTTCAACGAAGAAACTGATAAAATTTTAGATAGAAAAGCGATCTCGATGAAGATCACTAAAAAAGACGGAACTTTTGGAGGTGGAATTGACATCGACGAATTGCAGAAAATGCTCAAAGTTCACGGCGTAAAATCTAAATTAGTTACCGTTGATAAATTCTCTGACGAAAAACTTTCCAACTTCAGAAAATTAGTTAAAGAAATTGTAAATTCTGACAAAGAATTTTTGCTTTTGAATTACGATCATTCTTACAAAAGCTTGATGGGCGGACATTTCTCGTCAATCGTGGCTTATGACGAAAAATCTGATTCAGTTCTGATGCTAGATATCGCGGCCCATAGAAATCCTTGGATTTGGATTAATTTAAGCGATATTTATCACGCGATGAACACTAAAAACTATGCCCAAACTGCTTACCGCGGTTACTTGGTTGTTAACACTAAGTTGAAATAAGTTTTAAAATAAATTTCAGCACTACAAAACTGGGGCAAGATCAAAAATCTTGCCCTTTTTTTTGACTATACCAAAAAGACGAAGCTAATCTGCCGTAACTAAATTTTATTCAGCGGAATCTTTATATATCGCACGCCGTTTTCTTCGGCATCACCCAATTTTCCAGCGCGTAAATTTATTTGAATCGCCGGCAAAATTAATTTTGGAACTGATAATGTAGAATCCCGTTTGGTGCGCAGTGCAATATATTCCGCTTCGCTGATTTTATCATTAATCAGAATATTATTTTGTCTTTGATCGGCAATCGTACAGCAAAATTGCGGCTCTTTATCACTTTCAGGATAATCGTGGCAAACATAAATTTTAGTATTTTCTGGCAACGAAAAAATCTTTTGAATTGATGCGTAAAGCTGTTTGGCGCTGCCTCCGGGGAAATCAGTTCTGGAAGTTCCCATGCGCGGTAAAAATACCGTGTCGCCAACAAAAATCGCATCTTCAACTAAATAGCTAACACAAGCTGGAGTGTGTCCCGCCGTATGAATCACGCGAACTTGCAAATTTCCGATTTTAAATTTTTCGCCATCAAAAAATAAATGATCGAACTGCGAAGCGTTGAGCGGCGTGTCTTTTGATGTGTTAAAAAGCGGAATCCAAAAATCTAAAACTTCTTTTATTTTATTTCCGACAGCAATTTTTCCACCAATTTTTTCTTTGATATAGCTTGAGGCTGTAAGATGATCGGCATGGATGTGAGTTTCTAAAATCCACTCTAACTGCAAATTATTTTCTGAGATATAAGCGATAATTAAATCAGCCGAATTGGTGGAAATTTTTCCAGAATTCATGTCGTAATTTAACACCGAATCAATAATGGCGCATTTTTTCGTGGCATCATCACTTACAACATAAGTGAAAGTTGCGGTATCTTTATCGTAGAAATTTTGTATTTTCATTTTGATCGAAGTTTAATTTTAATTTTTTTGTTAAAATTTACTTGAATCATTACTTTAAACGCAAAACTTCTTTGTTGATAGAAATTATAAGCATTGCGATCTTCAAAAAAAGATGGCCAAATTCTTGTCAAACCTTGAAAAAGCTTGCTATAGGAAGGAATTCCGTCTTCTAAATTTCCCCAAGTTTTAACTTATGATTAGAGCTATCAAAATTTTTGCGCTGCTTTTTTTGTTGATTTTTTTTAACCAAAAAACTTTCGCCGACGACCAGATTTTATCTTGGCGTGAATGTGTGGAGTTGGCGTTAAAAAATAACAATAATTTAAAATCAGCAATCGCCACCGAACGATCCACCAATTACCTAAACAACGCTTCAGTTTCAGGATTTTTACCACAAGCAACTGCCACTTTATCTTCCAATCGTGGTAATAACGGAAACTCAACAAACCCTTCTCTGACAACGGTTCCAAGCGGAATTACGCAAGCTTACACCGGATCAATTTCCGTCACACAAAATGTTTTTAACGGATTTTCTGACATTGGAAAATTCGACCAAACTAAAGCTAATAACATGGTTTCCAAAGCCAATGTGCAGGTCGTCAAAGCGCAAGTTAGTTATGACTTAAAATTTGCTTACGAAAACCTTGCTTACGCTAAAGAAACCGTCGCCCTTTTAGACAACATCATCAAGCGCCGCGAAGATAACTTGAACATTATCGACTTACGTTTTCGAAGCGGCATGGAAAATAAAGGCTCGCTTTTATTAGCTCGCGCTTATTTGGATCAAGCACGCTTTGATCGTCTGCAAGGCGCAAATTTGGTTGCTTCAGCTCGCGCTCAACTATGTCGCGCCCTTGGCATTTCTGATTGCAAGAACTACGACATTAGTAGTTCTGTACCAATTTCCAAACCAGCAGCTGGAAAAATTGATCTAAAAGTTGCGGTATTAGCAACGCCACAACATCTACAAGCATCAGCTCAAGAGCAAGCGGCTAAAGCTGGAATTCTAATCGCACAATCAGCTTTTATGCCAAGTTTAAACATAAGCGCAACTCAAGGTGCACGCGGTTCTAGCATCTTTCCACAAAATGATTATTGGTCGGTTGGAATGAATTTAACCTTCCCTTTCTTCACTGGCGGTAAAGATTATTACACAACGCGCAGCGCTTATTCTACAAGCTTGGCGGCCAAAGAAAATCGCGAAAATATCGACCAACAAATTTTAGTAACTCTGCGCCAAAGTTATAACGCTTACATCGAATCGATTTCTAAATTGCAAGTTGACGCCAACTTCCGCGAAGCCGCAAAAATGCGCGCTGACATTGCGCGCGCCAAATATAATAATGGTTTACTGGCTTTTGAAAATTGGGATGGAATTGAAACCGATTTAATCAATCGTCAAAAAAACTATCTGCAAAGTAAATTAAATCGCGTTGCTTACGAAGCGGCGTGGGAACAGGCTCAAGGCAAAGGAGCATTCAGCAATGATTAAGAATAAAATGATCGAAAAACTAAAATCTAAAAAAGTTTATCTAACAATTTTGCTTGGCGTAATTGGTGCAATCGCGATCTTTTTCTTCAACAAAGAAGACGTAGCAAAAATTTCTTACACTGAAAGCAAAGCCGAAATCGGCACGCTTCACATCAAAGTTTTAGCCACCGGAGCTGTGCAGCCAGAAAATCGTTTAGAAATTATTCCGCCAATTGCCGGACGCGTTGAAAAGGTTTTAATTGTAGAAGGTCAAAAAGTTAAAAAAGGACAAGTTTTAGCTTGGATGAGTTCAACGGAAAGAGCTGCATTGCTTGACGCTGCAAGATCGCAAGGTGCCAAGGAAGTTAAAAAATGGGAAGATATTTACCAGCCAACGCCAATTTTGGCGCCACTTTCGGGAACTATCGTTTTAAAAAATATTGAACAAGGCGAAACTTTTTCAGGCACCACTTCTTTAATGTCGATGTCCGATCGCTTAACCGTAAAAGCGCAAGTTGATGAAACCGATATTTCAGCAATTCAAGTTGAGCAAGAAGCCGAAATTGTTTTGGATGCTTATCCCGATCAGAAAATTGCCGCCAAAGTTGATAAAATTGCTTTCGACGCCACAACGGTAAATAACGTTACAACTTACATCGTCGATGTTTTACCCAACAAAGTTCCTGAATTTATGCGCAGTGGAATGACTGCAAATGTAACTTTTTTAGTTACCTCAAAATCCGATGTGCTTTTAATCAGCGCCGGTGCGCTTAAAATTAAGGATGAACATTCATTGGTTTTGGTAAGAGAAAATGGCGAAGAAATTGAAAAAGAGGTGACAACGGGCGCAACTAACGGCAAGCAAATTGAAATCACTTCTGGTTTGAACGCAGGTGAAATAATTTTATCGCCGCAACTAAAATTAGAAAAAGACAAAGGCGGCTCCAGCCCTTTTAACCCGATGGGTGGTCGCAAAGGCAGCGGCAAAAAATAAAAAAATCACAAAATCATGATCGAGTTTCGCAACATTACCAAAGTTTATAAAATGGGCGATAATATCGTTAATGCTTTGCGCGGCGTCAATTTGACGATTGATGATGGCGATTTTGTGGCGATTATGGGACCTTCGGGTTCGGGGAAATCAACCATGACGAATATTCTTGGATTGCTTGATGTTCCAACTTCTGGCTCTTACAAATTCAATGGTCGCGAAGTTTCAAAATTATCTGAAGACGATTTGGCTGTGTTGCGCCGCGAAGAAATTGGCTTTATTTTTCAACAATTTAATTTGCTCCCTCGCCTTTCAGCCGCAGAAAACGTGGCTTTACCGCTGCTTTATTCGCAACATAATATTGTTTTAGATTTCGCTTACGAACTTTTAAACAAAGTTGGACTTGCTAAAAGATCGGATCACAAACCCAACGAACTTTCGGGCGGACAACAACAGCGCGTTGCGATTGCAAGATCTTTAATCAATCGTCCTAAAATGATTTTAGCTGACGAACCGACGGGAAATCTTGATTCTCACAGCGAAAAAGAAATTATGGGAATCTTGAAAGAGCTGAATTCCCAAGGCATCACGGTGATAATCATCACTCACGAAGAAGAAATTGGCGAGCAAGCACATCGTTTAATTCGGATGCGCGATGGCGAAATTCAGTCTGACGAACGCAAAATTGCGCTGCAAAATATCAAGCCAGAAGAAACGGTCAGATTCAAAAAATCATCAGAATCAAATATTAAAGAAATTTTCGAATATTTTCGCCAAGGCTTTAAAACGCTGGTCGCAAATAAGATTCGCACTTGCTTGTCGATGCTGGGAATTTTGATCGGAGTGGCAGCGGTTGTTGCAACTCTAGCGATTGGCAATGGCGCGCAAAAGGCCATCGAAAAACAATTAGCTTCTTTGGGATCGAATTTAATCGTGTTACGCCCCGGATCAGTTCGTGTTGGCGGCGTGGCCCAAGAATCAGGCACAACCACACGCTTAACTTTTGAAGATGCCAAAGCCATCAAAGAACAAATTGGCGCTGCAAAAGAAATCTCACCAACCGTTAACGGACAAAGTCAAATCACTTATTTAAATAAAAATTGGAATAGCAGAATCGTGGGAGTTTTGCCGATTTACGCCAAAGTTCGAGCTGCAAAACCAATTGTTGGCAGATTTTTTACTGACGAAGAAAATTCGCAAAGATTGCGCGTCGCTTTAATTGGAACAACGGTAATGCGCGAATTATTTGGTGACGCCAGCCCCATCGGAGAAATGATTAAAATTAACAAAGTAAATTTTCAGATTATCGGAATTCTTCCCCAAAAAGGCGCCAATGGTTTTCAAGATCAAGATGATGTAATCGTAATTCCAATCGCAACTGCGATGCGTCGCCTGCTTGGAAAAACTTATGTTGATTCGATCGATATCGAAGCTCGCAATTCTGAATCAGTTGACGAAATGCAAGATGAAATTTTGAACTTAATGTATTTAAGAAAACGAGTTCCAATGTCACAACGTCGAGACGCTTTTCAAGTCAGAAATATGGCCGACATTCAAGCAACGCTTTCGCAGAGTAATAAAACTATGTCAGTTTTGCTTTCATCAATTGCAACAATTTCACTTTTGGTGGGCGGAATCGGAATTATGAATATCATGCTGGTTTCAGTAACTGAACGCACCAAAGAGATCGGTTTACGCAAAGCGATTGGCGCCAGAAGACGCGATATATTAATGCAGTTTTTAGCAGAATCTGTCGTAGTCAGCGTGATTGGCGGTTTGGCGGGAATTATTTTGGGCGCATCTGGCGCAAAAATTCTATCTTTGGTTGCAGGCTGGGACACTTTAATTTCAATCCAATCGATTATTTTAGCCTTTTCTTTTTCAGTTTTTATCGGCTTGTTATTTGGAATTTATCCAGCGCGAAAAGCTGCAAAACTTGCGCCAATTGATGCTTTGCGCTACGAATAATTTTTCCAATCTGGCATAAATTTATCCATCAAAGCGTAGAATTTTTTATTGTGACGATGTTCGAAAAAATGCACCATTTCGTGAACAATAATCGATTCCAAATATGCCAACGGTTTTTTCGCCAATTCAAGATTAAGCCAAATGCGGCGATCTCTGACATTACAAGTTCCCCAGCGCGTTTTCATTTTTTTTACGCCAAATTCTGCCACTTTCACATCCATTTTTTTCTCATATTTTTCGATCAAATCGGGAATGATTTTCTTGAGATGCGCGCGATAAAAATCGTCGAATAATTTTTGGCGCTGTTGGAAATTAGAGAGTTTTTTGACGTGCAGATGAATAAAATCTTCACCAATTACAATCTTGTTTGAAACGCTATTTTGCAGGAGTTCCAGCTTTAATTTTTTGCCAAAAAAATAATGATCTTCGCCAGAAATAAATTTCTGCGGCAAAGTAATTTTTCCTTCATCGCGTAGATTACGAATTTGATTTTGACTCTTCTTTATCCAGTCAATTTTCTGCAAAATGAATTTAGCAATCTGCACTAAATTATAGCGAAAAGGCGCAGAAACCCTGACTTCGCCATCAGGAATACAGATTCTTAAATGTAAATTTTTGATTCTTTTTTGCGTGACTAAAATTGCAATTCCAGCAATTTCAATTTCTTGGGTAGGAAAATTTTTCGACATTAAATTCTAAGGCTTAAACGCCACAAAAAATTGTTTAATTAAATGTGGAGCTTGTTTTTGAGGTTACTTGAGTTGATTGAAAAGATGCTAAAAGATGATTTCTTGATCCGATATTTTAATTTCAATCACCAACATTTGAAGAATAAATTGGTTGAACTAGTTAAAGCCTAAACTTAGATTCGTGCTTCTTCTCGCCTTCTCCAAGCTTTGTCAAAAAAAATATGAAAAGAAAAGTAAAAAATCACAAACTGATTATTATTGTCTGCGTAGTTTCTACGCTGTTGGCCAACTATTTTTTTTGGATTAAGCCAAAATACAATCAAGCAAGTGCAACTAATGCAATCCCAAATGGCGCCAGTGTTGTTGAGGTTAGCGTCATCAAAGCTAAGAAAGAAAAAGTAGAATTATTTGTTGAATTGCCCGGCCGCGTTCACGCCAATAAAATTGCCGAATTGCGACCACAAATTAACGGCATCATCCAACAGGTAAAATTTTCCGAAGGCAGTTTCGTTAAAAAAGGCCAGCAACTTTATCAAATCGACCCAACAATTCATCAAGCAGCTTTCGATAGCGCCAACAGCAACTTAAAAGCAACGCAGATGAAGCGCGATCGTTATAAAAATTTGCTCGCACAAGATGCCATCAGCAAACAAGAATTTGACGACATCAACGCCGCTTTTGATCAAGCAAAATCATTAGTCAGTGCCGCTAAAAAGAATTTAGATTATACCAAAGTTTTGGCACCAATTTCTGGCTATATCGGCAAATCAAATTTAACCGAAGGCGCATTAGTCACCGCTAATCAAACTGAAATTCTTACCACCATCACACAGCTTGACTCTGTTTACGTTGATATGGAACAACCTTCCAAAGATGTAATCGCTATCGGTCATCACAAAAAAATTCCTGTAACTTTAATCACTGAAGATCCGACTTACGTCAATGTTGGAGAGTTAAAATTTTCTGAAATGTTTGTCGACGAAAGCACTGATTCAGTGCGTTTGCGCGCCGTATTTTCTAACAAAGACAGAAGGTTGCTTCCTGGAATGTTCGTCAGCGGTAAATTACATTTGAAAGCTTTTGAGAGAATTTTAGTACCACAAAGAGTTACCAATCGTATGCAAAACGGCAATTTGGTTGTGTGGATTGTTGGCGAAGGAAACGTTGCCAAACCTCGCGTCATAAAAGCCGAAAAAACTTATAAAGATTCTTGGATTGTTGATGATGGTTTGGATGAAGGCGACGTTATCATTTTTGAAGGATTTCAAAAAGTTTCTGACGGTGCAAAAGTTAATCCGGTGCCATTTGTGGTTGCTGAGAAAAAATAATTTTAAAATATATCCAACCCGCTGGTCGAGCGGATTTGTAAAAAAATATTAATACATGTCGAATTTCTTTATTAATCGCCCGATTTTTTCTTGGGTTTTAGCAATCATTGTAATGATGGCTGGGGTTTTGGCGTTATTCAAAATGCCAATCGAACAATATCCAAATATTGCCGCTCCCGCAGTTTCAATTTCAACTTCATTACCTGGAGCTTCCGCACAAGCTTTAGAAAATAGCGTTACACAAGTAATCGAACAAAGCCTTACTGGTATTGACTCAATACGTTATTTCACCGCCACTTCTGATTCTGATGGTAATGTTTCGATTACACTTTCTTTCGAGCCAAAAACCAATCCAGACATTGCACAAGTTCAAGTACAAAACCGCTTGCAATCTGCAATGCCATTGCTTCCGCAAGAAGTTCAACAGCAAGGTGTTCGTGTTAGAAAATCAAACAATAACTTCCTTGTTGTAATCGGACTTTATTCAGAAGATGACTCAGTTTCTGAAGGCGAGCTGGGAGATATTTTATTGTCCGACATCAAAGATTCCATCGCTCGTATCAACGGCGTTGGCGACGTTACAACCTTTGGAAACCCTCGCGCCATGCGAATTTGGGTCAATCCGCAAAAACTTTTTAGCTATAAATTAACCACCGCCGATGTCATTGCCGCAATCAAAGCACAAAATGCCGATGTTTCTGCCGGCCAGTTGGGTGGCCTTCCCGCGGTGAAAGGTCAGCAACTTAACGCCACCATCACTTCGCAATCAAAATTAAAAAATGTTGATGATTTTAAAAAAATTATTTTGCGCGCCAATTCAAATGGCGCACAAATTCAATTGCAAGATGTCGCAAAAGTTGAGCTTGGGCTTTTAAGTTACAGCACAGAAGCCCATTACAAACAACATCCCGCTGCTGGTATGGCCGTAATTTTGGCCTCGGGCGCCAACGCTTTAGTTACAGCCGACGCCGTCAAAACCAAAATGGCCGAATTGTCGAAAAATTTACCAAAAGGTGTCCGCGTAATTTATCCTTACGATTCAACTCCATTCATAAAACTTTCAATTGCTGGAGTTCTTGAAACCTTGCTAGAAGCCATCTTCTTGGTGTTTTTAGTAATGTTGCTTTTTTTGCAAAACTTCCGCGCCACTTTAATTCCAACCATCGCCGTTCCTGTGGTTTTGCTTGGAACTTTCGGAATTTTATTTGCCTGCGGTTTTACGATTAACACGTTAACGATGTTCGCCACAGTGCTGGCAATTGGTCTTTTGGTGGACGACGCGATTGTCGTTGTCGAAAATGTTGAGCGCATCATGCATGAAGAAGGTCTGTCACCAAAAGAAGCGACTATCAAATCGATGAAACAAATCACGGGCGCTTTGGTTGGTATCGCCATGGTTCTTTCTGCGGTATTTGTTCCGATGGCATTTTTTGGCGGCTCGGCCGGCGCAATTTATCGCCAATTTTCAATCACTATCGTTTCGGCAATGGGTCTTTCGGTGTTGGTGGCACTGATTCTATCGCCATCACTTTGCGCCACAATTTTAAAGTCAGAAAAGAAAAATAAAAAACTTACCGAAAGCAAATTCCTAAATTCCTTCAACACCAAACTCGATCACTTAAGAAATTTTTACACCAACTATTCTAACAAAATCATCAAACGCAGCCTCAGATTTTTTATGGTTTATGTCATAATGATCGGCGGTTTGTTATTTTTATTTAGAAGTTTACCAACTTCATTCTTGCCCACTGAAGATCAAGGCATGATGTATTTAATGGTAAATACGCCAAGCGGCTCTTCGCTGGAGCGCACCCAAGAAAGTTTGAAAAAAGTTGAAGAATATTTTCTCACCAAAGAACAGGAAAATATCGAACATCTTTTTACGGTTTCAGGATTTAGCACCGCTGGACGCGGCCAAAATGCTGGCTTCGGTTTTATTGGACTTAAAGATTGGAGCAAAAGAGAAAGACCCGATCAAAGCGTAATGGCAATTTCGGGCCGTGCGATGGGCGCACTTTCAAAGATTAAAGATGCGTCGGTTTTCACTTTCTTCCCACCGCCAATTCGCGAACTTGGCAATGCCTCAGGTTTTGACTTACAACTTCTTGATCGCGCTGGACTGGGCCACAATGCTTTGATGGCTGCACGAAATCAACTTCTTGCTGCTGCTTCTAAAAATCCACTTTTAATTGGTGTGCGTCCAAATGGCTTAAGTGACATGGCGCAATATAAGTTGGAAATTAACTACAAAAAAGCTGCGTCGCTTGGAATTTCAATCGCCGATATTAACCAAACTTTACAAACCGCTTGGGGCTCAACTTACGTAAACGACTTTCTCGATAAAAACCGCATTAAAAAAGTTTATCTGCAAGGCGACGCCAATTACCGTATGAATCCTGACGATTTGAAGAAATGGTATGTCAGAAATTCCGCTGGACAAATGGTGTCATTTTCAAGCTTCGCAACCGCGTATTGGATTTACGGTTCGCCAAAATTGGAACGTTTTAACGGCGTCGCTTCGGTGAATATTCAAGGCGGTCCAGTTCCTGGAGTTAGTTCTGGCGTTGCGATGTCTGAAATGGAGCGCATGGTTCGAGAATTGCCAGCGGGAATTGACTTTACTTGGTCAGGAATTTCCTATGAAGAAAAATCTTCCGGATCGCAAACTTTATGGCTTTATCTGATCTCTTTAATCGTAGTTTTCTTGTCCCTCGCCGCGCTTTACGAAAGCTGGTCAATTCCGTTTTCGGTAATTTTGGTCGTACCCTTCGGAATCTTTGGCGCCTTGGTTTCGTCGATTTTGTTTAAAATGAGCAATGACGTTTATTTTCAAGTTGGTCTTTTGACTACGATTGGTCTTTCCGCCAAAAACGCCATTCTGATTGTTGAATTCGCCAAAAGTCTTTATGACGAAGGTCACGACGTTGTCGAGTCAACTTTGATCGCAATCAAATTGCGCTTCCGCCCAATTATCATGACTTCAATGGCCTTCATGCTTGGCATTACTCCACTTGCACTTGCTCACGGCGCTGGTTCTGCCAGCCAAAGAGCAATCGGCGTTGGCGTTATGGGCGGTATGTTTGCAGCAACTTTCTTCGCCACTTTATTCGTACCGATGTTCTTCGTATTGGTGCAAAGATTTGCTAAAAAAATTGCAAAAAAATGAAAATAAAAAATTTCTCAAACTTACTTTTTTTAACCATCACAGCACTTAGCGCTTCTTGTGTCAGCATGGCGCCAAAATATAAGACGCCAGATGCGCCAGTGCCTTTTGCTTCGGTGAAAGTTGCCGGCAAGAAAAAAATCGCGATGGTTTCTTGGCGCGAATATTTTCAGTCGCCCGATTTACAACGTATTATCCAACTTGCTCTCGATCATAATCGCGATCTTAAAGTTGCGGCGCTAAATATTGAAGTCGCCGAAGGAACTCACGGAGTTGCTCGCTCTAGCCTGCTTCCCTCAATTAACGGCACCGCCTATGAAACTCGCCAAGGCGTTCCTAGTGGATTTGCTGGTTTCACGCCAAAAAAACAATTTCGCGCTAACGTTGGATTTACTTCCTATGAAGTCGATTTTTTTGGCAGATTACAAAGTTTAAAAAAATCTGCTTTGGAAGATTTTTTAGCTACAGAAGAAGCGCATAACGTGATGCAAATCAGCGTTATTTCTGAAACCGCCAACGCCTATGGTCAGCTTTTATTGGATTGGCAATTGCTGAAAATTTCTAAAGAAAATATGGAAACTCAAAGCGAACGTTTCGCTTACTGCGAATTGCGTTATAAAAACGGCATCGACTCGCAAAGCACACTGCTCAACGCTCAAGCTTTAGTTGAAGCGGCTAAAAGCACTTATGAAAGTTACAAAAAAATCGTCGCTCAAGATAAAAATGCTTTGATGACTTTAACTGGAGTTTTTAACGAAAGCTCATTGCCGCAAGACGTGACTTCGCTTAGCGACATTTTGATTGCTGAAGATTTGCTTGATTACATCACTTCCGACAATCTGCTTTTGCGTCCCGACATCAAACAAGCTGAACATAATTTAATTGGCGCCAATGCCAATATTGGAGCTGCTCGCGCCGCCTTTTTCCCGTCAATTACTTTAACCGGAACTTATGGTTACGGCTCAAAATCTTTAGACACTTTGTGGGATAATCGAAGCTGGACTTTCACGCCACAAATCAACATACCGTTGTTTTCTGGTGGCCGAAATATTGCCAATTTAGATATTGCCAACGCTCGCAAACAAATTCAGATTGTGAAATATGAAAAAGCAATTCAAACCGCTTTCCGCGAGGCTTTGGATCAATTAGCCGAAAGAAAATTTATCGTCAGCCAACTTAATTCTTACGATAAAATTTTGGATGCTCGCAAAAAATCTTACAATATTTCCGAAAGCAAACACACGCTTGGAATCATGAGCGCACTTGATGTTTTAGACACTAAAATCGCCTTCTTAACCGCCGCACAAAGTCAGGCAACCTCAAAAAAAGAATATCTAACCAACTTGATCACGCTCTACAAAGTTATGGGTGGTGGGTCGGAAGTAAAAGAAATGAAGAAGGAAAAATAACGATATAGATTTACTTTGGTCTATACCAAACTACAAATCTTATCCAAACGAAGAGAGCTTCTGGCTATTGGCGATATTGACCAAGACTTGAATTTCTTCGCTTTGCTGCAGTTCAATTTACTCATCTTGTTAAACCGATCTTTTCTTCTTGAGATTCTTTTTTTGTCTTAAGGTGCTTTCTCCAAGTTTCTTGAATTTTAACAACCCGATTCAACTCTTCGCTATAATTGTTGTAGTTACTCAGTTCCTCGATGCGTTCATCATTTATAAAAAGGGCTTCATTAAATTTTATGCCATTTTCTTTGGTTCTTTGAGCAACCAAAAATTGCTCTTCTGAATCGCGATATCCATTATAATCAGCGAGAACTTCTGGATTGCTGACTTTTCCAAGAGCGAAACTACGAGGAGTATATCCGCCTGATCCGATTGTTATTTTTTTTATTTCTGGATTATCAACCAAAACATTTTCAGCGATTTTTTTTAAAAATGGCTTGAGCAATTTGTCGTCCTCACCTCTTAACCTTTCCCACGAATCAAAAACCAAAGCATTATCTTTGCTGATCCACACCCAACTTTGAGCAATAACCTCGCCTTCTAATTCCTTTAAAAAACCTTCTTTTAAAACTTGTTTTATCTCTAAAAATTCAGGCTCATTACCGTTTTGATATTGTAGATTTTCTTTGATATCAGCGATGATTTTTCTGTATTTGGTGCGCGAAGCTTTGTCTGGCAGTTTTTGTAAAAACGCTTTTTCATCTGATGCATTTTCAAGATTTTCTATCCGATTTTCCAGATTGTTTATATGACCATCTTTTTCTTTTTTAAAAACCACATAAAAGCCACCATAAGGCGATTTCATTCCGTGTTCGGCACAATCATTCCCAGCGCCGCCAATATATTGGCAACAATTGGTCATATTTCCCAAAACAAATCCTCTTAGATCGTCTTTGGCTAATTTTTTCATGTAAAAACGATCTTGGCCAAAGCCTGATCCTTCAATCAAAATGTCAGGAATATGATCTTCTGTTTTTGTGTGATAACTGTCTAAAGTTTTATTAAAGAAGCGCTCTGGAATGACATTTTTATAAAAAATCTCGGCCATTTCTGGATTTTCTGACGCTCTTGGATATTTAATTTTTGCCGCTTCTTTTTTGACTTCCGCAAGATCCGCAGGACTGCGTCCAAGATTCGATTCAATGGCGTTGGCAAGAAAAAGATATTTGGTCAATTGTGGTCCGTGTTCCATTGCCAAATTAGACCACACTTCTTTGTTTATTACTTGCTCTTGAGGAAATTCAAAAAGAGTTAAGTCGTGCAAAATTTGCCAACTTTCACCTTTATGCTTTTCGATGTAGGATTCTAGCTGACTCACATCATCAAATAAAAAGGCGAATTTGGCCGCATATTCACCGCTTTTTTTTGCGACATATTCTGCCGACGTTGATTTTATTTCGGGGCGACTTCGG
>JACCDM011559725.1_pt1 | contig 28262 bp, 25 predicted proteins | sample 7445851 | NCBI WGS metagenome assembly JACCDM01 (sample SAMN15323438, study PRJNA562643) | freshwater metagenome | isolation source: river surface water | place: USA:Blue River Watershed | collected 2017-08-16
CCCAATTGCGATTTTACCCCCCTCCCAAATAATTTTCATTGAGTAACTTAATATATTAAAAAATATATAGGACTTGATTTAAGAGCACATATCGAATTAATCAATGATTATATACTATTAAAATAATAAAACCCAGCCAGAGAGATCCTAGTGTGTCTGGTGTTGATTTAATTTGTTAACTTCAATCAATGGATAATAAAGATCAATATCAGAAGTGGCATGACGACCCAACCAACTGGAAACTAGGTTTTATCTATTACAATAAAGATGATAAAAGATGGTTTCCGCCAAAGAGATTTGGACTGATGGGTTGGACTGTTAACTTTGCTCAACCTTTTGCTTATATATTTTTAGTATTGACCTTTTCAATTGCATATATTGTCAAGACATATTTTAAAAATTAATTTTTAAGCGCTTTTGATGCAGCGAAAATGATCCTTCGGTTACTAGTGATTTCTTTTTCAATCATATAATTTTGTTCAACCCCATGGTTACCACTTGTATTACAATAATAAAATACTACGGCCCTTTGGTTACCACCATTTATTCCTGAATTTGTGAATGTTCTTTAATTTTTTTGTCGTGATCTTTTTGATGAAATATTTTAATACTTGTGCCTGTTTTACGATAAATTATAAGAAATAATTCCAGTTATTAGCCATACTATCAAGAATTGCCAATAACATTATTTCAATTGTGCCACCTACAAAGTGATTGAGCTTTAATTGAATTAAAGACTATTTTTCTTAAAAAATTCAGAGTAACAATAACTAGTAACTGACTATTTATTGATAAAGAACCATGAAAATTAAAAGTTTAGATGAAAGAAGAGTTAATAGCAGGCTAACAATGCTAATAACCGAAGGTCAATTAAGACGTCTTTCGAAACAATTGGTCATTTTGAGCGAGCAAAAGGCTAAAGGAAACAAGTTGTTTGTAAAGTTGAGAAAATAAAAGTTTTTCAAACTTGCCAGAGAATATTGAGGGGTGAGATCAGGTCAATATACCCTCAATTTCCTTAACTAATACATTATCAATGTTTTACCATATTTGCCAGTCAATATCAAGCCTTCTAATTTTGAGAAAATCAATGATTTTAGTCCAATTCAAATAATCCTAATGCAGTGCTAGTCTCAAAATTTGTATATCTGAGTGTAATACCAACATTTGAATGTCCTACCAAACGGGATACTTTGATCAAACTTAAGTGGTCTCCATCGTCAAATCCTTTCTTTATTGCTCCAACCACCCAAGATTTTCTCAATAAGTGTGATGAGCAATTGCCAATATATCTAACCTTATACTCCTTCATAATGTCCTTTAATAGATAGTTAAAGTACTGAACTGTTATGGGTTTTAAGCCATTTGTCTTTTGTGATGATATGATAAAATGGCTGGAATCTGGGGCCTGTGCCTTATTCACCACTTCCAATACTTCTTTAAGCTTACTAGACATCACCAGAATCCTTTCCTTACCTGTCTTTTTCTCAATTCGGACAAACCTTTCGCCAATTTCAAGATGGTTTAAATCCCCCCATTTGAGATGCAAATTATCAATTACCCTCATTCCAAGTCGTACACCTATAGAAACCATTAATAAGGCTCGGGCCTTATCTTTTGTCAAATTATTTTTGAAATCTCTAAGTAATCTTGATTCAAGATTCATTACCGTGTCCCAATCAAGTGAATAGGTTGTTGTTTTGATTCCTTTACGTTCCATTTTGAATATTTTTAAGTGTTCTGGCTAAAATATTCAGTTTGGTGTTCATACTGGAATAAATGAAAATTTTTTAACAAAGATCTAGATCTTCTTTTTTAAGTTATTGATAATCAATGTCAATAGGAATTATCTTCATTTTTAATACATAGTGAATATTCTAATTCAAATATTGCTTAACTTCAAGCATTATCCCCTTATATATAATGAAAAAAGTACTCAGATTAGATGAGGTTCTAAAAGAAAAACACATTCAACAGAAGGACTTAGCTGAATTACTAGGCGTAAGTAAAGTGAGTGTGTCTTATTGGTGTAATAATCAAACTAATCCAAGTATTGATACTTTATTGAACATTGCAAGAGTATTAGAGGTAAAAGTATCAGAATTAATTAATGAATAAGATAACAATATGTTTGAACAAACTTTTAAGAATATAGACGATATACTACATAAAGATGCAGGTTGTGGTAGTGAATTAGATTATGTGGAGCAAACCTCATGGATTTTGTTCTTAAAATATCTTGACGATTTAGAAAATGATAAGAAAACCGCTGCTGAATTAGCTGGCAAAAAATACAATAATATTATTGATCCAGTATTTCAATGGAACAAATGGGCCGCACCAAAAGGTAAAGATGGAAAAATAGATCATCATGCTGCTTTAACTGGTGATGATTTAGCTGACTTCGTTAACATTAAGTTGTTTCCTTATTTCAAGCAATTCAAAAAAGATGCTGAAAGTGCTGATACAATTGAATATAAAATCGGGGAAATTTTCAGTGAACTAAAGAATCGAATTCAAAGTGGTTACAATCTCAGAGAAGTCATCAATCGTATAGATGAGCTTAGATTTAGAACTCATGCTGAAAAACATGAGATGAGTCATTTATACGAAGATAAGATTAAGAATATGGGTAATGCAGGACGTAATGGTGGTGAATACTATACACCGCGTCCACTTATTAAAACTATCATTAAGGTGGTTAACCCAAAAATTGGTGAAACCATCTATGATGGTGCATCGGGTTCAGCAGGATTCCTTTGTGAGGCTTTTGATTATTTGATGAATAGTAAAAAACTATCAACTACTGATATAACAACTTTGCAAAAGAAAACCTTCTACGGTAAGGAGAAAAAATCTTTAGCATATATTATTGGCACCATGAATATGATTCTTCATGGGGTTGAGGCACCCAATATTATACATACTAATACTTTGGCGGAGAACATTGCTGATATTCAAGAGAAAGATCGTTATGATGTAATATTAGCAAATCCTCCATTTGGTGGTAAAGAACGTGCTGAGTTTCAACAAAACTTTCCAATAAAAACCAGTGAGACTGCAAGTTTGTTCATGCAGCATTTTATAAAAATCCTGAAAGCAGGTGGGAAAGCTGGCGTTGTAATAAAGAATACATTTTTAAGTAATACCGATAACGCTTCGGTGAGTTTAAGAAAATTATTATTGGAGAGTTGCGACCTTCATACAGTTTTGGATTTGCCTGGAGGAACTTTTACAGGTGCAGGTGTTAAAACTGTAGTATTGTTTTTTGAGAAAGGAATTCCAACTAAGAAAGTTTGGTTTTATCAATTAAACTTAGAGAGAAATCTTGGTAAAACAAATCCATTAAACGAAAAGGACTTGGAGGATTTCGTTAACCTTCAAAAAGTAAAAGCAGATTCTGATAACTCCTGGTCAATTAATGTTAAGGATATTGATCAAGCAACATTTGATTTGTCCGCAAAAAATCCAAATAAAAAAGAGGAAGTAGCTCTTCGTAAACCAGAAGACATTTTGGAAGAAATGAAAGCGCTTGATGATGAAAGTAAAGATATATTAAACTCAATCTTAGAATTACTATGAGAAAAGGTTGGGAAATAAAAACTCTTGGTCAAGTTTGTGATATTGTGAATGGAGGAACACCCGATACCAATATTTCAAAATTTTGGTACGGAGATAATCTATGGATTACCCCTAAGGATATGGGTAAACTACATAGTGTTTTTGTAGATGACACACTTAGAAAAATCACTGATGAAGGATTAAAAAATTCATCAGCAAAAATTTTGCCTCCAAATTCAATAATACTTTCTTCTAGAGCACCGATTGGTCACCTTGCAATAAACGTTAAACCAATTTCAACAAATCAAGGTTGTAAAGGTTTAGTTCCAAATAAAGAAATCCATTTTTTATATCTATATTATTTTTTATATAAATCAGTTGATTTATTAAATAGTTTAGGGACTGGTGCAACTTTCAAAGAGTTGTCTAGCTCTAAATTGAGTTCTGTCGAAATTCCAATACCCTCAATTTCGGAACAACTAGAAATCGTTTCAATATTAGACAATTCTTTTGAATCCATCAAACGTGCAAAAGTAAATGCAGAGCAGAATTTAAAGAACGCCAGGGAATTATTTGAGAGTTATTTGACAAATATTTTTAAAAATAATAATGACGGATGGGTAACTACAACAATTGGTGAAGTATGTAATTTACAAACTGGTGGAACACCGAGCACGAGTAATAAAGAGTATTATGAAGGAGGTGATATAAAATGGCTGGTTTCGGGCGATATTAATCAAAAAGAAATTTTTGATTGTTTAGGGAGAATCACACAAGTTGGAATGAATAACTCAAACACCAAGTATTTGCCTGTTAATTCAGTCCTTATTGCATTAAACGGACAAGGTAAAACAAGGGGAACTGTTGCAATGTTGAGAACTAAAGCAACTTGCAATCAATCTTTAGTATCAATATTTCCAAAAAAAGAAAATGAACTTTTGTCTGAATTAGTTTTTGCAAATTTAGAGGGCAGATATGAAGAGATTAGAAAAATGACAGGTGATAGTGGGAATGATAGACGTGGATTAAATATGCCTTTGATAAGAGGTATAAAGTTTTCTTATCCAAAATCAATATCGATACAAAAGGAAGTAATAGGTAAACTAGATCTATTGCGTAAAGAAACTAATAAGCTCGAATCAATTTATAAGAAAAAACTAAATGACCTAGAAGAACTAAAAAAATCTATTCTTCAAAAAGCATTTAATGGCGAATTAAAAACATCAAAAATTTCTGCATAATGAACGAATCCGAAACAAGGGCGGAACTCATTGACCCAAAGCTTAAAGCTTCTGGGTGGGGTGTTGTTGAAGACTCCAAGATTCTTCGTGAGTATAATATTACAGCAGGTAAGATTCAGACAGGCGGAATTAGGTCAAAGAAATTGACAGCAGATTATGTATTGGTATATAAAGGTATTAAGCTCGCAGTTGTTGAAGCTAAAAGTGTTGAATTAGAAGTAGGTGAAGGTATTGCACAAGCAAAGCAATATGCTGAAAAATTACAATTAGAAACTACCTACTCAACCAATGGAAAAGAGATTTATAGTATATGTATGAAAACTGGTGAAGAGGGTATTGTTTCAAATTATCTTTCACCTGAGGAATTATGGAATAAAACATTTTCTGAACAAAATGAATGGAGAAATAAATTTGCTTTGGTTCCGGAGGATGGACATTTTGGAAAAAGATTTTATCAAGAAATAGCTATTAATAATGCACTTGAAGCCATTGCGCAAGGAAAAGATAGAATATTGTTAACCTTAGCGACTGGAACAGGGAAGACTGTGGTTGCGTTTCAAATTGCATGGAAATTATTTCAAACAAGATGGAATATTAAAAGAGATAGCTCAAGAAGACCGAGAATCCTATTTTTAGCAGATAGAAATATCCTGGCAAATCAGGCCTTTAATTCATTCTCTTCATTTCCAGAAGATGCACTTGTTAGAATTAAGCCAATTGAAATTAAAAAAGCTGGAAATGTTCCAACAAATGGAAGCATCTTCTTTACAATATTTCAAACATTCATGAGTGGAACGGATAATGAGGGAAAACCAGCCCCTTACTTTGGTTCATATCCTAAAGACTATTTTGACTTCATTATAATTGATGAGTGTCATAGAGGTGGTGCAAATGATGAAGGTAATTGGAGAGCTATATTAGAGTATTTTTCACCTGCTGTTCAACTCGGGTTAACAGCAACACCCAAAAGGACAGACAATACTGATACATATAAATATTTTGGAGACCCTGTATATACATATTCTTTAAAAGAGGGGATCAATGACGGTTTTTTAACGCCATTTAAAGTAAAGAGGATCCAAACTACGCTTGATGATTATATATATACCAATGATGACCAATTGGTAGAAGGTGAAATCGAAGAAGGAAGAATATACACTGAACCTGATTTTAATAGAAATATAGAAATTAAAGAAAGAGAAGCTAAAAGGATCAAGATTTTCATGGATGATGTTAATCAAAATGAAAAGTCAATTATATTTTGTGCTACACAAGAGCATGCTGCTCTTGTTCGTGATTTGGTTAACCAATACAAGAAAAGTTCTAATCCCAATTATTGCGTTAGGGTAACCGCTAATGATGGAGAAATAGGTGAACAGTTCCTAAGAGAATTCCAAGATAATGAAAAGCTGATACCGACCATCTTAACCTCATCTCAAAAGCTTTCAACGGGTGTAGATGCTCGAAACATTAGAAACATAGTATTGATGCGTCCTGTAAACTCAATGATAGAATTTAAGCAAATTGTAGGAAGAGGAACTCGTTTGTTTGATGGTAAAGACTTCTTTACAATATATGATTTTGTTAATGCCTATCAGCATTTTGCCGATCCTGAGTGGGATGGAGAGCCAATAGAACCTGAAGAGCCAAGTCAGCCTAAGGCACCACCTACAAAGCCAAAAGATCCAAAGAGTCCTAGTGACGAAGATGGTGAAGAGAAGAAGGAAAGAAGGAAGAAGATTAAGGTAAAATTAAGGGATGGGAAAGAACGTGAGATTCAACATATGATGTCTACATCATTTTGGGGGTCAGATGGTAAGCCTATATCTGCTGAAGAATTTTTGAATAATTTATTTGGAGCACTTCCTGAGTTTTTCAAGAGTGAAGACGAGCTTAGAAAAATTTGGAGTAATCCTATTACTCGAAAAACATTATTGCAAAAATTAGATGATGCAGGTTATGGCAAGGATCAATTAACTGCACTTCAAAAGTTGGTCGACGCGGAAAAAAGTGACTTGTTTGATGTTTTAGAATACGTATTTAACAGTGAAAATAAAATAATGACAAGAGAAGAAAGAGTTCTGGCAACTCAAGCAACAATTTTTGCTTTATTAAATGATAAACAAAAGGAGTTTATAGATTTTGTATTGAGCAAATATATTGAAAGTGGTTTCGAGGAGTTAGATCAAGAAAAGCTACCAATATTACTTACAAATAAATATCAAACATTTGAAGATGCGGGATTAGAGTTAGGTGATTTAAGTAAGGTTAAAGATTTGTTTATTGGGTTTCAATCTCATCTATATCAAAATAGAATTGCATAATTTAAAATAGGTATATGCCCAAACTAGATAAAAAATTCCTTGAAATTCTAAAAAAGAAATTAAGTTTCGGAAGTACAAGATCAATTCTAATCAATTGCATACCAGGAAAATTAGCTTCTCGTTTGTCTTTAAGTGATTTGGATGTTATTAAACAAGGTTTATCAAATGAGTTTATAAAAAAATTAACTACAGAATTGAATTTTGAATTAAAGTTTTCTATAAAATATGATGCCGTAAAAAAGAGTTTATTGCCTGAGGAAGATGATTTAGTTTTAAATAATAATAACAAAAAAATAAAATTAGAAAAAAGAATAACTTCTATAAAATATGATCATGAAGATTATCTTAAAGAACACGGTGTAGAAACCTTTGGATTTGGCTTTCCAATATTAGTAAGGAGGAACCCAAATGACATAACAAAAATCATTGCTTCGCCATTATTTATTTGGCCATTGGATATAAAACAAACTTTTAATGCTGCAAAAGAATGGGTCATTGTTAGGAATTCGGAAACTGGAATTAAGATCAATGAAGCATTAAGATCTTACTTAAAAAGTGAGAATCACATTGATTTGCCAGTGATACCAGATGAAATGCTTGAAGATGGACTAATGGAAAAAAGGGAAATCGAAGATTTTATTAGATCATTAGAACAAAAACTTAATATTAAAAATTTAAACCAATTTAACTGGGAAAGTTTAGATATTATTCCTGATAAAATAGATGCAAACGATGAAGGAATAGGCGAATCAAGAATACTTTTGAATGGAGTATTTGGTATATATAAGAGCCAAAAACAAAGTTTAATTAACGACTTAGAAGCCTTAATTAAATTAAATGAGGAAGATGAAAATGAACAAAATGACAAATTGACTTGGGAGCATAAAAACAGTACAATTGAAGTAGATCCAAGTCAAAATTCAGTTGTAAGATCATTATCAAATAATGATAAAATTGTAATTCAAGGTCCTCCAGGTACAGGGAAAAGCCAGACATTAACAGCTATTATAACAACTGCCCTTTCTAACAAAAAGAAAGTCTTGGTTGTATGTGAGAAAAGGACTGCCTTAGAGGTGATTTATTCAAATATTGTAAAAAAATATCCACTTCTTAGTAAATCAATTGCAATTATAGAAGATGTAACGACTGACAGAAATTCAATTGTAAAAAATGTAAGAGAAAGAGAAACAAGCCACCAAATTGAACGTGTTAGACAAAATGACAATAACATAAAAACCGATATTGAATATTTTGAAAAAATCATTTCAGATGTAGATCAAGATTATAAAAATCTTAGAGAATTGATTCACGAAGACAAAAGATGGATTGATTTAGTAGCAAAATGGATGACGTATAAAGTTAAGAACGATGATTTACCGAGAATCGATAAACTATCTAGAAATATAAATATCGATTTTACAACTGTATCTAATGCCTCAGTTATTGATATAATCAAAAAATCTGAGATCTATTTTAATAAAGGAGAATTTTTGTGTTCAAAATATGATAATCTATTTTTAAATGAATACCAACATAATTCAACTGGAGAAACTATTTCAAAATTAAAATCATTAAAATTTGAAATAGAATTAGAATTAGTTCATGTGAAAAAATTACTTAATGAATACAACGATTATGTTAACATTTATTCAAATTATTTAATTGATAAAACTACCGAAGACTCTTTAAATATAAATTCAATAATTAAGGAATTGTCAAATATATTCCAAGACCCATTTAACCCTAATTTTGTTGAAAAATTTAAACTATTATTTAATTCAAAAAAACAGAGTATTAAAAATAATCTAGAAGAGTTGAATAATTTATACTCTAATACAAATACATTTATCGAAACTTACCTTGATACAAAAATTGAAAAATCTGCCAATAGCAATCTTCACGAAATAATAATTAATAAAAAAGAAGATGCTTTAAATAGTATTCGAATTAAGAAATTAGAAAATAATGCCTTTGATTATAGTTTAACAAATAATGAATTTAAAAATAACCTTGAAAAATATTTAAAAAACATTGATTTACATTTATCAGAGGTTAATAAAATATTAAATGTTAAAAGTTTAAAAATAGACGATTATTCATACTCCACGTTGAATAATTCAATGACTCAACTTCAATTATCAATTAGCGAATTATTATCAAATGAAGATGAATTAATCAATTATTTAGATTGGAAGAATCATAAAAGAAAATTATCCGAACCCCTATTCAACTTTGTTAATTTATTAATTAATCTAGGGTCTACAAACTGGTATAATGATTATGAAATTTCATTGGTTTATAAAATCCTTTCGGACTCATACAAATCAACTTCTTACCCTAGAGATTCATCACAACTTGAGATTATTAAAAATTTAATGTCTCAAATTGCCACTAAACAAGAGCAAATAATTAAGAATAATATATCTGAATGGTATGAAGACGGGATTAATTCAATATTAGATGAAGATTTTACTTTAAAAAAATTATATAATCTTAAAGGTAGTGCAGGTACCACTAGAAATTCGTTAAGAAAAATTATCAATTTTGACCCTGATTCATTTACACATTTACATCCTTTAATTCTTGCAAACCCAACAACATGTAGTACCCTTTTCCCTTTACAAGCTGGTTTTTTTGATTTAGTTATTTTTGATGAAGCAAGTCAGTTAAGAATAGAAGAAACTTTTAGCTCAGTATATAGAGGTAAATCAATTGTGGTTTCAGGCGATAGTCAACAAATGCCTCCGTCTAGTTATTTCGAAACTAGTAAGAATCTTGTAGATGACTCAGATTCGGATTTACTTGAAGACGAAACTGCCCAATATCAAGAAACTTCTTCGATTGAAATGGCCACTAAAGAATCCTTATTAGATTGGGCTATTGACGAAGGATTTCATGAAACTTATTTAGACATGCATTACAGGTCAAAACATCCTGACTTAATAGAGTTTTCTAATACATGTTTTTACGGTTCTCGACTAATACCAATGCCTGAAACTATAACAGATATCCCAATTGAATTTAATCAAATAAATGGGGTCTTTGAAAAAGGCACTAATGAAGCTGAAGGAATAGAAGTATTAAACATACTTAAAAATAAAATTTCACTAGGAAAGTCTATTGGTGTTGCAACTTTCAATTTAGTTCAAAGAAATTTAATTCTTAATTTAATTGCAAAAGAAAGGTATGAAAATCCTGAATTTAATTCAAAAATGACAGCATTAATTGCTGACGGTTTTTTTGTTAAAAACTTAGAAAATATCCAAGGAGATGAACGAGATATTATTATAATTTCAACAACCTTTGGAAAAAAGAAAGATGGTAAATTTATAATGAATTTTGGTCCAATTACTCAAAAAAACGGCCATAGGCTATTAAATGTAATTATCACAAGAGCAAAAGAAAAAGTTTACTTAATAACTTCTATACCTGAAGACAGACAATTTGAATTTAAAAATTTTATTGAATTAGAAAATAGAGTTTCTGGAAAATCCGGATTACTTGCTTATTTACAATATTGTAAACATGTAAGTTTGAATAATCAAACAGAAAAAGAAGATCTTCTTAAGTATATCCGAAGTAAAATTAATATCAACCAAAATGCAATTAATTCGAATATTGGTTTAACTGAATCGCCTTTTGAAGAAGAAGTTTACCAATATTTGGTTCCTGAATTTGGGAAAGATAATATCATACCGCAATATAAATGTGGTGGATTCAGGATTGATTTAGTGGTAATCTCCCCCATATCAAAGAATAAAATTGCAATTGAATGTGATGGTGCTGCATATCACAGTAGTGAACTTTCATGGCATCATGACATTTACAGACAGAAACAATTAGAGTCTCAAGGATTTATATTTCATAGGATTTGGTCAACGGATTGGTTTAAGAATACTGATTCAGAATTATTAAAATTGTACAACTTTATTAAATCTAACTAAATGCAAAAATATTCAGTTAACCAACAACTAATACAAACCTTACTTTCTTGGGTTGAGTCAGGTGAAATTGCAATTCCTGAAATCCAAAGACCATTTGTTTGGGATAGTTCAAAAGTTAGAGACTTGATGGATTCCCTTTATCAGGGATTCCCAGTTGGATATGTAATAGCATGGCAAAATCCTGATATTAGGTTAAAAGACGGGAGCCTGAGCAAAGGCAAGAAAATATTAATTGATGGTCAACAAAGGGTTACTGCACTGACCGCAGCACTATTAGGGAAATATGTAATTGATAAGACATATGATAGAATAAAGATTAAAATATCTTTTAATCCAATAAGCGAGAAATTTGAAGTTCAAAACCCTGCTATATTAAAAGATAAAACTTGGTTGCCAGATATATCAGACGCAGTTAACGGTACACAAAGTATATTGAAATTAGTGAGACATTATTTAGAGTTAAATCCAGGAGTAGATGAAGACCAAGTTGAGAAATCATTTACTATTCTTACCGATATACCTAAAAAACAAATAGGTATAATTGAATTAGCATCAGATTTAGATATAGAGACTGTTACCGAAATTTTTATTAGAATCAATTCAAAAGGCGTAGTATTAAGTCAAGCAGACTTTGCAATGAGTAAGATTGCTTCAAATACACTCTATGATGGAAATACTTTAAGAAAAGCAATTGATTATTTTTGCCATCTTGCAATTTCCCCTGAATTCCATAAGTATATTGAGGATCATGACAAAGAATTTGTGAATACAGATTATTTCTCAAAAATTAGCTGGTTAAAAAAAGAGGTGGATGACTTATACGATCCTGAATATACTGATCTTATTAAGGTAGCATTTACATCTCAGTTCAATAGAGGTAAATTATCAGATTTAGTTAGTTTATTGTCAGGAAGAAATTTTGAAACAAGAACATATGAAGAGCATATTGCGGAAGAGTCATATGCAAAACTTAAAACTGGTGTTTTAAATTTTGTTAACGAAACAAATTTTAAAAGATTCTTAATGATTATAAAATCTTCAGGTTTTATATCTAATAAACTTATCAGATCTCAAAATGCTTTGAATTTTGCATATATTCTTTATCTTAAACTTAAGGAGCTGGGAGTCTCTGATGTGAAAATTGGAAGTTATGTTCCGAGATGGTTCGTATTTTCAATACTTACTGGAAGATATTCAGGGTCAGCAGAATCTGTATTTGATTTTGACATAAAACAAATTGCTAATAAAGATTTTGGTCAGGTATTATCAGAATATGAAGAAGCTGAACTTTCTGAAGCATTTTGGAATTTTTCGTTGCCACAAAGTTTAGATACATCTGTAGCTAGTAGTCCATATTTTAATGTCTATTTGGCTGCACAGGTTAAAGCTAATGACAAAGGATTCCTATCAAAAGATGTATTAGTTAGTAATCTAATTGAATTACGTGGTGACATACACCATTTGTTTCCTAAAGATTATCTCAAAAAGAATGGTTTAGAGCGTGGAATGTATAACCAAATTGCAAACTACGTTTATATGCAATCTGAGATAAATATAAAGGTAGGCAACAAGCCACCTGAGGAATACTTCAATAAAATACTTGAAGAGATGGAAAATCAATCAAATACTTTAAGTGGAATTTCAAATATGGATGAATTAGAAAATAATCTTTCGGTTAACTGTATTCCAAAAGAAATTATAAATATGCAAATTAGCAACTATGAGGATTTTCTAACAGCAAGGAGAAGGTTAATGGCTGATAAAATGAAAGAATATTATTTTAGTTTATAGTAATTTTGAAATCGCCCTTGATGCCAAATCAACTAGATAAAAGATCAACGTTATTTAGTACAATATCAGTGCTTTTATAAAAGGGTATTGATAATAAATGGTATTAAATCTACACTTATATCAATAAGTGTATTTTTTAAATGTAATCAGCTAAGTAAAATAAAAGCATTTCAATAATCTCAGGATCGTTATTAATAAAACCATTATTGATAAATATTAATGGGTTCTGATTTATAAAGTAACTATGAATTTCTTTAATTAAGCTACAATAAAGAGGGTAATAATTTTCAATATTAATTAATTGACCATTCCATGTAGTCATTAAAGCTCTAAAATTATTAGTTAACTTAACATTTCTTGATCTATTTATATTGAAGTTTATTGGAAATTGAGTATTAAGAGCATTTGCAATAATTATTTTATTTATTACATAAGCCACTCTCGCATCTAATATAAAATAGTTTTTTGGGGAATAAAATGCAAACAGTTTTGAATACGAGGAAATTGCATTTGCAGTTTGTTTACTTATTGTATTAAATAATTGTAACTGATTTATTGCAGAATTTACAAGTGAGTATTGATTAAATTTGTAAATAAATCCCCAACGTAAAATTTGTTGTTGTAAAGGGAGTGTAAATCCTTGTGCGGCTATTGAAGCATTGATAGAAGCTCGAAAAGTAATTGTTTGATTTGCAGTGGCACCTTTATAATAAATATTATTGCCACTAAAATTTATATTTATGCCATTAACAATTTGAGTTGTATAAATATTGTATAAAATTTGATTCATAATTTTTATATTGTATTTTTTATAAATTTCAGATTGTTTTTTGAAATCTATCTTCAAAAGAAATTTTAATATTGTTCAGCAGTTTTTAAAGCTGCTTTTTTCACTTCTAAAGCAACATTTTCAGGTGATATAACTTTTACACCTGCGCCATAACTTAAAATCTCTCTTACAATTTCGTAACTATAGTAGAGTTCTAATTCAACTCTTAAAACCTTGCCACCCTTGATAATTGTACTTTTTTGTGTTGCCATTAAAGGGTGGTTTTTTAACTGTTCGATATATGTACCAGTAAAGTCTAAAACCAATTTGATTGGTTTATTCAATAAGTCATGAAAAATCCCAAAAGTGTATTTAAAATAATCTTGAGCATTAAAGAAAGGGTCTTTATAGAATGTTGTTTCAGATTCAACAATGTCTTTGATTTTATCCAAAGCATAAACTTTGGTACATTTTCTATTTTCTGCATGATCATATGCAATCAAGTACCATCTTTTTCTAAATTCTTTTAAAAGGTAGGGGGAAAGTGATTTCTTACTTGGTTCTTGTCCGTTTTTTTGATAAACTAAATCAATTGTTTCTTTTTTATTGATCGCTTCAAATAATGTTTCAATCCATTCATAACCAGACTTCCCATGAGATAATTCTGGTAGTATAAAGTTGTAATTTGTATTTTCTCCTTTAGAGATGTCTTGAAGTACTTTCTTTTTTAGTTTATTGTATTTCTTAAAAATCTCTGTGTTTTCAAAATTCTGTAAAGTCATGGAGATCAATCCAAGTAGATTTTCATCATTTTCATTTAGATTCAATTTCTTAATTGAAAATGTATGATCGGAATAAGAGTATCTTTTATTTTCTTCCTCAATTGTAGCTCCTGCAAATACTAGAGGGATTTTCTTTAAATCGTTATAGATTGTTCTTTCACTTACTTTTTCATGGTCATCTGAAACACTATTGTTCCATGCATCTAAAAGTTGTTTGACTGTGGCTTTCTTGCCATTCTTGATTTTGTCATCAATTTTCATGAATCGCTTAAACTGCTCCTTGTTAACGCTCATATAGTCAAATATTGAAATACAAAATTACTCCTTTTGTAGGTACATTCTATATTAACTTATTATTTTTAATATATTGAATATCAATAGTATACATAATTTTTAGTCACTTGAAGATAGATTTCGAAACATCAAACTAGTATTGTGTTCAAATAACAGAGTATGGAGTTAAATAGTAAGTTTTATCAGTTTTTATCAGGTCTAAACCCTAATCAAAGACAGGCAGTTGATACCATTAATGGCCCTTTATGCGTACTTGCTAATGCTGGGTCTGGTAAGTCGACAGTTGTGGCTTTAAGGTGCTGTAATATCCTACAAAAGACCGATATGAAGCCTTCAAATATCCTTTGCTTAACCTTTTCAAATGCGGGTGTTAATTCTATGAAGGATAAATTAAAGGGTTTACTTGGGAAAGAGGCAGAAGAAGTTAAAGTGACTACTTTTCACTCATTTGCTCATGATGTCATTATACAAGGCAACTCGTCAACTGTAAAAGGTGGAACCAGTATTCTAACACCAGGTCAAAGATTCATGATTCTTGAGAAGTTATTGTCAGATCCAAAGACTGCTCGTTCGTTTTATGATATTAAACCTGCATCTGCTAAAAAGTTAAGTTCACTTCACAATATTTTCAATTTATTTAAGAAAGAATGTATTACTAAAGAGAGTATTATATCCTACACAAATCAAGTATTAGAATCGATTCTTCCTTTTGAACAAGAGTATCTTTTGAAAAGTGGCGAATTGAATAAACAGGGAAGGGATCTTGCAAAAAAAATAGAAGACTTTAGTAAGTCCATTATTCCATTATTTGAAAACTATCAACAAATTCTGGATGATAAGGGTAAGATTGAGTTTCAGGATATGTTAAATGATGCGGTATTTGTTTTGGAAAATAATCTGGCATTGAGACAATCTATACAGGAGCGTTACCAATATATTATGGTGGATGAGTTTCAGGATTGTAATAAGATTATGGTAGCACTTATAAGTCTATTGATTAAGGAAGTGGAATCACCCAATTTGTGTATAGTGGGAGACGAATTACAGACCATTTATCGTTTTCAAGGGGCTAATTTGAGCAATTTTGAATGGGTGTCAAATATGTTACCTGAAATTCAAACCATTGTATTAGATACTAATTACAGAAGTACTACCAATATCTTAAATAAATCATACGATTTAATTAGTCAGTCCAAACACATACATCCATTGAAGAAAAGTCCAATGGTAGCTGGAAATAAGAATCTGGAACAATGGCAAAAAGATACACCTACACTTACCTCTTATGAAAATCAAGAACAAGAGGCGTATTCAATAGCTTGTTCTATTAGAGATTTAATTGAAAACACAGAAGTTGATGAAGATATTATTGTACTTGCAAGAAAAAACAATGACTTGATACCTATTCAAAAATGGTTAAAGAAGATGTGTATCGAGTACAAACTCAATTTTTCAAAGAATAACTTACTTGAAACAAAGTTTGGTAAGGCAATCTATAGTATCTTGTCTTATTTGAAATATGCTGACAGGGATGTTACAATTGCTGATGCCTATTTTTGTGACATGTTAATTCAGACAGGTTTTAAATACGAGTTAACATATGCTTATTTATTGTATAAAAGTGAAACTCATTCAATCTCATTCACTGAATGGCTTGTGTTATTAGAAGATAATGATAAGTTAGATGATCTTATTGTTATTGCTAAAAAATTAGCCGAATTTAAGGATGTAAAGTATAAAGAATTCATTAGCGAATTACAACAAGAGTTTATTCAATTCGTACTTACTGTTTTAAAGGAGGATGTACTTCAAGTAATTAAAGAAGAATGGGATGCTTTTGTAACTCAGTTTGTAACAACAGATAACAAAAAGTCTTTAGAATCTCTTTCTGAACTATTAGAATACTATAATCACTACAATTTGAGTATTGACTATGTTGATAATACTCCAAATAAGTCAAGGGTTATTTTATCAACTATACATGGTACAAAGGGGCTTGAGTATGATTATGTTTTTCTAATTTCTTTGGTGAACACCTCCTATGAAGACAAGGGGGATGTTTATTGTTCAATTAATGTTCCTAAACTATTGAATAGATTTATCAATACTGAAGCAGAGGATATAGAAGATTTAATGAAGTTATTGTATGTGGGAATGACAAGGGCTAAAAAGAATTTAAGATTAAGTTATTTCAGAAAGAGTTTTAACGGGAAAGATGTTAGTGTGACTAGACTTTTAAAACCTCAGGTTGAGTCTAATTTGATTGATCATATTAAAATAGAATCCTTGACTTTGCCTAGTCATGAAAGTCCGAGAGAATACATCATTTTATATCCTGAGATTAAAGAACTTATTCAAGACAAGTTAGATAAGTTCCATATCTCGCCAAGTAGCATAAGTAATTGGTTATCCTGTGAAAATAAGTTTTTTTATCACAATATCTGTAAGATTCCAGGTTTACCATCTGCGCCAACTTCTTTTGGTCAACTTGTTCATTCAGTATTAGAAAATATTGTAAACGGCACTAATTTACAGCCAACTCAAACGATTATTGGAAATATTGTAGATGAAGTTTTCTTGACATATCAGCATAGATTTCACCCATTACATAGACTTACCTATAAAAGGTATACAAAGTTTGTTGTTGAAGCATATCTGTCAAATTACCCAATTTTAAAAAAACCATTATATACAGAAAAGTATTTGACTACCACATTAGATAGTGGAGTTAGATTGAATGGTATTATTGATAGAATAGATGAGAACGAAAATGGTTATCATGTGATAGATTATAAGACCAACAAATATGCAGAAAAGTTGGAGCCATTTGAGGATGAACAAAATATTGGAAATGGATATTGGAAACAAGGGGCAATTTATAAGCGTCTTATTTTAAACAATTTTCCTGAAATAAAAAACACACAACTTGATTTTGATTATTTAACGCTACAAAAAAGAGTTTCGTTTGAGGGTTCATTTAATGAAAATTTTGAGAATTGGTTATCAGGTATTTGGATGAATATTCATTCACTTTCTTTTAATAAAAAGTGTGATAATCAGAGTTGTATTTATTGTTTACAGGTATAAATGAATAATATAGAATGATAATTACAAGCTTGTAAAGAGCTCACTTAATTATTTCATGTTACTACTTTTGAGTAATTAAAATAATTTTTTAATGAAAAAAATAATAATTTATCACTTTATTATAGATGAAAGTGAATCCATGATTGATTGTGATGAAAGCATAATTAATGCAATTAATGAACAAATAAATAAACTAAAAAATATCGAGTCTAAATTTATAGATGAGGGCATTTTAATTGGACTAACAACTTTTAATCATAAAATAACACATCATTTTATCAATACTAAACCTTCTGAAATTCAATTATTAAAAGCTGAATCCTTTGAACTTAATGGTTCAACTGCATTATTGGATGCAATAGGTCAAACTATAGAAATAATTGAAAATCAGTTGAAAATTGCCAATAGATTTTTTCAAATAAAAGTAGTCATGATAATTTTAACTGACGGCTTTGATAACTGTTCAAAATATTTTAATTATGAAAACATTAAAAGTAGTATTTTACGTCTCGAAAAAACAGGTTTTTGGAATTTTAGCTTTATTGGCGCTAATTTCAATACAATTGAATTGGTTGGAGAATTATATAATAATGAAAGAGAAAATTCTAAATTTAAAAAAATGGAGTTAAGTGGTTTGATTTGGAAAAATCTTTGTTTGGCAATGAAGTCATAACAAAAAATTGAAACATAGTATAATATTAATAGTTTAAAGAATTATAATGAAAGTTAATTTAATAAAAGATAGTTCTGTAAGCAAAAAAACATTTACTGATGTTTTTGAATTACTTTCTTCTATCGATGGTCCTATTAAGTTTTATTGTGATAAAGAAGCTTTAATTGATTTTAATGAATACGAATATTTTGCTCGAGACGTATCAGATTTTAAAGATTTTGAAACAAAAAAATTATATAAAAATAATAATATTGAAGGTTGGGAAAGTATAATAAAAATTCAAAAAGAGTTAGGAATAAAATTCTCCTTTGATAAATTCAAGGAAATTGATTTTAATTGTCCACATTGCGGTGATAATGTTTATAAAATTTCTGAAACAGAAGCTAAATGTATTAAATGTGGATCCAATATAAACATACAAGAGTATATTGAGAACAAGAATACTGTTACCTGGGATACATTATTTGAAAAATGCAACAACTATAGAAAAAGTAAAAATATAGAAAGTAATGAATTTGTAATACTATTAACTGAGATAAATAATTTCAACAATTGGTTTGCAAGTTTGGATGAAAATTTTCCATATAATGGCTTTATTCATACTAGAGATTGGAATTATTACATTAATTGTAATTCCGCTTTTCCAATAGCTTTTGAAGTTATTGCATTAATAATACAAAAGTATATATATAATAATTTTCAAGAAATTGAAAATGGTACACACAAAATACCAATAGGATGTATAAACGATTTATGTATTCAAAAACGTGAAATTATATTAAAGTTAAGAACTGCTGATATTTGTCCTGAATGCATGAGTATACTAAAACAAAAAGTACCATTCACAATGATTCATCATACTTTATCAATTCTTGAATCATTACGTAAAAAGATGCTTTTTTCACAAAATTTTCTACAATTATCTCCATTGAGTAGAATTGTAGTGGACGGTAATAAGAATATATTTTTGCCAGATTTTGAGAACATAAGAATAATTTTGAATCCATTAGAAAAGACACTTTACATGCTTTATTTATTTCATCCTGAAGGCATAGAAATAAGTTCAATTTGTAATTTTAAGGATGAGATGTATAATATATATAGCCATATTTCAAATAGAGGGGATATACAAGAGATGAAATCTAAGATTGATAGAATGGCAGATGTAACATCAAATTCAGCATCCGAAAAAATTTCAAAAATTAAAGAAAAATTTGTTACTGCGATAGGTAGCGAGTTAGCTAAAAATTATTATATAAAAGGGGCAAATGCTGAAGCAAAAAAAATTGATATCGATAGGAATTTGGTTGAAATTCTAGACTAAAAATTTTAGAGTAATTCTTTGAGATTAATCAATATTACAGGTATGAATGAAAAATTTCATCATTTTTTGGCTGGATGAATTAATTAAAGTTATCCCACAAATATATTTATAATATATTGAATATTAATATATTATAAATATAATCTCATTAAAATTTCATATAAATTTAAGATTAACATTCTGTTTCTAATTACAAGCTTGTAAAGAAATTTTCCGTCTGTTTGGCCAAGTAATTTTGTGTTCTAAATCAAAAGAAATGCAAAATCACTTTACTTTTTTCATATCTGAAATTTCATTTAGTCAATTTTATTTTTTGACAGATTCATAAAAATATGTCCTTTACTTTCTATTAAAATAATTCAAAAAATATATATAATAATACAAAACAAATCAACACAATGAACAAGAAATTTTACAGAACAACAGTCGAATTAGGTGTTTTCAATTATAAGACACTTGTGGTTTATACTACTTCTAGTCAAGATGCAATTAGCCAAATTAAAATGAATGGTTATAGATTCAGTTTACATGGTGAAACAGTCTCAGATATCTCAGATATTCTAAATGGGTATATTAAATCTAAAGTTAGTTCCGGAGAGTGGATTATGATAGGAGATAAACCATGGGGTTGGTAAAAATTAAAATTATAATCATGAATAAAATTAATATAAAATCTTTCTTATCAAATATAGCATCACTAATAGGTGGTGTACTATCCTTCATTTTGATATACTCTTTATTCAAAGACATTTATGATGATATTACTAATAAGAAGAAGTTCAATGAGTTAATTAAGCAAGTAAATGAAATCAACAAAACACTAAATAATAATTTAAAAAAATAAAATTATGTCAATATCAAACAAATTATTTAAAACTATTAGAAGTATGAATTTGCCTTTTGAAAGTTCAAAAGAAGATTCAAAAGAAATTGAAATGCAGAAAATTAATAATCTATTATATCAAGATTATGAAAAAATTGGTTTTCAAGATGCAACTTTCGAGCCATCGCAAGCGATTATAGATTTAAAACTTGATCGATTTAAATTAAAATTATTAAATGAATATCAGATTCTAATTGACAAGAAAAACGAACGTTTAACAAAACTTACAAAATTACATTTATCAACATCAAATATTGACGAGTTATTATCTGAAAAACTAAAAACAGATATCGAGATATTAAAGTATGATATTGAAAGTTTGATTCAAGATAGTCAATTAATAGAATCAAAACAAGGCAAATTTAAACTCATTGAAAATAGTTATAAAATTGGTTATACTACTGGTATAATTAGTTATAAAAATTCTGTAATTCTAAATTAGTATAATATATGAAAAATTTAATATTGAAAATAAGTACAACACTTCTTGGTGAATCATTTAACGAATTAAAAAATGAAACAACTAAAAGTAAACAAAAAATAATGTTATATGGCACTATTTTACTTATGATTATGATTTTGTGGTTCATCAATGGTTACTTAATTACATATCAGATTCTACATTTTGGATATTTAGAAGCTATACTTGTTGGAATTGTATCAATGTTTATAGTATATACAATCGAACTTACTATAATAAGAATGTCAAAGGTTAATCCCTTATCTGGAATTATAAGAGTTTTCATGGCTTTCATTATTGCTTTTATTGGATCCTTATGTATAGATGAAATTGTTTTTAAATCTGATATTGAAAATCAACTAAAACAAAATATTCAAAATGAGACTTTGAACATACCATCTATTGCCTCAAATAAAAATAGAATTAAACAAATTGAATCAGATTTAAAAAATTTAGACAATCTTTCATTTAGTTTAAGAGATCAAATGATTTTAGAATCTAAAACTGGTTATGGACCTAAAACAAAACTAATTGAAAGACAATTGAAAGAGATTAATGAAAGAAAGATTTTACTATCAAAACAAAATCAAGATATGATTGATGATCAAAAAAAGGAGTTATTATTTTCAGATAATCAATATGGTATCATTAAAAATTTACAAGCATTTATTGATTTTAATAACAAAAACAAAATCGGATGGGTGGTATGGAGTGTATTTTTTCTTTTCTTTTTATTAATTGAACTAATGTGTCTCATTTATAAGATTTCAAGTGATATAACATCTTTTGAGAGGAAAAAGGAGAATATAGATTCTTTCGAACGCATAAAATTTAAAAATTTACAGGACTATATTGATGATGATAAAAAAAGAGCTTTAAATACCTATTATACAAGTCTAACTTAAATATATAAAATAAATGTTATATGAATTTTTTATACTTTGAAATTAGATTTCAAAACCCTGGCTCAACTTTGTTCAAAATATCAAAACCAATATTTCTTTTAATCTAATTTATAATGAATAAAGATCAATCAAAATTCTTATTATCCTCTATACAAAAAATTACTAAGTTAACTAGAGGCCAAGAATTAACTTCAGATTTAATTTCTGACATTACAGATGCAGCTATTTTGGTAGCAGAATTTTATGAAATTTCAGTTTTCCAAGCAATTATTTTATCTCTTTTTTTAGATACTGGTCTTAGGGATAGGGATGTTGATACAGAAGGTTTAATTGATCATTTTGGAGTTAACATGGCATCTATGGCTGATGTTAATGAAGCAATTGATGAATTATTAAAATTAAATTTAGTTTATGTTTCTAGAAGTGATTATAGGATTAGAAAAAAGGCATACCGTAGAGTAATTAAAGCTCATGATAAAGTATTAGATGCGCTGGTAAAAGGTGAAAAGGAATTATTACAAGCTACTAAAGTTAATGACTTCTTCGGGGTATTAATGGAAGTTAGAGCTTTGATAGTACAGAGAATTGACGATGTTCTTACTACATATGATTTAGGAGAACAAACAAAAAAGGTATTAGAAGCTAATATTCAATTTCCAGAAGTAGAATGGCTTTTGTCTTTAAATAATTTATCAATTTATGATACATGTTTATTGATAGATGTAACTATTGAACATTTAGAAGGTGCTGAAGAGGTTGATATGGATAAATTATTAAAGGAGGTATTCTCAGATATTCCAGATAGGGTAAAGTATAAGAAGAACATTAAAGAGGGTAAATGTATATTATTTAAGAATGATCTCTTAGTCCATTCGGAGGATATGTTTTCATTCATGAATTATGTAAGATTGTCTGATACTGCAATGGATATATTATTAAGTGGTAGTAAAGATGTATTGAAGAAAGAATTTAAGTCGAAGGTGGCAACACTTATTAATCCTGATTCTATTTCACAAGAGACATTGTTTTATAACGAAAGTGAATTAAAACAAATAGAAACGTTAAAAGAAGCTTTATCTGATAATCAATACCATGAAATTTCATCAAGAATGAAAGAGTTAGGGATGAAGGCAGGATTCACTGTTTTGTTGTATGGCTATCCAGGTACAGGAAAAACATCTACAGTTAAACAGGTAGCAAAATTGACAGGAAGAACCATTTATATGGTTGATATCCAAAAAATACAATCAAAATGGGTTGGTGAGAGCGAAAAGAATCTAGCTAGAGTCTTTTCTGAGTATAAAGATGCAAGAAGGTATTTTGATAAAGACCCAATTTTATTATTCAATGAAGCAGATGCTATTCTTGGTAAGAGAATGAACGTTAATTCAAGTGTAGATAAGTCCTTTAATGCTTTGCAGAATATTTTGTTGCAAGAACTTGAAGAATTTGAAGGAATCTTTATGGCTACTACTAATTTGGCTGATCAACTAGACAAGGCTTTTGACAGAAGGTTTCTATATAAGCTAAACTATCAAAAACCAAAGGTCTTAGTAAGGTTGAATATTTTAAAGAACAATTTTTATAATGTAGATGAGCAATTCTTATCAAATGTAAATTCTCGATTTGAATTAACTGGAGGTCAGATTACTAATATTAAGAAGAAAATGCTGGTGGAGTCAATAATGAACAAAGAACTGAATATAGAAGAAGCAATTGAGAGATTGTGTATTGAAGAGTGCATCTTAAATACAAGCGATAGGAGCCCGATTGGATTTTTAAATAAAAACTAAAATTACAATATATGCAAACAACAATTTTCATCATTTTATCATTCTTTGCAGGTGCATTAATTTCATATCTATATGCCAAGTCTGTATTTGGGTCAAAAGATAATGCAAGTCGACTTGCTGAGCTAGAAACTCACAATAATACCTTAAATAAGGAAAATAAAGACCTTTTGATCAAATTAGCAAAGTCTGAAGAGAAAATTGAAACGATGACTGAATCTTATAAAGATTTGAAAGATGCCATGTCTTCAATGGGGGAAACCTATAAGGCGGAGTTTAAAAACGTAGCCAATGAGCTATTAGAGTTAAAATCCAAGAGTTTAGATGAAACAAGTACTAAGAATATTAAAACCATATTAGATCCATTAAATAGGGAATTAAAAGAGTTTAAAGAGAAAGTTGAAAAAGTTTATAGTGATGAAGCTCGTGAACGTCATTCATTAGAAGGTCAGGTTAAAAAGTTGGTAGAATCAAGTTCAATGGTAAGTCAGCAAGCTGAGAACCTAACTAACGCCCTAAAAGGTAATGTTAAACAACAAGGTAATTGGGGTGAGATGATTTTAAGTTCAATTTTAGAAAATTCAGGACTTACTGAGAATAGAGAGTATTTCTTACAGGAGTTTATTAGGGATAAGTCCGGTGAGATTATCAAAGATGAAAATGGAAATGCTTTACAACCAGATGTGACTATTCATTACCCTGATGAAAGAAAGGTGATTATAGATTCAAAAGTATCATTGATTGCTTGGGAGAAGTATGTTACTGAAAATGATCCTGAACTTCAAAGACAGGCTTTAGACTCTCATATTAAGTCACTAAAAGCTCACATAGATGGTTTAAGTAAAAAGAACTATCCAAAATACGCAAAGGCTTTAGATCATGTTATTCTATTTGTACCAATTGAGCCTGCTTTCTTAGAAGCAGTTAAACAAGACACAGGACTTTGGAAATATGCATATGATAAAAAGGTATTAATAGTTGGGCCAACTAACCTTTTATTGGTGTTAAAAATTGTGGCCGATATATGGCAAATTGAAAAGCAAAGTAAAAATGCAATTGAAATTGCAGAAAAAGCGGGTGAACTATATGACAAGTTGTTTGGTTTTATAGAGACAATGGAAGATGTTGGAGCTGGTCTTAAAAAAGCAAATCAAAATTATGAGAAAGCAATGGGTCAATTATCAACTGGTAAGGGAAACGCAATAAAAAAAGCGGAGGAATTAAAAGCCTTAGGCGCGGATGCGAAAAAACAATTTCCAGATAGACTTATAGATAACACGGATCAAACTGAATAAAAATTACAATATGAAAAACAAAATAATTGAAGAATATGATGGAAGTGTTTATCCATTAACCGAAATGTATGAAAATATAAATGAATCAAATTATATTTCTTATTCCCAAATTGCATGTGTACAATATAACTTTATAATTCAACATAAATTATTTCATGGGTTTCATCTAGTTAACTGGAGAGTCAATTTTGCTAACCTTCATGATTTTATTTTAGGGAAATACATTAATGATAAAAGTGTTTCAAAATTTCTTGAATTATATGAGAGTTCGGCACCAATTCTTTATGAAAAACTAGGATTAGAATTTTAAAAATTATTATGTCGACTCAAATAAATAGGTATATACCACCTAGATTCAATAGATCTATACTTTATACTATTTTAATTCCAGAAGCAATTAGAACAAATAAATATGATGCAGATACATATGTTTCTGCTGTTACAAAATTCGAAGTTAAGTGTGAGAATAAATTAAAAGATTTGTTAAAAAAAATAGGTATTCAATCATCAACTAAGAGAGATAGATACTCTTTGCCATATACGCATGAAGTGATTGGAGAGATTGAAGGAACTAGCTTTATTAATTATGCATTTAATTTAGATAATATAGCAAGAGTATTTGTAAAAGATCTTTTGGATAAAAATATTCATAAAATCAGGTTTTATTTGTTTGTGGATGTAATAACTGAAGATGAAACTATGAGTAAAAGATATACAGGTAAAGTTGTATATAAGTTTAGATATATGGTACACTATTAAAAATAACAATATGGAAAATATAGTAGTAATAACAGGGGCAGGTATTTCAGTAGAATCGGGGATACAGCCATTTAGAGGTAAGAGTGGCATTTGGGAAGAAAGCCCAATGGAGATGGCTACTTATCACAAATTCAGTACAGACCCAGGACATTTCTTGGAGTGGTACTATAACAGATTTGCAAGTTGTAAAGATGCACTACCTAATGCTGCACATGAAATACTTGCGAGTAAAAATATAAAGGTTATAACACAGAATATTGATAATCTTCACATTAAGGCTAATCACCCTATTGGAAGTTTAGTAGAGATACATGGCAATATCAATTATAAAAGAAAGATTAACGCTGAGAACTTAGATGAACTAGAATTAGCTGATTGGCAAAGTGTGAGAGAAGATAATTTAAAAAAGGATTTGTTTGGTTTGTTTGATATAACAGAGGGTGGTAAGGTAAATGAGAAAAAGTCTTATCGCCCTCATATTTTACTTTTCGATGAATATTATACTGAACTATACCAATATGAAAAAGCGATCACTTGGATTTTGGATGCTGACACCATCATTTTCATGGGCACATCTAATTCAGTAGGTTTTACATCTGGGGCTTTGCAGATTGGGGTTAGTAAGAACAAGAAGGTGATTGTGGTTGATCCCAATCCGTCACCTTCTTTTATTCATCCAAATGTTGAATTAATTAGGATGACAGCTTCTGAATTTTGTAAAATGTACTTTTAATATGGAGCCTAAAGTAATGACTATAGATAGAGCTAAGTTGAATTGCGACTTTCCTGAGTTTGCACTTGTATTAATGTGGCAAAGTTGGAGCTGTTATACAGATATTGAATATGATGCACTTGAATACCTAGTAAAACATAGTTCACGGATCATGTTGTCAAATGTAAAAGAACTGTCAGATGAAAAGAAAATGTTACTTAGAAGTTATAATGGCCATTTAGTAATTGGTGTTGATTTATAATGAAATCAGATATTCATAATATTGTTAATAAATTATTTTATTGGATATGTGTTATTTGGGGTGTCAGTGAAATAATTGAGTTCTTTAAAAATGAATATTTTATTATATTTATATTGTCTTTTATATATTCAGGTTTCATTAAAGTTATTTACATTTTTAATAAAATAAAGTAACATTCTTTAATTCTTGAATTTTTAATTATTTAAAATTATGATAAAGAAAAACGAGTTACTAATTAATAATTGTATAAATGAATTACAATTTCAAAATACTTTTGAAATAATTAATGATGATTTGATTATTGCCTTACATAATTATTCATATAACTGGATCTCAATGAGAAGAACTTATAATCTTCCATGTAATCCATTCCCTGAGAAGCATCCATATAAAGATTTAGTTCCAATATCTAAAGAATTTAAAAAGTTTATAATTGGAACTTTCCCCCCAATTAGTTATTATTCTGATAATTTTGATAATATAGTTTTTTGTAATGGGGATAAAGTTTCAACTCCGCAAATTCCTTTCTATCATGGAAATAGGCAAAAACTATGGGAGTATTTAATAAAATCTGAGGAATATAATTTATTAAGTACAAATAGAATTGAGAGAAGAAGTCAGATAATTAAATTTCTAAAAGATAATAAAATTAATTATTCTGATATTATTGATTATTGTCAACGTTCAATTTATAATGCGGATGATGCAAATCTGTATAATATTATTTTAAATAATGATTTATTAGATGTAATAAATAAATCTAGCTCCGATTTGTTATTTGTTTTTAATACAGGATCATTATTTACTAAAAGCGGTATTAGTTTTAGCAAAAGCGATAATAAATTGAATCCGAAAACATTTGTTTTTGACATGTTTGTAAAATTAATGATTGATAATGGGTATGAAGTAAAATTGAAGGTTGGTCATTTTGACCCAATCACTATAAATTATGCAAATAAGAAACAGTTAAGCAAATTCAAAAATATTTTAAGGTTTGATTTAATTGTAAATAATAAATTAATAAAGATTGTTGCTGGTCCATCTCCTGCCGATGGAGATGGGAATATCAAATTAAATAATATTTATTTGAGATTTGTAAGAAAGATTTTTTCAAAAAGAAAAACAGATAATGTTGATCTTAAAAGAGAATTTAAAAGTTATGTTTATCAAACTGCATTATTAGGAAATCCAGATGATTTGTTGATCTTAAATAATGATTAGAATTCTTATTCTTCGCTTGCGTGAGGAACAATACTCACAAAACGTTCACTTTTAGTTTAAATCAATCCAAAGTGAATATTTTTAATACTGATTATCAATAGGTTAGTGTATTCAAGATAGATTCATAACCCTGAGGTCCCGGGTTCAAATCCCGGTCTCGCTACAAAGCCTGTCACGAAAGTGAC
>JACCDM010233973.1_pt1 | contig 28240 bp, 22 predicted proteins | sample 7445851 | NCBI WGS metagenome assembly JACCDM01 (sample SAMN15323438, study PRJNA562643) | freshwater metagenome | isolation source: river surface water | place: USA:Blue River Watershed | collected 2017-08-16
CCGAAATTATTAGAATGCCAAAAATGAGTGACACCATGGAAGAAGGTGTGATTGCATCCTGGTTGAAAAAAGTAGGTGACACGGTCAAGCCTGGAGACATCTTGGCAGAAGTGGAGACGGATAAAGCTACCATGGAATTGGAATCTTACGAAGAAGGGGTGCTGCTTTATGTAGGCGTAAAAGAAAAAGATTCGGTTCCTGTGAATGGAATCATCGCAATAATCGGAGAGAAGGGAGAAGCTTTTCAGCATTTATTGTCTGGAGCACCCGCTGAAGCTCCAAAAGTAGAAGCGGCCAATCCTACTTCGGCTCCATCGCCCGTTGTGGCTGAGGTGAAGGCTCCAACTGTCGCAGCTGCTTCCATTCCAGCAGTGGTAGTGACCATGCCCAAAATGAGCGATACCATGCAGGAAGGAACTATTTCAACCTGGTTGAAAAAAGTGGGCGATTCTGTAAAGTCAGGTGAGATTATTGCTGAGGTAGAGACAGACAAAGCCACCATGGAATTGGAGTCCTACGAAGACGGCGTGTTGTTGTACATCGGTGTAGAAGCTGGAGGAAGTGTTCCTGTAGATGGAGTCATTGCCGTGATTGGAGAAAAAGGAGCCGATTACCAAAGCCTTTTGGCTGCCCATCAGGGTGGATCATCAACTGCAGCCCCTGTAGAAGTAGCCAATCCTGCAGCTGAAGTAGCACCTACTCCTGCTATAGTTACAGCTCCAGTTGCAGCAGCAGTACCTAGTTCAACTGGAAATGAGCGTGTAAAGGCTTCTCCATTAGCAAAAAAGATAGCCAGTGATAAAGGAGTAGACATTCGTCAAATAGCAGGAAGTGGTGAAGGTGGACGGATTGTTAAAAGAGATATTGAGACCTATGTGCCTGCAGTAGCTAGTACTCCTACTCAGGCAGCTCCAAGCCAAGCAGGAGTTGCTCCAGCACTTGGCCAAGAGAGCTTCAGAGAAGAGAAGGTTTCACAAATGCGTAAAACAATTGCCAAGAGATTGGCGGAGAGCAAGTATTCTGCTCCGCACTTCTACTTGACCATGGAGATAAACATGGACAAGGCGATTGAGGCAAGAAAGAGCATGAACGAGTTTGGTACTGCAAAGATCTCATTCAACGACTTAGTCATCAAAGCATCCGCAGCAGCCTTGCGTCAGAATCCAAAAGTAAATTCAAGCTGGCTGGGTGATAAAATTCGCTACAACGACCACATCCATATCGGTATGGCTGTAGCGGTAGAAGAGGGATTGTTGGTTCCAGTGATCCGCTTTGCAGACCAATTGTCGCTATCCCAGATTTCGAATCAAGCCAAATCATTGGGCCAAAAGGCTAAAAATAAAGAACTGCAGCCTAAGGATTGGGAAGGCAATACCTTCACTATCTCCAATTTGGGCATGTTTGGCATCGATGAATTTACCGCCATCATCAATCCCCCTGATGCTTGCATCCTCGCAGTGGGAGGGATCAAGGAAACCGTCATTGTCAAGGATGGGCAAATGAAAATCGGCAATGTGATGAAGGTAACCCTCTCCTGTGACCACCGAGTGGTCGATGGAGCAGTGGGATCTGCCTTCCTACTCAGCCTGAAAGGCTTGCTCGAAGATCCAGTACGTATCTTAATTTAAAAGTTACCAGCCAAAAAGTCCTGATCGTAAGGACTTTTTGCTTTTGTATGGTTTTTAAAACCCCTCATAAATTGGGGTTCTAAAGGGAAACACTAGAAAATAAATTTTCCATGGAAAAAATTAAATCCACCACTGTCGTAGCTATTCGGCACAAGGGAGAGGTTGTGATCGGTGCCGATGGTCAGGCGACCCTAGGCAATACAGTAGCCAAAAGCACCGTGAAGAAGATCAGAGTACTTCAGGGAGGTAAAATTGTTACCGGTTTTGCAGGTTCCACCGCCGATGCTTTCACCTTGCTAGACAAATTTGAAGAAAAGTTGGGCGCATACGGAAATAACATGAAGCGTGCTGCCGTGGAGCTTGCCAAGGAATGGCGCATGGATCGCATGCTTAGCCGCTTAGAGGCGATGATGATCGTGGCAGATAAGGACGATATTTTGATCCTTTCCGGCAATGGGGATGTGATTGAGCCGGATATGGAGATTGCGACCATCGGTTCGGGTAGTGTGTATGCCCAGTCTGCTGCTCGAGCGATGAAGAAGTTTGCTCCTCAACTATCTGCTGAGGAGATGGTGCGTGAAAGTTTGCATATCGCAGCTGATGTCTGCATCTACACCAACCATAATTTGGTGTTGGAAAAGGTCAGCTCCTAATTGGAGTTTTACGGAACTTGAAAAGTCGGAAAGAAAATTCCGACTTTTTTTTGTTTCTGGTAAACCTGAGGACCTCCTTCTGTGTTATCAAGCTATACGTAAAGAATCCAAATGGACACAGCAACAGCAAAAAAGAAAGAGAAAAAAGATCATCGTGAATTGATTTTGGAAGGATTTGTTTCGCATGTGCTTGAGCATGGCAAAGAACCTGCTTCCATTTTCAAGTTTGCCAAAGATTTAAAAATCAAGGAAGCAGAGTTTTACAACTACTTCACCTCCTTTGATGCTATCAAATCGGCAATTTGGGTTGCACTTTTTAAGGAAACTCACCGTCAATTGGAAGAGCAGGAGGTATACAAGGAATATGCGGTGCGGGAGAAATTTCTCTCCTTCCTATTTACATGGGTGGAGGAGCTGAAGAAAAACAGGTCTTACTTGCTGGCCTTGTATTCGAACAAGGTGACTACCTTCAAGAATTTGCCAACAGATACCCGCGAATTCAAAGAGAAATTTTCAGATTTTGCTTCTGAACTGATTCTAGAAGGGAAGGAAACGCAAGAGATTGCTTCACGACCTTTGATTACAGAAAAATACGACGAGGCACTTTGGCTTCAAGTGGGCTTTGTATTTCGCTATTGGTTGGACGATAACAGCCCACGATTTGAGAAGACAGATGCTGCGATTGAGAAGTCGGTCAATTTTGCTTTCGACTTGATGGGTAAAAGTGCCTTAGACTCTTTTTTAGACTTGGCCAAGTTTCTATACCAAAGCAAATAAACAATGTCTGACCAATTGAAAGAGCAGGGATCTATTCCTGTTTCTAAAGTGCAGCGCGCGGCCAAATTTATTTCCACGGGCGCAAAGGTAGGTGGGAATTATGTCAAGCATTACGCTAAAAAAATGGTCAATCCTTCCATGAACAAGGATGAATTGCATCAAAACAATGCTACAGACATCTACAACTCCTTGAGTGAACTCAAAGGCTCGGCCTTGAAGGTGGCTCAGATGATGTCGATGGACAAAAATCTACTCCCAAGAGCCTATCAAGACAAGTTTACGATGGCCCAGTACTCTGCGCCTCCTTTATCTTATCCCTTGGTTGTAAAAACCTTTCAAAAGTACTTCCAGAAAACTCCGGAGCAACTATTTGACACCTTCACCCGATCCGCTGTCAATGCGGCTTCTATCGGTCAGGTACATCAAGCGACCAAAGGAGGCAAAACCTTGGCCGTAAAAATTCAATACCCTGGCATTGCCGACTCGGTAAGTTCAGATCTAAAACTTGTGCGTCCTTTTGCACTCCGTCTGCTCAACATGAATGAAAAAGAGTTGGACCATTACATGGGAGAGGTGGAAGAGCGCTTGCTTGAAGAAACTGATTACTATCTGGAAATAGCTCGTTCTCGAGAGATCTCCGAAGCCTGTGCGCACATTCCAAATATCCGTTTCCCTAAATACTACGATGCGCTAAGCTCAGATCGGATCATTACTATGGACTGGATTGCAGGAAAGCATATCAAGGAGTGGATGGACACCAAACCTAGCCAAGCCCTGAGAAACCAGGTAGGGCAGGCCCTATGGGACTTTTACCACCATCAGGTACATAACTTGAAGCAAGTGCATGCAGATCCACATCCTGGAAATTTTATCATTCAAGAGGATGGGACTTTAGGAATTATCGATTTTGGCTGTGTGAAGGTGATACCAGAGGATTTTTACCAAGGATATTTTGCCTTGATCAAGCGAGAGTTGGTAATGAATCCGGCCGAATTGGACCAGATCTTTTATGGACTTGATTTTATCTCGGATAAAGACACAGAAGAGGAGAAAGTCTACTTCAAAGGGGTGTTTAAAGAAATGATCTCCTTGCTGGGCCAGCCCTTCCATGTAGATCGTTTTGATTTTGCTAACGATAGTTACTTCGAACAAATCTTTTTGCTAGGGGATCGAATTTCCAATGACAAGATGTTTAAGAGTTCCCGTCAAGCACGAGGTTCCAAGCATGGCTTGTACATCAACCGGACTTATTTTGGATTGTATAATTTGCTCAATCAACTTCAAGCGGAAGTAGATACTACGAAGCCAGATTGGCTGAAATAAGAAAAGGCTGTCTAGAAACAGCCTTTTTTTGATTTAATTTATTTCATTCAGTTTGAAATTTTATTCCTTTGAATAGCTCAACCGATAAATGCAATTCGCTACATCGTCGGAGATTAAGAGGCTACCATCTGCAAGCTGCTGTACATCTACCGGTCTGCCCCAGGCCTCCTGCGTGGCTTGGTCGAGCCATCCTGATACCATCACTTCTTGGGACTTCACTTTACCCAAAGAGTCAAATCGGGCTAATACAACCTCGTAACCAGACTTTGTACTGCGGTTCCAGCTTCCGTGCTTTGCAATAAACAATTGATTTTTATAGCTGGCGGGGAATTGATCACCCGTGTAAAACCGTAATCCTAGCGGTGCAGTATGTGCACCAAGCTTTGCCTCGGGCGCAGTGTAGAAAGCGGCTTCCTTTCCTTCCGACCCTACCTCTGGGTCCTTGATGCTGCCGGCATGCCAGTAGGGGTAGCCGAAGTGCTGCCCCAGTAAAGTGGCTTTATTGAGTTCGCAATCTGGTGTATCATCGCCAAGCATGTCTCGTCCATTGTCTGTAAACCAGAGTTCTTTGGTCTCTGGATGCCAGGTCAGCCCTACCGAATTACGAACGCCATGCGCGTAGATTTCTGGTTTTGCATCGGGCTTACTTACATCCAATCGGGTGATGCTCGCAAAAATAGGATCCTCGGAAACACAAATGTTGCAAGGTGCTCCCACAGGGATGTATAGCATTCCGTCTGGACCAAAGGCAATGAATTTCCAGCCATGATGCGCTTCGTCGGGGTATCCGTCATACACTACTTCATAGCTTGGCTTGGTTAAGTTGTTTTCAATGTCTTTGAACCGAAGGATCCTAGACACTTCTGCCACATACAAGTCTCCATCCTTAACCGCAACTCCATTGGGCATGCGGAGGTCAGTGGCCAACACATATTTGCTGTCTGCCTTGCCATCTCCATTTTCGTCGACTAGCGCATAGACATTATTTTCTTGACGATTGCCCACAAAAACTATCCCCGATTCGGAGATCGTCATGGAGCGCGCATTGGGCACTTCCGCGGCCCAAACATCGATTTTAAACCCTTCGGGGAGTTGGAGTTTGTCCAACTGAACATCCGCTTTGGCATCTGCAATGGATATTTTTGTACCGAGTGGACCCGCATCAGAAGCGGCTTTTTCCTCTTTGCATGCGGAAAAGGAAAGGAGGACAGCTGCTAAAAGCGTCGAAGAGAATCGAAGTAGAGCGTTCATGTGCTTGAATTTTGGGTAAATTTAAACGAATAGTTTAGAGAATGATTCAGATTAGAGCAGGGTATTGGTTATTTTTGCGCCATGTTATCGATAAGTAACCTCTCGTACTTTATTGGCGGCCGTGCACTGTACGAAAATGCCAACTTACACATTAAACCCAAAGACAAAATAGGTCTAGTGGGTCAAAATGGTACTGGCAAATCCACCTTACTTAAAATCATCAACGGCGACTACCTCCCATCCTCTGGCGATGTACAAAAAGCAAAAGACTGTACCCTAGGATTTTTAAATCAGGATTTGCTTTCCTACCAATCTGATGATAGCATTTTGGATGTAGCATTAGCTGCATTTAAAGAAACTTTGGCCATCCAAGACGAAATCGAAAAGGTCTTGAAATTGATGGAAACTGATTACTCAGATGATGTAATCAACAAGCTAGCTTTTTTGCAGGATCGATTTGAGTCCAACGAGGGCTACACCATCAAAGCCAAGGCAGAGGAAGTACTGGAAGGAATTGGTTTTCAAACGAGCGACTTGCAAAAGCCCCTTCGCCAATTTTCCGGAGGATGGAGGATGCGGGTAATGCTCGCCAAGTTGCTTTTGGAAAAGCCATCCCTACTGATGCTGGATGAACCTACCAACCACCTCGATCTTCCTTCTATCCAATGGGTGGAAAACTACCTGAAAAATTACGAGGGGGCAGTCATTGTGGTGTCTCATGATCAGACTTTCCTTGACAACTGCATCAGTACCACAGTAGAAGTGGCCAATGAGACCTTAACTACCTATCCGGGCAACTATTCCTTCTACAAAGAGGAGAAGAAACTCCGAATGGAGCTGCAGCAAAATGCCTTTGAAAACCAGCAACAAATGATCAAGCAGACGGAACGCTTTATTGAGCGTTTCCGTGCCAAGGCTACTAAGTCCAACCAAGTGCAGTCCCGAATCAAGGCCTTAGATAGGCTAGATCGGGTACATGAAGTAGTCAATGACGAAGCCTTTGTGAACTTTAAATTTAAGTTCTCTCAAAAATCCGGTCGGGATGTGGTGACTTTGGATCAAGTGTCCAAGGCTTATGGGGACTTGACTATTCTGAAAAATACCACCGCACGCATTGAGCGTGGCGATAAAATCGCCTTGATTGGTGCCAATGGAAAGGGCAAATCTACATTGCTCCGAATCATTGCAGGTACGGAAGTCATTCAAGGAGCGAGGCAAGAGGGGCACAATGTGATTAAATCTTTTTTTGCGCAGCATCAGCTCGAAGCCTTGACCTTAGACAATGAGATTATTCAAGAAATGTCACAAGCGGGCAGCGGAAAAACAGAGATGGAATTGAGAGGGGTATTGGGTTGCTTTTTATTTTCCAACGAGGAAGTCTACAAGAAAATTAAGGTTTTGTCTGGAGGGGAAAAGTCGCGTGTGGCTTTGGCCAAAACACTAATTTCTGAGGCTAATTTTCTGTTACTCGATGAACCGACCAACCACCTGGATTTTCAGTCGGTCAATATCCTCATTCAAGCCTTGCAGCAATACGAAGGCACCTTTATCACGGTATCCCACGACCGTCATTTTATTAAAGGTGTGGCCAACAAGATCTGGTATATTGAGCAACACGAAATCAAAGAATATCCGGGCACCTACGAGGAGTACGAATTTTGGCGTAGTCAGCAGGTGGAAGTTCCTGCCTCAGCAGCTGCCCCAAAGCCGATCAAAGCAGAAGTAGCTATCTCCAAAAACAAAGAAGATTCCCAACAGGCCAAACGGGAATTGAAAAAATTGGAGGAAAAGTTGCTAGTTATCGAAAAGGAAATCAGTCAACTGGAGGCTAAAAAGAAGGAGTTGGAAGATAAATTGGCAGATCCAACCTTATATTTGGATGAGGTTGGGGCTCAAAAAATCCAAGCCAGTTATCAACAAGTAGATGAATCACTTGAAGCTGCAAATACATCTTGGGAGAACTTGGTAGATCAGATCTCCAAACTTCAGCAGCAAGTCTCACTGGTTTAAGAAACCATAATTTTATGAAATTACGACTGCTGTTCTTTCTTTTTCTGACCCTGCCACAACTTGGCAATGGGCAAGTTTTAGAAGATAAGGTATTCGTAGACCATATTTTGTCCGTCCGGATGTTTCCCCAAGGATCAGGAACAGAGAGTCAGCTGCAATCTCCTGTAATCTCCCTCACTGATTCCAAATCCTTGGTGCTGATGTTTGATGATTTGTCTTATGATCCCGAATTGTATACCGCCAAATTGGTGCATTGTGATGCAGATTGGAAAAAATCAGCCTTGAAGGATACTGATTTTTCGCTGGCATTTAATGAGTACAACATACTGGATTATGCCTATTCTGTGAATACACGGATGCCCTATATCCGGTATTCTTTTACTATCCCTCGGGTAAGTAAATCTGGGAATTACCTCCTAAAAGTCTACAAAAACCGGGATGAAAATGCGGTTATTTTCACGAGACGGTTTATGATTGTAGAAAACCTAGCGGCGGTAGGTGCGCAATTGGTTCCCCCTTTGCAGACAGAAGATCGGCGTGCATTGCAGCAAATCAATGCATCGGTTAACTACAGTAATCTGGAGGTAATTGATCCGCTTGCTCAGGTTAAAGTATACATGCGCCAAAATCAACGTTGGGATAATGTGAAATTTCTCTCCAAGCCTACTTTTTTGAATCAAAACTCCAAGTTGATTCGATACGAACCTTTTGAAGGGGAGAGTACCTTCCGAGCTGGCAATGAATTTCGATTTATAGACTTACGGTTTATTCGTGCTACAGGAGTGAATGTGGCCACAGTCAAGGTGGAGGAATCATTAATTTCAGCCGAGGCAAGGGTAGATCTTCCTCGCCCTGGTGGAGCTTATGCCCAATATTTGGACTTGAATGGGCAATATGTAGTACAAACGAACGACCGCCCCGGAGGGGATCCTGAAGTAGAGAGTGAATACATCTACACCACTTTTTACTTGAATGATGTGCCAGGGAAAACCATTAAGCTCATGGGAGCCCTTAGTCAGTGGGGTCGAGCACCTGAAGCTACCCTGGTATATGATTCTAAGAAGCAGGTTTATAGCACTTCCTTGCTTTTGAAACAAGGATGGTACGACTATCAGTATGCAATAGATCTCGGAGGGGGGAAATTGGATTTGGAACCTTTGGAAGGGAGTCATTTTCAAACTGAAAATGAATACGAGATCTTGGTGTATTACCGAGCCCTCGGATCCCGCTACGATCAGCTGGTGGGTTATGTGTACCTTCAGCCCAACAGACGAAGGCTTTAATTTAATTATCCGCGATGATGCCAATGAATCAACTTGCCTTTTAAATCTTCGGATAATCGTTCATAGGCCATAAGCCATGCCCACAGGCACTTAACTGTCCACAGCTCACCAAATAGAGACCCCAAACCTTTTTCCCCTGGTGACTGGCTCAAAAGCTGATATTCAGATAAAAAATAACCCCCAAAAAGTTGAAGCTCTTTGGGGGTTGCTTAAGTTGAAGTTAAAGAATTAAAATTCTTCAGTGGCTGCTTCAGATTCTTCTTCAGTAGGAGCTACATTTTGACGAACTCGCTCTCCTGTAGTCTTGTAAGGTACAAAACCTTCTCTTTTGAACTTGTAAGGGGTGGTTTTATTGTCTGCAGGATGTGTTGCCAAATCCATCATTCCAAAACCCTTGTGGGTGAAGGCACCTAATCCACACTTGAATACGAAATCCTGAACCTCAGGTGCTGCATAGAGCGTAAATGGCAGCGTGTAGCCTCTCACTTCGTATTTCACATCAAGGTCGTATACGGCATAGATGCGTGCAAATTTTTTCTGTTGCTCTTTCAATTTGTTGACATAAACCATGTCTGGTACCACCTGAAACTTGAAGAATGACTCCATTTGTTCTGGGGTATACCATCCTGATTTTTCCATACGCGTCAAAGTTGATTCGTAGAGTAAATCAGAAAACTCATCACTATCGGGGTTGATGAAACGCTTTCCAGCTTCCTCATTAAAGGCTGGTGTGATCAAAACCAAAGGGGAAATGCACACAAACTTATTTGAAACCTCCAAAACAGGCTCAGTTTCAAGTTCGGTGTACTCTGGGGAGAGGATCAGATTGCCAAGCTCGATTTTAGGAGCAGCGAAAACCTGTTCCAATAAATAGTCAATAAATTCCTCGCTTTGTGAAGAAAGTACGAGCGTTACCAAGCTAGAGTAGTAGTGCAAGCCACTTCGACTTACCTTGGTTTGTCCTTTCAATCCAGAGAAATTGAAGAAATTGTAGTTGTAAAACTCTTCTCTACCACCTTTGACAATCAGACCTTTTAGGAATTGGGCTAAAATGTATTGGTGGTGGAAAGGCAAAAAAGAGCCTTTGTTTTTAAGGGAAAATATTAGTCGTACTCTCACGGTTTTAAAAATAAAATGAAACAATAATGAGCAATATGCTCCAAATCTGATTCTTATCTATACTTATGCAAAGCTACACATTATTTAAAGCAAAAATCAAACATTGAACCTAAAATGCATGATATCACCATCTTGTACTACGTATTCCTTGCCCTCGATGGATATTTTGCCGTTTTCTCTACAACCCGCTTCGGTCTTAAATTGTTTGTAATCAGCGATTCGAATTACTTCTGCTTTTATGAAGCCTCTTTCAAAGTCAGTATGAATCACTCCAGCAGCCTGTGGAGCCTTCCATCCCTTACGGATTGTCCAAGCACGAACTTCCTGTACACCAGCAGTGAAGTAGGTGATCAAGTTTAAAAGGGAATATGCACCGTATATCAATCGGTTTAATCCGCTTTCTTTAAGTCCATACTCACCCAAAAAAAGTTCCTTTTCTTCCGGATCATCGAATTCTGCGATTTGAGATTCAATGGCTGCACAGAGTACAATGACTTCAGCTTGTTCGTCTTTTACTTTTTCGCGCAAGCGTTCTACATAAGTATTGCCTGTATGTATACTTGACTCGTCCACATTGGCCACATACAACACGGGCTTTATGGTGAGTAGATGTAGATCTCGTACCGCTTCTAATTCCTCTTTTTCCACTTCGATGGCACGTGCATTGAGCCCTGCGGTTAAGCCATTCTTAAATTGAAGTAAAGTTTCCAATTCTGATTTGGCTTTGGCATCTCCAGACTTAGCAATTTTTTCGATTCGTTGAATCTTTTTTTCCACTGATTCCAAATCCTTAAGTTGGAGCTCTGTGTCAATTACTTCCTTGTCAAAAAGAGGATCTACTCCGCCGGCCACGTGAACTATGTTGTCGTCTTCAAAGCAACGGATGACGTGGATAATGGCATCTACTTCACGAATATTGGCCAAAAATTTATTACCCAAGCCTTCTCCTTTGGAAGCACCTTTGACCAATCCAGCGATATCCACAAACTCAATGATGGTTGGCACTACTCGTTGTGGATTGACTAATGCTTCGAGTTCTTGAAGTCTGGAATCAGGAACTGAAACCACCCCTACATTGGGTTCGATCGTACAAAAAGGAAAGTTAGCTGCTTCAGCTTTGGCGCTTGATAGCGCATTAAACAAGGTAGATTTGCCCACGTTGGGGAGACCTACTATGCCACATTGTAATGCCATTAATTCGTTGCTTTTATTTTAAATATTTTGTAGGACTTGTACCCACTGTAAAATTCCAAGACCGAGACTCTGAAAATGGTGTATACGGGTATAGCAAATATCATCCCTAGGATTCCTGCGATTTTTGCTCCGGCAAAGATAATAACAAATATCTCAAGGGGATGTGCTTTTACCGATTTGGAAAAAATTACTGGCTGTAGTAACAAATTATCTATGATTTGAACCGCTGTAAAGACAGAGATGATTTTTACTAAGAAAAAACTATAATCACTATCAGTGGAAAAATCACCAGTTGAAATTCCCACTACGATCCCAAATACAGTTCCCAAAAGTGGTCCTGCGTATGGGATCATATTCGTAATCGCTGCAAACAGCGCAATTGTTAATGCATATTCAACTCCTGTTAAACTAAGGCCCAAGGACGCGAGGAGAAAAATAGCCAATACCTGCAATAGTAAGCCAAAAAGATAATTGGAAAGTAATTTTTCGACCTTAGTGAAGGTAGCTACAGACAATTCGAAATAGGAGTTTGGAATGAGGTTTAAAAGATTTCTGCGAAGTAGACCATTCTCAAGTAAAAGAAAAAAAGTGATAAATGCGATAGCCATTGTCCCAATGAAAACGCTAGTAGTGACTGAAATTACACTTGAAATAAAACCTCCAATGTCGAATTTCTGGAGCACACCTTTGACCGAAAGGCGTAATTCCTCAATAAGGATTCCTTTTTTACTTTCTATCAATTGATACTTCATCAAGAACCGTTCGAGCTTCTCAAGGGGAACTTCTAATTGGAGGTAAATGCCAACTAAATCCAAATCGCTCAACAAAATGACTTGGCGATTGATCAAGGGGAAGAAAAGTAGGCCTAATAAAAAAACGATAGAAATTACAGTGGCGAAAGAGGCAAGAATGGCAATACCGCGCGGAATGTGCTGTCCAAGAATGTGCACTTCATTTACCTTATTGGTCAGTGGCCTAAGTAATGCAGCTAGGATAAGAGAGGTGACCAAATAGAAGGAAATAGAAGAAAAATACCAGCCAAAAAGCAGGAAAGTTAGAAAGAATAGAATTAAGTAGATGAAAAATCGTTGCATGGTAGAAAAAGAAAAGGAGGCAGAAGCCTCCTCAAATATATTGGAATTGGATGTGTATCCCTAATGCTCCTGGACTGGATTATTCCCAACGTAGGTCATTATTTACTTCGTTTTCAGATTCTTCATTTTCAAACTGCTCAAAATCAAAATCAGGAAGCAAATCATTTTTCACATGATCTACAGCTTCATTCAATGCATTGACAAACTTGAAGAAATCTTCCTTGTACAAAAAGATTTTATGCTTTTCGTAGCTGAAATTATCACCATCCGTTCTGCGCTTACTTTCAGTGATGGTTAGGTAATAATCGTTGCCACGGGTTGATTTGATATCAAAAAAATAGGTTCGCTTTCCTGCTTTAACTTTCTTAGAGAAAATTTCCTCTCGATCGTATCCTCTGTGATCTTCCAATTTTCTAGGGATTAAGGTTTGGAATGTTTTATGACGGAACTAAGATAAGCTAAAAGCATCTTAGAATTCAAAATCAATCCCAGCTTTTTTTATAAAATCTGTAAAAAATAGGGTACAAGTTGTTTTAAATCGGATACAAACCCCTATGGGTTAAACAAAATCAAGTAAGGAAACCGGGCTACGAATTAAATTTTTTGAAACCTATTTAACTGAAAATTAGAAGGATAACTTTTAAATAAATTATTTTTTATGCAGTTATAAAAATTCCGTTAATCAGGTAGGTGGCTTGTGTTTGAAACAAAAAAAGGCTGTTCCCTTTTAGAAACAGCCCTACTCCGTTGTCATAAAAATCATTCGCCGTGAAGAAATGCTTTTCTAGCAAGCAAGACCTCTTCGCTTTCTCGGTGGTCGGGATCATCAACGCAGCAGTCCACAGGGCATACTGCAGCACATTGAGGCTCTTCATGGAAGCCGTTGCATTCGGTGCACTTCGCCGAAACGATGTAGTAGAACTCATCGGAAACTGGAGTTTGTTTGGCTGTTCCAGCCGTAACGCTGCCATCTGGAAGTGTTACTTCTTTCAAGTTGGTACCACCAGCCCAAGTCCATTCTACTCCTCCTTCATAAATTGCCGTGTTGGGACATTCAGGTTCGCATGCACCGCAATTGATGCATTCGTCTGTTATCATTATTGCCATAGGGATTCAAATTTGAATGCAAAGTTACATTCTACTAAACACCTTCGCAATAAAAAAGTTGTCACACTAATTAATTTAAAATTATTCCAAGGGCTTTTTTTGGATAACTTTGTCAAATGAACTCAGATTTTACGCTTTCTGATCGAATTTTGGCATTCGTTCAACTTGGAATTCGGCTTTCTACCTTATCCGAGGAAGAAAAATTACCACTCTTTCGACAAGCAGAAAATCAAAACGCCTGGTTTACGCAGCGCTCATTAGAGCAAGCCTTGGAAGGGATCCGCGTGATGCTAGAGGCTCAATCTTTGAAAAAATGGCTTGCCGATTACACTTCCCTTAATCCAAGGTCTCCCAAGCAAGTAGGATTGATGCTTTCAGGGAATATACCTGCCGTTGGCTTTCATGATCTTCTTTCAATATTGATTTCTGGCCATTCGGCATGCATCAAACTAAGTTCTCAAGATACTGCGCTACCACTTTGGTTGATACAGGAATTGAAAAAGATAGAACCTCGCTTTTCAGATCGAATTCAAGTTGAGGATATGTTGAGAAATAAAGAAGCCTACATTGCCACAGGTAGCGATAACTCAGCGCGCTATTTCAACTATTATTTTGGAAAGTACCCACATCTGATTCGTTCCAATCGAACTTCTTTAGCTATTCTTCAAGGAGATGAATCTTCAGCCGATTTGCAGGCTTTAGGAAAAGATATTTTTGATTACTTCGGATTGGGTTGTAGAAATGTATCCAAAGTTTTTGTCAAAAATCAAGCGCAGCTAACAGACTTACTAGACGCTCTTGAATCCTTTTCTTGGGTAGCCAATCATCACAAGTACTTCAACAATTACGAGTACAATAAATCGATTTACTTGGTCAATAGAACCCCGCACCTAGACAATGGATTTCTTTTGCTTAAGGAATCACCCGATTTGGTTTCGCCAATAGGGGTACTTTTTTATGAAATTTATTCAGAAGAACAAGAACTAAAAATGAAGTTGAAGGAACTCGATTCCAAGATTCAATGTGTGGTTGGGAATCCGGCATTGGATCTCCCTGGAGTCATTCCTTTTGGCCAAACGCAATGCCCACAACCTTGGGATTATGCAGATGGGGTGGATACACTTCAATTCCTTGGTAGTCTAGGCGATTGATTTGAAAGACTAAAGCATCCAATCGCACGTCTAATCTTTTTTTTAAGGATATGCAAAGCCTTCCTTTTAGTTTCCGATTAATTTAAGACAACCCTTATTCAGGAATCTTCGTTACCTTTTTTGTTGCTTTTTCCTATATTCGCAGTCGGAAATTTGAACCATTTACTCCATAAACTATACAAACAATGGCTTTTGATATCGAAATGATCAAAGAGGTCTATGCACAAACCCCGATTCGCATCGCAGCGGCACGGAAGGTAGTGGGCAAACCGCTTACATTGACTGAAAAAATTCTTTACGCCCACCTAAGTGAAGGGGCTGCTAGTCAGGCATTTAAAAGAGGAACCTCTTATGTAGATTTTCAGCCCGATCGTGTAGCGATGCAAGATGCCACTGCACAGATGGCGCTTTTGCAATTCATGCAGGCAGGTCGTTCTCAAGTTGCGGTACCTTCTACTGTTCACTGCGATCACTTGATTCAAGCGGAAATAGGAGCAGATAAAGACCTAAGCAAAGCCAAAGATAAAAACAAGGAGGTGTATGATTTCCTTGCCTCAGTATCCAATAAGTATGGAATTGGTTTCTGGAAGCCAGGAGCTGGTATTATACACCAAGTAGTATTGGAAAACTATGCATTCCCAGGTGGAATGATGATTGGTACCGATTCTCATACTCCAAATGCAGGTGGTCTAGGGATGATCGCAATTGGGGTGGGTGGAGCAGATGCCTGCGATGTGATGGCTGGATTACCTTGGGAACTGAAGTTTCCAAAATTGATTGGTGTGAAGTTGACAGGCAAGCTATCTGGATGGACAGCTGCAAAAGACGTGATTTTGAAAGTGGCGGGGATCTTGACTGTTAAAGGGGGTACTGGTGCTATTGTTGAATATTTTGGGGAAGGAGCACGTTCTCTTTCCGCTACAGGTAAAGGAACCATCTGTAACATGGGGGCCGAGATTGGTGCAACAACTTCTATCTTTGGTTACGACGAAAAATCTGCCGCCTACCTATCTGGTACAGGGCGTTCCGATATTGCTGCATTGGCCAATGGCATCGCCGAGCACCTTACAGGTGACCCTGAAGTATATGCGCAACCTGAGTTGTACTTCGATCAAGTGATTGAAATCAATCTTTCTGAGTTGGAGCCGCATGTAAATGGTCCATTTACTCCAGATTTAGCTTGGCCTATTTCTAAGTTTGCTGCAGCTGTTAGAGAAAACGGATGGCCTGCAAAATTAGATGTAGGATTAATCGGTTCTTGCACCAACTCCTCCTATGAGGATATCTCTAGAGCAGCTTCCTTGGCGCAGCAGGCGGTAGATAAGAAGTTGGTGGCTAAGTCCGAGTACACCATTACTCCAGGATCTGAGCAGGTTCGGTTTACGGTTGCTCGCGATGGATTTTTGGACACTTTTGACAAGATGGGTGGTGTAGTGCTTGCCAATGCTTGTGGTCCATGCATCGGACAGTGGGCGAGACATGGAGCTGAAAAGCAAGAGAAGAACTCCATCATTACTTCTTTCAACCGCAATTTTGCGAAGCGTGCAGATGGAAATCCAAACACACATGCGTTTGTAGCCTCTCCAGAGATTGTAACAGCACTAGCTATTGCTGGAGACCTCACATTCAACCCACTTACGGATACTTTGACCAACTCTGAAGGCAATCAGGTTCGCTTGGACGAGCCAAGAGGATTGGAATTGCCAACCAAAGGCTTTGCTGTAGAAGATGCAGGCTATCAAGCTCCAGCCGCAGATGGATCTACAGTTCAGGTATTGGTATCGCCTACTTCAGATCGTTTGCAGCTTTTGGATTCATTCGCAGCTTGGGAGGGTGTCGACTTGAAAGGATTAAAATTGTTGATCAAAGCCAAAGGAAAATGTACCACTGATCACATCTCCATGGCAGGTCCTTGGTTGAAATACCGGGGCCATTTGGACAACATCTCCAACAATATGCTTATAGGTGCTGTAAATGCATTTAACGATTCCACCAACTCGGTGAAAAACCAATTGACTGGTGCCTATGGTGAGGTACCTGCCACCCAGCGCGCTTACAAGGCAGCAGGTATCGGATCGATTGTTGTAGGAGATGAAAACTATGGAGAAGGTTCTTCCAGAGAGCATGCAGCGATGGAGCCTAGATTCCTAGGAGTTCGTGCGATCTTGGTGAAGTCCTTTGCTCGTATTCATGAAACCAATTTGAAAAAGCAGGGGATGCTTGCCTTAACTTTTGCAAATCCATCAGATTATGACTTGATCCAAGAAAACGATGTGATCGATATTGTCGGATTAACCAGCTTTGCCCCGGGCAAGCCATTGGAAGTAGTTTTCCACCATGCAGATGGTACCAAGGATCATGTGGTAGCCAACCATACCTACAATCAAGGACAAATCGAATGGTTTAAGGCAGGTAGTGCGCTTAATTTGATTAAGGCAAAAGCATAATTGAACCAAATTCAACAAAAGCCGTAATGAGTAATTCGTTACGGCTTTTTTTTTAAAATGATGATGTTTAAACCAAAAGCAATTCCCTTCTTTTTGTTCTGTTTCCTTGCTTTTGTGGGAATAGTACAGGCCCAGAATGAATCCGATGAGCGTTCTTTACTTGAAATTCAAAAAGGGGTAAGTTTCACAAAAGACTCTTTATTCAGCTTAAACCTTCGATTTCGGTTGCAGAATAGGGTTGGCTTTCGAACAAATACTGGCGAGGACTTGAGTTTTGAACAAACCGATTTTAGAATTCGTCGGTTGCGCATGCGATTGGATGGTTTTGTACTTAGCCCGCGATTCCAATATTACATCCAACTTGGCTTTTCAAAATCAGACATGGATTTGGATGGGGGAGAAGTAGCGCAACCGATTCGTGATGCCATACTTTATTACCACTTTAGTCCAAATTTTTATTTGGGAATAGGGCAAGCCAAATTGCCAGGGAATCGAGAACGGGTGATCAGCTCAGGAAACCTTCAGTTTACCGAACGATCCATTGCCAATTCATTTTTTACACTGGATCGAGATTTTGGTGTTTTTGCCTATTACACCGTTCCTGCCCAAGGAAAAGTAACCTATTTGCTGAAAGGAGCGATTACTTCGGGTGAAGGCCGAAACCCCTCTGTAGGGGATCGAGGCTTAAGCTATACTGGAAGAATTGAGGTGCTACCTTTTGGAAAATTTGCAAATGGAGGAGACTATTCTCAAGGCGATTTGGAGTTTGAAATACGCCCAAAACTTTCCATTGGTGCCAGTTATAATTTCAACGAAAGCGCGGCTCGCGCTAGAGGCCAATTGGGACCAGAATTATTAGAAAAGCGCGATCAGCAGGTGTTTATTGCAGATGTGATGGCAAAGTATCGGGGATGGGCTATCTTAGGGGAATATTTTTCTAGAAATTCCACAGATCCGATCACAAAAGGCTCTACGACTATCCAACAAGCTGTTTGGGTGGGTACGGGTCAAAATCTCCAGATCAGCAAGCTGATTACAAAAAAAACAGAGCTCGCCTTTCGATTTTCGCAGGTGATTCCAAAACAAGCGATTCGCTCCTTCGAAATCCAGCGGGAGGAGACTACCCTTGGCTATACGCATTATGTAGGAGGTCACCGGGTGAAATTGCAAGGAAATTTGGGCTATTCTTGGCCTAATGGTAGTCCTCAATTCAGTCAAACCACAAATTACTGGTTTGGGCTTTTTCAGGTTGAATTCGGTATCTAACAGGGTTGAGAACTTGTTTGAAAACTTTACAAGGCCTTTGCCTTAGCTAAATACTCGGTAACCAAGTCCATATCGGGATGGCTGATAGCCAGTTCCTCCAAATAACTCAAGGCGCTCACTTTGTCACCCCTGAGGGTGTAATAGATCCCTTTATTGCGAAGTGCATAAGGGTTTTTTGAATCCATCGCCAAACTTTGATTGATTAATGCTAGACCTTCCTCTAATTGATTGAGATACAGGAGGTACAATCCCTGGTTGTTGTAATAATAGGCCTGTCGATTGTCTAAAGTAATGGCTTTTTCCACTGCTTTCACTGCCCCCGCATAGTCTTTTTCTTCAAAAGAAATCATGGATCTCAAGTTGTGTAGATTTGGCTCCAGTGGATTGATTTCTTGAGCATTCACCAATACTTTCTTGGCGGATTCGTACTCTTTTTGATAGAAGTAGATGGTGGCTTGGTTGACCAAGAGGTCTGAATTCTTTGGAGCTAGCTCGGAAGCCTTTTGGAAGTATTGAAGCGCTGCAGGATAGTTTTTGAGTTTCTCTTCGGTTAATCCAGCCAAAAAATAGGATCGCCAATCGGTTGGGCTTTCGGACACCATACGGGAGGCATCCTCTTTTGCATTGTAATTGGCGCCGAGATCCAAGTAAGCTAAGCCACGCTGAAATACTGCATCCACATAAGTTGGATTTTTCTGTAAGGCCTTGCCAAAATCTTGAATGGCTTCCTCAAGCTGATTCAATCGCAGATGTGCCATCCCTTTGTTGTAATAAGCATCACTAAAATTGGAATCAAGGGCGATGGCTTCTTCATAAAATCCCAGGGCAGTTTTTGGATCATTCTCCTCCATTTTCTTGTTTCCTTTGAGTAGGAACCTGCCTTTTTGGTCATCAATGCTATCGCATCCTATCCAAAGGATTGGAATGAAAAGAAGGAGTTTACTGATCAGATTTTTCATCTTGAGTTGGTTTTGTTGTCGATGCTTTTACCTCTTCTCCCAAGAGTAAAGCATAGGGTTTGGTGGAATCGGAAAGGTCAAAAATTTCACGAAGGATGGCAAGAATTGGAATAATCAGAATCATTCCTGCTACACCCCAAATGGATGCACCCAATAGGAGTCCGAGAAGGGTAATAAATGCATTCAAATTAACTTGGCTTCCTACGATCTTTGGTGTTAGGAAATTTCCTTCGAGTACTTGGATCGCCTGGTATGCGCCAAGGACCAAAAGTGGAGAAATAAGGCTTTCCATCGTTAAGAATGCATAGCTCATTGGGAGTAACGCGCCTATCAACGGGCCTATGTATGGGATGATATTTAGTATGGCACCAATGATTCCAAAGAAAATAGCATGCTTTATTCCAATGATGGAATAAGCAGTAACATTCAAAATGGCAAGAATCACCATCACTTTCCCCACACCTGAGATGTAATTCAAAACCACCTTTCGAAGTTCTACAATTTTTTGAGTAACCAGCATGGGATCATTGTCTCGATAGATGGACACCAAAACTTGAACTAAGTGATCCCGATAGAGCAAAAAGAAAAACATGAACAGGGGAATTAGAATTAAGCTACTCAAGGAACCTATAGCTCCTATGGCAAACGCGGAAATGCTTCTGCTATTTTCATTCAGTAGTCCAAGGACTGCGTTTGGATCCAACCGATCAGCTAATTTTTCACGAAAACCGAGTTTTGAATTCGTAAACTCGTCTATATCTTGAATCAAAGTGGTGATTCGAGAAGTTACATTCGCGAAGTCATTTGAAAAACTAATCAAGTTGCCCACAACAAAACTCAGCAATCCCACTACTAGGCCTATCATCACGACCAGAGAAATAAAGCTTGAAAGGATTCTTGGGATTCTGTGCCGCTCTAAAAATAAGCTTTGTGGGGTAAAAAGCACTGCAAAAAAACCACCCAAAGCCAAGGGTATAAGAATAGATTTTCCCACGATGAGTATGAAAATCACTACAATCAATAACGATAAAACCGCCAATGCCTTGAGATAAGGAGGTAATTGAAGGGTTTTAGCTTTCATAGAAATAAGCTTTAATTCGGTTATTTAATGGGATAGTTTTATCCTATTACCAATCCACTACGCTTGAGTAAGGCGTCTGGTTTGGGGTCACGTCCTCTAAAACGCGCGTATAGGAGGGAAGGATGCTCGCTGCCTCCAGCTGAAAGGATATTTTTTTCAAAGGAAAGTGAAGTTTCTCCATTGAAAATGCCTTTCTCTTGAAATAATTCAAAGGCATCAGCATCCAGTACTTCCGCCCATTTATAGCTGTAGTAACCTGCGGCGTATCCTCCCTGAAAAATATGGGAGAAGCTTGTGCTTATTCGCGTAGCTTCAACAGATGGAAGTAATTCTGTAGCCTTTAAAGTTTCCTTTTCAAAGGCCTTGATTTCTCCTATTTGGCTCGGATCTTGACTATGATAGACCATGTCTAAAAGCGCAAAACTCAGTTGACGAAGGGTCATGTAGCCTTGTTGGAAATTGGCAGCCTTCTTTATTTTTTCAACCAGCTCAGCCGGGATAACTTCTCCAGTTTGGTAGTGCTTTGCAAATAGGTCAAGGCATTCTTTTTCATAGCACCAGTTTTCAAAGATCTGGGAAGGGAGTTCCACAAAATCCCAGAATACGCTTGTGCCGGATAGGCTTTCATAGACTCCCCGAGCCAGCATACCATGCAGTGCATGTCCAAACTCATGAAATAAGGTGGTGACCTCGTTGAAGGTCAATAGGCTAGGGCTAGTCTTAGTTGGCTTAGTAAAATTGCAGACTATGGAGATATGTGGTCTGTGATCTGCATTCCCTTCTTTAAATTGTCCTCGGTAGGAGGTCATCCAAGCTCCATTACGTTTGCCAGGTCTAGGAAAAAAGTCAGCATAAAATACAGATAAAAATTGATTGTCTCTATCATAGACCTCGTATGCAGTCACCTCTGGGTGGTAAACTTGAATTTCTGCATTCGCCACAAAGCGGAGTCCAAACATGCGAGAAGCAGTGGCAAATACGCCGGAAATCACATTCTCCAGGCTGAAGTAGGGGCGTAGTTGCTCTTCGTCGAAGGCATATTTTTCTTTCTTTAGCAATTCGGAATAGTAACCAAAATCCCATTTTTCAAGAACCTCTAGTTGGTCTAATCTCTTGGCTAAAGCTTCAACCTCCTGAACCTCCTGTATTGCTTTGGGTTTGGCTTTTTCCAAAAGGGAATTCAAAAATTCAAAAACGGTCTCTGGGTTTTTCGCCATTCGCTCTTCCAAGGTGAATTGGGCATGGCTATCGTAACCCAAAAGCTTGGCGCGCTGCTGTTTTAGTGTGACTAGCTGACGAACAATTTCTTGGTTATCCAAGTCATCTCCTTTTGCGCATTTGGTATTAAAAGCCATAAATAGTGTCTTTCGGAGGCCTCTATTTTTGGCATAAGTCATTACGGGGATGTAAGAGGGATAGTCCAATGTGAACGCCCATTGGCCTTCCTTTCCCTTTTCAGCTGCGAGTTGCGCGGCAGCTTCCAGTGCTCCCTTGGGGAGTCCTTCGAGTTCAGATGCCTGGTCTACAAAGTGCACAAACTTGTTTGTTTCTTCCAGTACATGCTCGCCAAATTGAAGGCTAAGCTGTGCAAGATCCTGATCCAATTTCCGGAGGGTTGCTGCATCGGATTCACCCAACTGGGCACCATTGCGCACAAAGGACTTGTAAGTTTTCTCCAAGAGGGTCGTTTGTTCAGGACTAAGGGAAAGCTGAGCTCGTTGTTCAAAAACCTGTGCAATGCGTTGAAATAGCTCTTGATCCAATAAAACATCATTGGCATGAGCGGTTAGGAGAGGGGAAATTTCCCTCGCTAACTTTTGGATTTCATCGTTGGTCTCAGCTGAATTTAGGTTAAAAAAAATGGAAGATATCACGCCAAGGTGCTTTCCACTTTTTTCCAAGGCTTCTACCGTGTTTTCAAAGCTGGGTAGCGGCAGGGCTTTGATTGCATCAATTTCTTTTTTTGCATCTGCTATTGCCGCAATAAATGCAGGTTTAAAATGATTGGGTGAAATCTCAGAAAATGGAGCAGTAGTAAAGGGAGTATGGAATGTAGAAAGTAAGGGATTGCTCATGAAATCGATGGAGGGTATCAATTGGTTTTACCTGAAATACAATCCCAAAATTACCGATTTGTAGGGGATTTTAACCCCTTTTTGTAGGCATTTTCCCGACCAGTGCGTATAAATAAACAAAGGCCAGGAATTCCTGGCCTTTGTAACCCTTAGTGAAAGTCACAAGTCATACTTTCCATACCGATGGGAGCTCCATCGGGGATGCTGAGCACTTGCTGAGGAGTCAATTCCTCCGGTAGGCTTAGGTAGGCTTCAATCTTTTGTTTCAAGTACGCTCGGTGTGCTTCGAGCAGGGTAGAAGATCCACTTGAAGATGTGCTGATTTGACGAAGTTCCCTTCGTACTATTGCACGAACGGTTTGCGATGCACCTGCATTTTTGGATAGAGCTATCAAATGGTCTACTAATTTTGCCTCGGTCATCAGTTTAATTTCTGTGCCAAGACCCGCTGGCATGGTATTGTTGAATACTTGACTTCGCACTTTGCTAAGCACGTTTTCCAATCCAGGTAAGGAAGAATTTTGAAGCTGCTGCAAATAAATCCGATTAACTCTTCCTGGTTCAAAGAGGAAGGTAAAAGTAGCATCCACTACGTTTTCAGCAGGGGCGATGGGATCAAATACAGGTCCTGTCCGTGAAGGGAAAGTTTCTCTGTTTTTGCCATAGCCATAAGGTCTTGGTGGAATTAAAGCCAAAATTGATGCAGGAATCTCCAATTGTTTCGTGCTAATAGAAAGCAATAATGCATCCAATGCCTCGTTTTGGTTTTTGGATGAGATCCACTGGTGTGCGGTTTGGTTATCTCCTTTGACTTTATAGGTGTAGTCTAGGCCACCAACCAACTTGCTTGTTGCCTCCAATTGGTAACGGTGCATCAGATAAAGAGGAACAAATACCTCTTCCAAGATTGCTTGCGGCTCTCCTGTTTTGATGGAATTGAGCCCGAATGTTTTCATTCGTTTTTCACGCAAATCCAATAATCGCTTGAGTTCTTCAGATGCAGATGCACCATTATCCCAAAGGTGAGAACGTGGGTGTACCCCACTTGGATTTCTTGAATCTGAATCGGTGATAAATTCATAGCCTGCAGCGTAGGTGGCTTGGAGCGTTTTTTCTAAAAACTCTTCCTCGCTTTGGTTCGCTGCTGGCTGTCCATATCCATAGGTGATGGCCAACTTGTCCCATTCACCAATTTTTAGGTCATAAGCATTTCCAAAATCAATTTCCCCTTTTTCATTTTCTGTAATCAAAGGATGTGGATAATCCATGACTGAAGAGCGCCCCGTAGCGGAAGTGGCATAGCTGTGTGCCAATCCTATGGTATGTCCGATCTCATGCGCTGAAAGCTGCTTCAAGCGGTTCAATGCAAACTCCATCAATTTTGGATCTGCTGTATTCCCATCTTCGAAGGGCTGAAGTAGCCCTTGGCCGATCAAGTAATCTTGACGTACCCGGAGGGAACCGAGGGACACTTGACCTTTGATGATTTCACCAGTTCGTGGGTCTTGAATACTAGATCCATAAGACCATCCTCGAGTAGAGCGATGGATCCACTGAATGACATTATAGCGTACATCGCTTAGATCCATACCCTCTGGGGCAAGTTCTACACGGAATGCATTTTTAAATCCAGCTGCTTCAAAGGCTTGAGCCCACCAGTTGCCTCCTTCAATCAATGCACTTGCTACAGGTTCTGGAGTACCACGATCTAGGTAATAAACAATGGGTTCAACCACTTCAGAAACTGCTGCAGTAGGATCTTTTTTCTCCAATCGATGTCTAGAGATAAAACGCTTTACCAAAGGTTGATCTATGGGGGTGGTGTAATCTTGGTAGCTGATAAAGAAGTAACCAGCACGGGGATCAAATTTGCGAGTCGCATAAAGATCTGGTAATTCAATAAAGGAATGCCTCATCCTGACAGTTACTGCATCTGGACTTGGTGTTACGGATCGTAAATTTGATCCTGCACCTGTTCCCGTTAAAGTGATGGTAGCTTCTACTTCTGTGTTTTTAGGGAAGTTTTTGGTACTGGGGTAGTACAAAGCAGAGCGACTTGGGTCTACTTTGTAGCTTCCTTGTTTTGTCCGTGCGAGCGTTTCACTGACTCCATGGACATCCTGTAGAAAAAAGTTTGTTGCATCAACGATATGGGCATTTCCTTCGGATTTTACTACTTCAAATCCCCATAATGTGGATTGAGCAAAGGCATCTTGAATGGATTTGGCCTCGTATGGGTTTTTGGTATAGGCTCGGTAGTCGTAATTTTTGTGCACCATCAGGATTTTAGATCCTGTCTTACGAAATTCCACCACTCGCGTATCCCCCAATTGTCCTCGATCCAATCCAATGTCATTGGATCCGATACCAGCAGTCAAGGCATTGACATACAGGAGTTCTTGGTTAAGGGAGGAAATTTCTAAGTAAATCTTTCCTTTTTCTTCATCCAAATAGTAGGGAACAAACCCTTCCTTTTTTGTCATTTTTGAAAAATCCTGAGCAAGGAGCCAGTTTTGCTGTAACAAGACCAGAAGGAGTAGAAGACCAATTTTTTTCATGAGCGTGCATTTTTTTGTCAATTTATCAAAAAGCTAGGTGGCTATTCTACCACTCCTAAAAAAATTAATGCAAGGCATAGCGAAGCAAGAGCACAGTGTCGGTTTGTTTTGGACCTGAAATGGCCTGCATGCCCGAACTAATTATTTTCCGGTCCGAGTAGATTGTCTGAGCAATTCGAAAATAGGCTGTAAGTCGCGAATGAATCTTGTATTGGGCCAATAAATACTGCCTGATGCCTCTACCCGAGAAGGCAGGAATTGCAAAAGTTCCCACTGCATTTTGCTCGTAGGCATAGAGCCTATTGTCAAAGGTGTCGGTATCAAATAAGGCCATTCGAGCTGTAAGCTTCCAGTTACCTCGGGCAAAAGAACATTCTTGAACCAGCATCCATCCCTGCGTTTTTTTCTGATTGAAGGTGACTTGATTCCAAAGTACTCGAGATCTACTGCTCAATTCAGGTGAAAAATCCAGCTCCAAGCTTGCCTGGGCTTGGCTTTTTAAGATCGGTCCAACTTGTTGAGTCGGTGTAAATTCCACTTCTTCTGTAAGGTTCCTCATTTTATGTTCCTGCTTAAATTGAACAATCACTTGCCTAGTTTTTTGTGGCTGGTAGCTCCAGCGAACTAGCCATTCCTGTCCCTTGGAGGGAGTAGATACTCGGAACTTAAGCCATGGAAAAGTGAAGAAGTCTACGTAAGCATTGAGTTTGAGGGTTGCCGAAGGCTTGACTTGAAACCCTAAATACACCCCTCGTTCGTTGCTAGGGTGGGTACTCTCTGCAAATGATGTGGCATATAAACTGTGGAAGTTTCGATCATAGCTCCTCCAAAGCAGTGAAAAATCCACCGTTCTGCTCAAGCTACTCACCAAACCAAGAACAGTTCCATGCCCTTGACTCCTCGATCGTGCCGATTCACCGAAGAATGCAAAATTCTTCCAGGTAAGGTTGGCGTAGAAGCTGCCAACCTGATTCGTTTGGCCCGAAAAATCAAAGGCATTGTAGCTGGTGGCATTTCGAATCCAGGGAATTCTAAACTGGGTATGCAGGTAGTTTAATCCAGCTGACCATCGTCCCGAGGTAGCGCTATATTGTAGGTTACTGCCTAGGTTGGTTTCTCGAACTTGATTTTTTGTGTATAGCTCGCTCAAACTACGGTGAAGCCCCGTTTGAGACAGGCTAGTAAGCGTCTGGGGTGCTGTCCAAAGAGAATCACTCAACTCCGTTACGCGCCCATCTTTGCCAACCGAAGAGACAATAAGACTGTTTTGCCATTGACCTATTTGCCGAGTCAATCCAATCCCTCTAAAAAATCCCGTTTCGATACTTGCTGTGTAGGGTAACACCCCCAAGCTGCTTCTGCGTACGGTGGGGACTGTTTCTGCGCCTTTCCCTAAACTAAACCCCGCACCAAATACTAGCCCCTGACCAAAGCTAGCTTGGTAATCTCCAAGGGAAATGGTTTTCCATTTTCTAATTCCGTAGCGAGTGAAGTGGAAAGAAGCAAAATTGAACCCATATCGGCTAGTTTTGGTATCCCAGGTAAGGGCCTCACCTGCATCCTTCTCCAAGATAAGTCCCAGACTGAAATCTTTGGCATGCTGAGCTCTATACCGCAGGAACAAATCGTTTGGATCGCCCAAGTACGTGCTTGTGGGATTGAGGGTGCTGTCATTTTTGGAATAGCCCTTACGCAATTCCCAGGTTCGTCGGTGACGAATCACTAAATAGTTGTTTTCTTCGCTCCGCAAACGCTCAAAAAAGGTCTTGTTGCTAGTCGCAGTGCTTTCAAGGGTTAGGAAAGGCAGGATAGTGACCAATGTGGTACTATCCCAATTGGGAAGAGTTTGCAGCTCGTAAAGTGAAAGAAAATCACCCCAAGTACTTCGGTGCTCTAGTAAAGCTTGAATTTGAGGTGGTGAAAGGAGGTAAGTTGCTTGCAATTCATTGGCCGTTACTCTGTTGATTTCGAGGGGATTCTGGTAGATTTCTAGAAGTAATTCATACAGTGCTTCGTAGTCCAAGTCCTCGTCCTGGATGGGAAAGAGTCGCTCCATCAGCTGTAGAATATCCAAGGTTGGAGGCCTGTTATCTTGTGCGATTGTAGGCGTGGAAAGCAGGAGAAAGCTGAATATAAACACAATCATCTTCATGCCTAGCGCTTTAAGAATAGCGACAGATGGTGTGTGCTTCCTAAGGCAGTATTTTGTCCATAGGCATAGTCAAAGCCGTAGTTTTTCTTTTGCAGGCCTAGACCAAAGTTGAGTGCAGTAGGGTAGGAGTGAATGCCAGTTCGGAGGATAATCCACTTTTCAAGGCTGTATTGAAGGCCAAATTTAAAAATTGGTGGCTGTTCTAATTCTTTCTCAAGCTCAATATGGATTTCTAGGTTTTTGGAGGGTAGATAAGTGGTTCCTAGTTGAAGTAGGGTCGGGAGACGTTGGGAGGAATAGGTACTGATTCTGGCTTGGTTCACATTGGAGAGCTGCGTTCCGAAGAAAAATTTAGGACCTAATTCTGCCAATCCCCCCAAGGAGAATTGAAAGGCATTACCTGTTCCAAAGCCTTCAATCTGGGTTTGAAACCAACCTGCCTTGAGCCCAAAGCTTAAAATCCCTCGGGTAGTGCCTAGCCCCAATTCGATTCGATGCTGATTGAATAGCTCTCCTCCATAACGGGCAATGCCAATTCCGATGCTTCCTTTTTGGCTTTTAATAACACCCGATAGGGCTGCCGTGCTAAGTTCTTGGATTCCAAATCGCTGATCTACTGCGATGCCGATTTCAGATTCAGTGATTCTGTCAAGTGCACCTACATTGTTCGCAAGGCTCCAGGCATCATGATGATACAATTTGGTGCTTCCTAATCCAAGGCTTTTGGCTCCAAAGGCTTGGGTGGAAAGGTCTATTTGGGCAGATGTATGAATAGAAAACATCAGCCAAAAGCAAAAAATCAGGCTAGGCTTCATAAAAAAAGATTAAAAAGTGAATACTTAAATGTATGGTATTCTATGCATTAATCCAAAGGGGTCTGTCGGTGTACGATTTAGCGATAGTTACAGATCAACTAGAGAGTTGACCTAGTGGAAATTCACTTATTTCAATAAAAAAAATAGCTTCAATTTTGATTAAAATGAGCACCGAATAATATTTTGAAAATTTTTCGCAATCGATTGTTTGAAGAGAAAAAAACATTTTCTATTTTTCGGAGGTATTCATGAATTGAATATCTACAATAGGTTTAATAGGTTTGAGAGCAGGAAAAG
>JACCDM010124205.1_pt1 | contig 28177 bp, 34 predicted proteins | sample 7445851 | NCBI WGS metagenome assembly JACCDM01 (sample SAMN15323438, study PRJNA562643) | freshwater metagenome | isolation source: river surface water | place: USA:Blue River Watershed | collected 2017-08-16
AACCTGTAGCCAAAACAGCAAGACCCAAGATAGCCAAAATAGCCGAACGTTTCATTTTGTTTCCTTAAAAGAGAATTACGATTGCTGTCATCACCATTACTGCTAACAGTGAAACAATTATACTATAACCGGCAGTCTTTGTCAAGGACCACCGCTCCTTGCCACCCATTTTCCTCCAGGCAGTTATGCCAAAATGAATAAGAATGGCAAGGATAGCAAAGACTAGCCAAAGTCTAATCATTGTGTAACCTTAAGAGCGGCTTCAACAGCGGCCTTAACTGCGGCGTCCAATTGGTCTTGTGTGTAAGCCGCATCTTGGACAGTTTCTTTGAAAGCGTCGTCTGGATGCACACCCAATTCACCAATCACTTCGTACTTGCAAGCACGGCCTTTTGAGTTGTCGTAGTCAGTAGGAATACTTACAACATCGCGAGGATTGATTTTGACAATCACTGTGCGACTGTCCGAACCACCAAAGTGCGGCAAGTAGTTTTGGCTACAGAAGTGCAAGCCAGAACTGCAAGTGCGATTTTGGTCGTCGTCTACTTCGTTACGTTCCATTTCAACAACCTTACCTACGGAGTTATCCATAGTACCGCTGTGAATGTCCTTGAAGTCCTTGCGTACTTTCTTGTAAGCAAGGAAGTGACCATCGCTGGTGATAGGCAAGTTATTCTTTTCCAAGAAGCCGTAGAGTTCAGTTACAGAACGCTTAGAAGGATTCTTCATAAGATTTTCCATAAACAGAACCAACGGTTCAACAGGCAAGCCTTCTTGCAACATACTAATCATTCGGTTAGACAATGCGTTATGGAACTCTTTACCTTTCCAGAACAACTTGTCTCCTTGGACTTCGACGTTGCCTTTGCCGTACTCAATCACAACCTTCTTGGGTTCGATTACGTCGCGAACAGTTTCCCATTCGCCGGCCTTAATAGCATCAACTACCTTTTGATAACTGATATGAGTTTTGTTAATGGTATGTGGCTTGTTATCGATTACAACAACAAGGTTATTACCTTGAATCAAAAACGGAAATGACATTTTAGATACCTTTCTGTGTGTCAACAATGTTAATATAGTCAGCCAATTCTTCTGCAGGAACACTACGCAAGTAGTTGAGCAACGGATAGCGAGCTTGCACTTGCTTACATTCCTCTACATACTTCTGAACTTGTGCTTCTGGGCTGAACGTTACACCTTTAGCATAACGGTTGCACAAACGCTTCAAGCTCTGCTCATCATAGCGAATCTTCTCAAAGCCTTTCAACTTTGTAACAAACACGCTATAAGGACTCTTAGAATCAAGTCGACTTACAATGCTGTAATTATAAGAGACATTGTTCTGATTGTCAATGTTCTGAAGCACCAAACTCATTACCAATTTATTGTCGATTGGTTTAGACAATTCCTTGGCAATGTGGTCTTCAATGTTAACCCAATTCTTTTGAGTTTTGATAAACTCAATGTCGCCTTTACGCACACCGTAGATTGTAGTCTTCAAACCAGAGATGCCGCAGTCCTTCAAGTCATTGTAGAACTGTTTTACATCACTCATTCCAAACTTACTTTCAACGCTATAACCGCTCAAAGGCAAGTAGTAGTAAGTAGTGTTAGCATCAAAGGTATCGGCCTTGCCGCCATCACGCCATACCATTTCCTTTTCACGGTAGTAACCACCGTTACCACGTTCTTGCAAACACAAGATAGTAACGTTCTTAGCAACACCTGCGGCACGTTCTTTCTTTAAGAGTGTACTTGCCTTACCAATGTAAGACCCAGGAGGATTGCTGATTGCTTTGAAGAAAGCCTTCAGTTTCATTTCCTTAGTACGGTCCGCTTTGTCTAGTACATAAACATGAGCACGGCCATCGGGCTTGTTAGTACGATAGTCAAACTTAGCACGTTCAACAGCACCAATGTTAGTGTCGTTGACGATAAAGCGCATGTCTTGGCTAACAGTAAATCCCCAGTAGAAGAACATGTCGTAGTGACCTTGAGCATTACGTTGTTCGCTATATTCAGTACTGTGCTTCAAGTTAGCATAAGATTTGCTACCTTTAGAGTATTCAAAACCACGAACAGTGATGTTGTATTTCTTAGCCAAGTCGTCAATGCCCAACTTAAAAGTCTTAAGACCGCCGTAACGATTAGTATCGTAAGTTACCAAGTCTGTGTCAGTAACATACTTCTTAACCGCAGTAGTCCACAGGTTGTGGTTAGCACGTTTAGACAGAAACAGAGCACGATCCCACAAGTTATCGATTGCATCTGCTTCCTTAGCCAATACAGTTGCCAATGCACCGTTCAGTGCTTCGAGCTTAACCTTGATAGCCTCGATGGTTTGAGGAATGTAACTCAAACCTTCGCGTGATGCTTGGAAGTCTAACTCGCCAATAGCAAAGTGCATTTCCAAACCGCAGTTTAACAAACTACGCAATTCGCCTAGTGTTTGGTCTGCTTGAGGAATTTCAATAGGGTAAGCAATATTGCCCATGATGGCAATACTACGACGATGACCGTCTTTGTAAGTATGCACACCTGGAATAATATTCTTGTCCAAGTATTCAACGTCTCGGAATGCAAAGTCGCTTACACCGCTGACAACAGGACGCAATTTGAAGTAAGTGTAAACTTGACGTGCTTCGTCTTGGAACTTAGAAAAGTCCCAGCGGTCGCTTACTGCAAACTTAACTTCAACACCTGCAGGTTCAGTAGTTTGTTCTTCACCCATCTTGGCAATACTAGGCACACCTGATTCGTTAATAAAAGCAGAGTAGATACCTTTAGTGCCATCCTTGATAGCAGTTACAGTAAAGTTATCGGTATAAGAAAATGGACTCTTACTACCCAAACCCAACGCACCAATAAAGTCATTACTGTTGGTTTTAGTAGATTCAAAATAGGTAGTGTAGATGTTAGTGACTTGCTCGTGACTCAAACCAGTACCATAGTCGCGAATACTAAACCAAGGTTCCAATTGGTTAGGCAAGTGTACATCAAATGGAGTATCCGCTTTACCTGCGGCAGTATGACTATCCACAGCATTACAAGACAGTTCGCGGATGATAGCACGGATCTTGTTAGCATACAAGCCCGAGCTCAAAATGTTAAATGCTTTCGCAGAGTTGCGAATACGGAATTCACCAATTTCGCTTACGTTGCTCAAAATTGCTTCGTTTTGTGGAGCAGTATTGATAATCATTTTAGCCTTTCTAATGCCTGTTTGTTTAACTTAGCCTATAGTATAACACCGGTTGTCGAACTTGTCAACGTCTCGATGTGTCCAAATATTGGAGTCATCGACAGCATTTTACCAAAATAAAATGGACCCGAAGGTCCATTTTGGTTAAAAAGCGTCCCAGTAAGTATAGGACTTTTCTTTAACTTTGGTAAGGATAAGGCTTGCGCCGTCCTTGTTAGCAAAGATGTATTTGGTACCGTTGCCGTCAATCTTCTTCAACTCCGCAGGAGTGAATCGGACGCCTTCCCAATCCCAAGATTCTTCACCGTCGTCGTCTTTTTCTACAACTTTGTAGTTAACGTGAACATTCTTGTTAAGTGGGTTGCCTTCCCACTCTTTGTCTTCAAAGTTGTTTTCTTTGACTTCCTCGCCATTGATCATCAACTTGATAGTGTAGCGACTGCTAGAACCGTACTCAGGTTTAGCGTTCAACATTTCCATTGCTTCTTGTGGAGTTTCGTCGAAACGATTCATTTCTTCAACAAGTGCTTTGAGCATGTCAAAGTTGAACTGATCAAACGTACCAGCAATACCGATAATCTTATCGATATGGTCTTTGTTCTCGAGATTATCTTGGCAGTATTCACGAATGAAGTCCGCATCAAGACCTTTGTACTCGAGACTGTAGAACACACGACCAGGACGGTTACGCATATGGCTGTTTACACGCCACTTGTCGTTACAAGTAAGGACGAACAGTTTCTTAGTTGGGTACACACCATCGAGGAGTGTAAGCATCAACTCTTGCTCGTGCTCGTCGTAGACTTTTTCAAACTCATCAAAGATAACAACGAGAGGTTGCTCAATGCTTTGAATAAACGCATTAAATTGTTCACCGCACCATGGTTGGTTAATAACAATGGTTGGGTAGCCTCGGTCGTAACCCTTAATAGAAAGCATTTTAGCCAGCAATGTCTTGCCAGAACCCTTTTCACCGGTAAGCATTACACCAGTAGTGCTTGGACGATCCTCGAAAGAACGCAGGATACGTTCTGCTCGTTTATTAGCATCGCCATAGAGCTTGCCACTGAACTCAAAGTTATCAATTTGTTCAAGAAACAGTTGACCAGTCATTTCGTTCTTCTTGATAACATAGTTACCAGCAGGAAGACTTTCATGCAGGTCCAGTGCCTCTTTCTTAGAAACATTGTATGTGTTGCCTTGTTTGAGAAAATATGTCATTGTGCTAAATCTTTCAATGAGTAATAATGTGTTGTAAGCCTTAATTGTAATAGAAATAAGGGGTACTGTCAATACCCCTTATCCTTACTTCTTAGCGTTTTGGCGAACTTCTTCGAAAGAAATTTCTTTCACCAATTTGCCATTGCGGTACACTTCTTCCAGCATTTGGACAAATGGACCAATCCCTTTGTCAGTCCAACCAGTAGGTTGTTTGACAGCGGTTGCCCACTCGCCACCACTCTTCCAAAGTTGGACACGACCAGCCTTTGACTTCTTACCAGGGTCAGTAATTGGGTCTTTAACTACATCGCGGTCCTCACCGTTAACAGTTACGTTGGAACACTTCATCGCAAACTTTTGAGTATCGCGATCAACTTGTTGTAGCAATGCTCCACCCATACCAAACGCAATGTTATCTGCACTCCAGCCATATGCTTGGAATCCACCAAGGATAGTACGGATAGTGTGTTCGTTAACACCGTCACCTTGGATCAGGCGAACATTGTTCAACACCTTGTAACCTTTACTGTTAGTAGTGTAGCCAAACTTCTCACCTAGGATGGAGACAAGTTTACGGCACACAATATCTGGGTCACCACTGTCAGGACGAATGACAACAGTAGCGCCACTGTCAATAACTTCTTGTCGGAGTTCTTCTCCCCAAAGTTTCGATGCGGCGTTAAAAATATCATAACTATCCGAAACCACAGCAACGATGCTACCAGGTTTAGCAAAGTTAGTAAGCATATTACGATAAGCATCTACTTCACCATCACGGCCCCAACTAGTAATTGTTGAGTGTTCGGCGGCAGGGATAGAAAAGCCGCTAACCCCAGCATCATAGTATTCGCGAGCATACAGAACACCAGAAATAGTATCACTGCCCATGAAGTTAACCAAGTGTGCCGCACCTCCGATAGCCGCTGATTCCAGGCTAGAAACACCACGAGCACCGAAATCGTGCAACTTAAAGTCAATAAGGGAAGGGTCACCTGTTCTCTCCAATGCATCTAAAATAACCTTGCGAATTGTGTAACTCTGTGTTGCCACAGTAGTTGGATACCATACGGCACGAAGCAAGGCAGTTTCGAGCCAAGTAGTTAGCCAGAAGCATTCTGGATCAGTGTTTTCAATAGTTGCGAGGACGTTTTTGACTGGGACCACAGTTCCTTCAGGCACGGCTCGAATGACAACTGGGAGGTATCCATTGTGCTTGTCAAGAATGTATTGCCATCCTTCGCGGTTGAAAGGCTCACCGTGTGCGGTAAGAATTTCGTCAGCAATGTCAATGTCGGCTTGAGTGATTGGCTCAAGCAGGTATTCTTTGATAAAAGCCTGTAGTCCGAAGAATACAGTTCTGTCGTAACGCCCGCCTCGAGATTCAATGTACGAATATACATTAGTAGTTCCTGCGGGATACTGTTTGAACATGCTCACTTTATATGAGTCAGTGTTGAGAATGATGTTTTTTGCTAGTTTCATGATAAACTCCTTATCAGTTTGTGTTACAACTTAATCGTCTATCGATTAAGCACCTACGAAGTGCTGTAGGATTTCGTAGTGGTCTTCAAAGCAGTCTTCCGACTTCACTTCTGCTATAGGCACCCACCTAGCCTTTTCAGCGTCATCACTTCCTTTTACTTTAGGCAGTTCGCCGTCTGGTAAAACAATGTGAAACGCATGAGTAATAATGCGACCTCGTGGACTACGGTCAATCGCATCAAACACCTTGCTACGGACAATACTGCCACGTAACACAGGTTCTGGTACTTTGATTTTAGTTTCTTCACGGAGTTCGCGCAACATTGCGGCCTCTACTGATTTGTCAGTATTGGCGTTGACGTAGCCGCCGGGCAAAGCCCACAAACCTTTTCCAGGTTCTGCACGTCTACGAATCATTAGTACGTGACCAGATTGGATAACCACAGCGTCAGCAGTACTAAAGATAGGAGGATAAGGTAGCGAAGCATATTGCTTCTTGTAAGTTTCAACAAACTCACGTTCACGAATAACTTGTTCGTATTCTGTAGTTTGCTTAAATTGTTCAAGGAACATAAAGGTAGTTTCTGGAACTACGCCTTTAATGAACGCCATATTAGCATTACGCTTGAAGTACAAGTCGCGGATGTTAACAGCACTCAGTGGCTCAATTTCATCAACATTTTCAAATCCCCATTGTGGGAACATATCAAGGTAGAAAGAGCTTTCGTCTTTTTTGTGGCCAATAACAGCAACCTTATCTCCAGGCTCTGTGTGTTTGGCCACAAGAGCTTGAACACGGACTGCCCATGCTTGGTCGTTGTAAATTGTATCTGGGTTTGCTTCTACACTAATCTGGATACTAAGTCCAGCAGTAGCCGCACGAATCATACGTTCACGTTCTTGACTAGTAAACGGATTCTTATAAGTTCTGGGTTGGTTTGCACTACCTGTAACGACAACAAGTCGATTACATAGAGCGGTTGCTCGTTTTACAATCTCAAGGTGTGCGTTGTGAAACGGTTGAAAGCGTCCGATTAGGACTAGGGTATTATACTTCTTAGACATAGAAAAATCCTTTCTATAAATGCCTGCTTGCGTCTATCGCTTGCTTACTTTTATTTATGTGTTTAGTATAACACCTGCCCACAAAGTGAGCAAGTGTTTTTGGTTATCTTACTTGACCAACATAATCGGCACGTACATACCAATCTGGAGCAGAGCTTGCAGTATTATGTTTGGTATTGTAATCGATAGCGGCTTGACGAGCTTCTGCTTCGTTATCAAAGTACCAAGTATCCCAGTGCTTTTGTCCCCAACCACGTTCATATTCAGTTAGCTCTACTTTGAAAGCAACTACATTGGGCTTTTCAATTCTGGGCATTTTGAGCTCCTTTCTTACTAGGCTTTTAGTATAAGCGATCCTGCTAGATTTGTCAACCAATAAAAATGGGCCCGAAGGCCCATTACTATTTTGGGTAATAAGGGATAGTTCCCCCAGAGTTGCAGTTTCTTAGGCTGCTACGCGGCTGTCGGCTGTGAAGCCTTCAACTGTGTAATACTCGAATGTAGATGCGTTTGCATTTACTAGTTTTGCTTGATTTACGGTCATCGCCTACCGTGTTGCCGTCTCTACTATCTACCCCTGTCGAAACCATGGCAGGCCCATTAGGGAGTGTTCTGACGAGTACTGATATCACTGTTACATGACATTACTGTACTGCTATTGTCAAAACACTTTCTGGTGGACCTGGTGGGAGTCGAACCCACGTCCAAGAGTCCTTCGCTTTGAAGGGATTACAACAATTCTTTACATGAAAATCTCAACCAATATAAAGATAACAATAAGAATTGCTACAATAAATTGGTAGGCTTTCATTTACTTCTGACGTCGACGTAGTGCTCTACGTGCGGCGGCCTTAACTGGATTCTTTGCTCTGTAGCCCATTGTATTCTCCTTTTTAGGAATTTGTATTATATATTTATAGCCCTGCTTCTGTCAACTTATCTGAAACCCAAAGTTTTGGGTTTAAATCCACAGACCATGTTATTGGACTTTGTCGCATATCCTGTGTATAGACTATTGTTACTTTGTCAAAAGGTATCCGAGCTTTCCATCCGTCGGATAAAGAAACAAGATATTGTTTGACTATATCAAAGGGAACAAACCCTATTGCAAATGTTCCACTGTTTTGAATTACCATCAAGTGGTCAAATGTTTTATCTAGTGTAGTTCTTGTGTTGGCTTTGCTTTCGTAGATGTTCTTTAACTTAACTTCGACGAACTTCTTAGGCAGACCTTTTTTCTCTGTGTATATAGGACCGTCTCCGGTTTTTACTTCCACAGTTTCATTCCATTGATCAAATATCAAGTCATAATCGATAGTATCGATCCACTGAATATTTTTTGCATGGTTACATTTTCGCAATGCTCCGAGAATGTACTTCTCTTTAAGCATTCGATTGCTGTGCTCGTTTAATACTTGAGCACCTGGCGAGTTACTAATGTTATTACAGGCTTCGGCAAATTTCTTTACATCTACCCAATTTAAAAATTCTGTGTAATTCATTCATCGTCGCCGTAGTGGTTCATGTAATCGATTAACCAATAGATGACAACACTACCAACGCCTAACATTAAAAGCCAAAAAATGTAACTCATAGCATTTTTTTAAATTTTTCTATTTCGTCTTTAAGAATTAGTTTCTCTTTTTTAAGACTAGATACAGATTTATCATCTTGGTACCTATTATACTCTTCTTGTATCAAATGATCTAGTGCATCATGTTTTTCTTGCAAATGCTTTATATGATGTTTGATCTTGTCTTGATCCATACTAACCCCTCTGAATTAAGTTTTTAAGAGTATCTAAATCAGACTTTAGTCTCATTTTTTCTCTGCCCATGTATTCTACAGTTTCTTGTAGTTGACGGACTTGTTCACGAAGTTGTGAGACTTGTTGTTCCAGCGTGAGAAGTCCAGCATCCTTTTCTGTTATTTGGATCTTTACTTCTTCACTGTATGCTGGAATCATTGTGCTACTTCCTCTTTAGTTTGCTCTTCGGCAGGTGCTTCAGTATTTACTTGAGGACGAGGTGCTCTTGCTTCAAACCCGCTTACTAAGTTAGATCTTGCCGTTTGTACTAGTTTATCTAATTCAACAGGGTCAACTCTACCTTTAGTAAATTCGTTCAATACTTCGGCAAAGGCCGCACCAACAACTGCGGCAATATCTGCAACAGAACCAATAGGCTTGCCTTCGTTGTGCTTAACTAATACTGCTGTTCTGCCGTAGATAAAGTGTTGAATGTCTCTATCCAACGTTACTAGTACATCAGGAGTCGGATCATTCATTAGCTCTTTAAGCATATTTGCGAAGTGAGCCACATCGCGTTTCTTTTCTTTTCTGTCCATTACTTGCCTGTAGATTCTTTACGTGCATTCTTAACGGCTGTTACATCGTTACGAACTTCCTTACACAATTTTGCTAGTTCTTGTAAATGCTTACGAACACGAGTACCAGCGGCACCAACTTCTTTGTCGTAAAACTTTTCAAAATCTGTCTCCATTGCTTCTACAACTTTTTGGAAATCTCCAAATCTATTTTGTGACATAACTTTCTCCTTGTATTATGTTTATTACTATTAGCCAATTTGACTTGGCTTTTCTGGCCGTGTATTACAGAACTCACAAGTAAGATCCGTACATTTTTCTTCTAGCCATTTGTTGCACAATTCGCAGTAGAAAGCATCGTACTTACTACTGTATTGTTTTTCACTACCACATGTAGGACAGAACTTATGTCCAGAGCCCATGGCGTACCTTAATAAGACGAATCATCATTGCTTCGTCTTCCTTTTCATATGCTTCTTCAATCTTGCGAAGTAGTTTGTGTGCTTTGTCGCTCATCTTTTTAAGTTCAGGATTGTCTTTGTGACCACTCCAACTTAGTCGGCCTCCGTTGGCTTCGCGACTTGCTTCACAGTAAGCACTCCACCCACTTGCGTCCATAGGATCTGGACGATTGCGATAAACTTCAGTCCACCACTTATACAAGTCTAAGATTTCCTGTGCTTTAATGGCTTGTGGAGTGAGCTTGCCAAGGCTATCGCTATCATTTCCGACTTCATCTTCTTTCCATCGTAGATTGCGTTGCCATTCCAAATTGTCAAGTCCTGCTTGTGGGCATCGCCATGTTCTCCAACGGAACCAACCACTTGCCCAGAAGGGTGCTTTGTATTTTTCTTTTTCATCTTTGTCTGCCCATGCAATATGCCACCATGCTAGTTCAACTTCAACAAAGTCTTGTAGTTCGTTAAACAAGCAAGGCAAAAACCTATTCCCAACATCTTGCCAAGTTCCTGGCTTAATGTCTCGAGGGTGTGCGGTAAGAGCGTGGGTATGAGTAACCCAACGGTTGTTGATATAGTATTTGATACTGTGTAGCGTGTCAGGAATAAAGTAAAATACTTTTTGTAAGTAATCTAGACCTTCTTCAGCAAGCCACCAACGGATAGGGTAGTCTCGTTTAGCACGAGTTTCCCATTCATCCCATTCCTCGCTAGTACCACAATTTAACTTTGTAGTACCACGAAGCCAGTCAGCAAATTTTGAACAAGTCCAATAGTGATTCATGTGTTATACTAAATGATCTGCAATGCCTAAGTCAACCATTTCGGTTGCCGATAGGTAAACATCGCTTGCTGGTAATAATTTTCGTTTAATTACACTTGGAGCCAAATTAGTTGCGTCTTTTAGAATAGCAACCATCTTAGCGTTTAGTGCTTCGTTTTCTTTCATCTCTGCTTTGATATCGTGATACTTTGCATCTGCACTAGAACTAAATTGATGACACATAAAACTAGTATTGTGTGCGGCATATCTTTGTCCTTTGTCTCCACTGGCAAAGATTAAAAATGCGGCGCTCATTACTGCTCCTACGCCTATAGTTCTAACTACATGCGGACTGTTACGCATTACATCTATCAAGGCAAATGCTTCGTATAAATCTCCACCAGTGCTGTTAATATATAAACTTAGTGTTCGGCTTTTACCGTCTAAGTTTTCGTAAAGGATCCATTTGATTGCATCTTTTACAGAATCCTCATTTATTTCTCCGCAAAGATAATAAACAGAATTTTCCAACAGCCTAATATTAATTCTTTCTTCTGCATTGAACTCGTCAATCTTTTTCATTTTCACTCCGGTATGTATTGTCCAAAACCATTTTCTTGAAAATGAACGTAAACGTCGTCTCTGTCATTTTCGTTTAATTCTTTTATTGACTGAGCAAAGGTGTTAATACTTGTTATGCCTGTGCTTTGTTTTGATTCGACTAGAAGTTGAAGAACGTCTGCTAAGTGTGCTAGTTTGACTAGACCATTATCCACGTCTCCGTCTTCAATTAAACTGTAAGCCCTTTCTGCTTGATTTGAGCAGTACTCAAACATGCTCGATTCAAATTTTTGAATATGAGTTTGTGACATGATTCCTATTTCAATAAGTGCTACTATTATAGCACATGTATTTAACCTGTCAATTACTTATCTACTCAGTTAACATAAATACTCATATAATTGGAGCGGAGCGAAAAAATGAACGAAATTTTCAAAATTATTGGCGATTTGGGATTTCCTGTGGCGGTAGCGTTTGCTGGTGGGTATTTTGTTTACTTAACTATCAAATTATTGCTACAAGGTGTGCTAGGTAGTATTAAAGGAATGGCGGGTATCATTGTAGCTCTTGACAATCGTGTAAAAACTATGAATCACGATGTAGTTAGAATTGATACTATTGTTTCAAATGCACTAGGACTACGACCAGACGTTGATAGAATTGCAAGGGCGGATGGAAAAAATGATGCACGAAGAGACTAAAAATTATCTTAGAGATATTGTAATTGAATTACATAATCATGCTAGACAAGTCAAAGATGACAAAGATAGCAAAGAGTTGAGAAAAGTTGCTGACGATATCAGTGACCTTTTAAAGAAAGATAGAGATGCTACATTTAGATTATAATTGGGATTTAAATCCTTGGGGCATTATCTTAGACGAAGAACTTAACACTGACAAGCTCGGTTGGAAGCACGGTGATATGTTTAAGTTTATTAACGTAAATGGTCGACAACAATTAGTTAAAGTCGATCCTGTAGAACAATTTTCTAAAGGGTACGCTGTAAATGTTCAAGAAAAATAAATGGCAAGCATGGTATGATGCACAACCAGCACATATCAAAGAATGGATAGACCAGCCACGTGCTATTTGGTACGATAAAGACGTTGCGCTATTCTGTAGCATTGCATTAGTAGTTGGTTGGTGCATAGGATACTTTGTGAGATAAATTATGAATGAAATTGTGGATCTAGTAAACAAATACGGTTTTCCAATTGTCATGGCAGTTGGAATGGGATACATTATTAAGTACGTTTGGGAATGGAGTACTAAAGAAGTTAAGCCTGTTATCAGTGAAGCCAATACGGTGCTTATTGCACTCATTGACCGTATTCGTATGCTGGACAACGACTTGATTCGTTTAAACCAAAAAGTTAACACAGTATTACATTTACGCGGTAAGATGATCGAATCTGATCGTGTTATGGAAGGTGTTAAAGTAGAACGCGAAGCCGCTGAAAAATTCCAAGAAGCGGTTTCTATGGATAAGAAGAAAGAAAAAACCGAAGACGACAAAACTGCTAGTGCCGGCGAAAGTTAAAATAAATAATAACTTACACGGAGACAGTTAGTCATGTTAGAATTAATCTACCTTCTGGTAGTGACGCAAATCACTATCGCATGTGTCACTCTATATCTACATAGAAGTCAAGCACACAAAGCAGTAACATTCCACCCAGTAGTTAGTCATTTTATGAGATTGTGGTTATGGTTAACCACAGGTATGAATACTAAAGAGTGGGTCGCTGTTCATCGCAAACATCATCAAGCAAGCGACACACCAACAGATCCACATAGCCCACAAATATACGGCATATGGACTGTACTATTCAAAGGTGCTTTACTATATGTTAAAGCAAAGAAAGATCCAGAAGTAATGAAGTTAGGTGCTGGAACGCCCAATGACTGGATTGAGAATAAAGTTTATACTCCCCACCCTCTACTAGGAATTCTTTTAATGCTAGTCATAGACTTATTGTTCTTTGGTCCTATAGGGATATTAGTGTGGGGAGTCCAAATGCTATGGATTCCATTTTGGGCCGCAGGTGTTATTAACGGTCTGGCTCACTGGTGGGGTTATCGAAACTATCAAGTTAAGGATACTAGCCGCAATTTATTACCTTGGGCATTCTGGATCGGCGGCGAAGAATTACACAACAATCATCACGGTGATGGTGCGGCCGCAAAGTTTAGTAAGAAGCGTTGGGAATTTGATATTGGATGGATGTATATTACAATACTTAAATTCTTAAGGCTTGCAAAGGTTAGAAACTCTCCAACCGTTTAAACTAGATCCAACCCAGTCTTTCCACTGGTCTTGCTTTCCAATGATGTAATGTGGCATGAACCATGCTTGTATCCAAAACCAAGCATACAAGTCCATTACATCATTTGCATAATCGAATGGATTACTTCTCATGTGCTATAAACTCTCCATTCCAGTTGTCTGGTAAGTCTTGTTGCTTCATAAAGTCGCAACGTTCAATCCATATCTTGTAGTACTTGTCCATCTGTCCGCCAAATGTGCCTTTTAGTTTCTTACACATATCTGCGGCTTCGTCAAACTTCTTGGACTTGTATAGCGATTGCATTTCATTGTACTTGACTAAGTCTTTACTCCAGTCATCACCATTAGGACGTAGTGCTGTATAGATTAAGTCTGCTACTGACTTGCCCTTAGGTTGTAAGTTATCAATACACAAGTAGAAGAAATCATCTTTAGTTCTGTTGTATGTTTCTGCACCGATAATACATAACACACCGTATGCTTTACAACGTGCTTCTAAACGTGCGGCTGTTGATACCATGTCTCCTAAGATATCGTAACTGTGGCGGTCAGTTGAACCCATCTCGCCAATAAAGCCAATACCTGTGTTACAACCCCAGCCCATAGCGGCTGGTGGTAAGCCTTGTGCTTCCATTTCTTTTGTGTAAGCATCTACGGCGTCTAACATCTGTAGGCCAACAGCAACGATTGTACGGGCATGGTTAGGATCTTCAATAGGAGCACCATGTATGTGCATACTTGCGTCACCTACATACTTAATAACCATACCTTTGTTGTCCATAATAGGACGACTGATAGCATCCATGTAACCGTTCATGTACTTGCCTAAGCCAGCAACGTCATCGCCATAGTGTTCACCAATAGGAGTAAAGCCACGTAAGTCACTGAACATAACTGATACATCTTTGCGGACACCTCGCTTAATTAAGTCTGGGTCCTTTTGTAGCATTTCTACAACTTCCTTGCTACAGTATCCTGCGAATTGTTTCTTGATTGCTTGCTTTTGTAAGAACTCTGATACGAACTTGACTCCGTATGCGTGAAGCGCAACCAGGATGGTCGCTCCGATAACGGCTGTAATGTCCAATAACCAAAGGTTATTGACAAACACAAAGTAACTGCCATACGCAGAGCCAATAACGAAAACAACAACTGACGCCAATCCAACATAAACCCACCTTGTTAAAAATAATAGTGTAACACCAATTGCTAAGATAGTTAATATTTCCAAACCGTCTGCATAATCTGGTCGCTGAATAACAACCCCGTTAACCATTGTACCAATTACTGCGGCCTGTACTTCGTGCGGCCATACGGCACCTTTAGCAGTTGGTAATGGATTACTAATACCTGCGGCTGTTGGGCCTACAATAACAATAGCACCTTCCAAATCTTTTGGTAAGTTAGTTAAACTAAAACTACGATTCTGTTGACTCCAATCGATCCATACACGACCTAAACTGTCCGTAGTAATAGGACCAAATTTAGGAATACGCATTTTCTCAATGCCACCTTCAAACATCTTAACTTGTACAGTCGAATCGCCTGCGGCTACACGTAGAGTTTCTAAACTTAATGAAGGGTAAAGTTTGCCGTCTACTGTAACAAGTAACGGCATACGACGATTGACACCGTCAACTTCTGGTAGTGTATTTGTAATACCAACACCTGCGGCGTTATTCTCTAATTGAGGGATGTTAGCAATAAGCCCTGGGTACTGTACTATTTGATCTGCAAATTCTGAATTGATTACTGCGGAGCCAGGTACTCTCGGAGTATTCTTTGTCTTTTGTGCTGGTGTACTGCTCAGTACTACTGGTGCTTCTTTTAGAGCTTGACCCAATGCACCGTCACCACCTGTACGGTCCGGTTCTGGCATAAGAACATTAAGTACCACAAGACCTGCTCCTCTCTGGTATAGATCTCGTACAATGTCGGCATACTTTGCTCTCGGTATTGGCCACTGTCCATATTTGTTTAAACTATCCTCGTCAATATTTACAGTTACAATATTATTAAAAGTAGGTTCTTTGGCGGTAATTAATGTGTCAAAATAACGTAATCTTACGCTTTCAACAAATGTAGGATCTGCTACACGTATGCCCACTACTAACGCTAAAGTTAGTAGAGCAGTCCATGGGCTTGTAAGGATTTTTTTCAGCATACAATATTTATTATAAATATTTGTGGGGAGTAACTAGCCTGCAAAGGCTCTATGTGTCGTCAACACGGCTTAGCCCGGTGCATAGACAAAGAAGTGAGACCATAACTTTTTAAAGGAAAAATTATGGAACTCTTCACGCTCCAAGCCCTTTGGGCATTCGTCGCTATCATTCTGATAGACATTGTATTAGCAGGCGATAACGCTCTTGTTATCGGAATGGCCGCTAATAAACTTCCAGACCACTTACGTAAGAAAGCAATCTTTTGGGGCACCTTTGGTGCTATTGCTATACGCTTTGTATCAGTAGCGGCACTAACTTACTTGCTAATGATTCCTGGACTGCGAGCCATAGGTGCTGCCGCATTGATATGGATTGGTTGGAAACTAGTATTTGATCACGGCGAACATGAAGTAGAAGCCAAGGATACATTCTGGGGTGCCATCTCAACTATTGTAGTTGCTGATGCTGTTATGGGCATAGACAACGCATTAGGTATTGCCGCAGCCGCTAACGGAAGTTTTGTACTTGTGATTGCCGGCTTACTAATCAGTGTGCCAATCATCTTGTTTGGTGCTACTATGGTCAGCAAGATTCTACAACGTTGGCCCGACACAGTATTTGTAGGATCTTTTGTATTGTTTGCCGTTGCTATGTTAATGCTAATGAAAGAACCATTGATGGCTTCGTGGTGGGCAGGACTTGTTCCATGGGCCGCTACAATAGTTCCGTGGGCAGTTGCTCTAGTTATTACTGCTGTTCAATACAACAAAGCAAGACTACATTTACATAAGAAATATTTGTTTAGGTCTTAATTATTGTCTAATGGTTGTGCTACATCCTGCTGGGTTAGCACAACTTTGAATAATACTAAATGATTTGCCACCTGTTTGTTGAAGATCTATGGTGGCAGCACCGCCTGAATTAGTTAAGTCGATGTTTGCAGAATTTGCAGTATTTCCAGTTTGACTAGATAATACTGAATTTTGATTTCCAGTTAATTTTACATCCAATCTGTGTCCAGCATTGCCTGTTTGCGTACTATTAACAGTATTAATATCGCCCGCAACATTACTAAACAAGATATGATTACCTGGACCAGTTTGTGTATGGTTTATCGTATTACCATTACCTTGTATTTTAGTTTCAGCATAGTTTGTTAGACTAGTGTTAGATTGATTAGTTGTAACATTATTCCCCCAACCAGGTACTTCCTGTTTCAAATAGTTTGAACCAGTTTGTGTATTATTGACAACGTTGTTGTTTCCGTCTAAGGTAAAATCAATCTTGTTCTTTTGTCCGGACTGAGTGATAGTTACTGTATTATTTGTACCGTAAGTCTGTGTTATATACAACTCATTATTGTATGACTGACTGTTGTTGGTCCATGTATTGATTCTAGTTTGTTTAACATCTAAGTCTGCGGGTGGAACATATGATCCTCCGCTACCAATAATTTGGTCTCCCGGTGTATTAGTTTGTGTAATGGTTCCGCCTTCAACTACAGGTCCTAATAAAACTGTAGTACCTGATACATCAACAACACTACTGTTAGAATAAACAAAACCACTAGTGTCAACTGTATTAGTTTCTGTAATCCAACCTGTACTAAATGCCGAGTTAGGAACTGTTGTTCTACCTGTGCCATAGTCCCATTGGAACTTCATACCATATCCGCCAGTGTCGTTCCAATACCATGCTTCAAGATTATATGTTTGTCCAGCAACCACATCTATCCAACCTGAACTAGTATATCCGCCGATACTTTGAAGTTGGAAAGTAGATCTATCATTTATAACATTTTGACCATTAACGTCTAATACAAATCCGTCGTCACTATTACTATAGAAGTATAATCTATAAACTGTGCCTGCTGGTCTAGCAGTTGTGACTGGAGCAGTAATTGTTCCTTTGTAATATACCAATGTACCTTCGCCCATACCTGGAAAACTTCCGTTAGTCGGAACATAGATTCCGTTAGTAGTTGTTCCGCTGGCAACTTGATTGTAAGCGCCAGGTGTTAAGTTAGGTTCTCTGTATGGTCCAAATAAGTTCTTGACGCATCCTAACCATCCGCAGTTATAAGTGAAAGCATCAAAGTCATAGACTTTATAAGTCAATCCTTGTACTACGTTTTGTGTTGTTGTAGTTGCGTTACCATTTGCTTCGATAGTATTACCTGTAACTCCTACGGTAGTAACAGTATTAATTGGTGTTGTAGTTGTTGTGAGAACACCATTAACAATTTTGTTAGTTACTACATTAGAAGCAACCTTAGTTTGATACAATGCTTCAGTGCCATTACTGCTAGTCGAGGTTCCATCACTGTACGTTGTTGTAGTTACAGGAGTACGGTATGTATATGTTGTATTTCCACTAACTACTGTTCTTGTTGTGTAAGTTGTTGATGTACCTGTTACTGTAGGAGCAGGAGGGGGAGCAGAACCTGATGTAGCACCAGTACCAGCATTAGTAACACTCATTGTACTATTGTATCCGCCAGCAGTACCGCTAGTTGTACCGCCTAATGGGTCTGGGCCACCACCATATGCGTTGGCAACTAAACCAACTGTACTTGTTCCTGGCACACCGTCACTGTTAACGATACAAGCATTGCTTCCGCCCCAAGCACCTTGACAAGCACCAAAGCCTGGATTGCTTGTCCAACCTTGTGCTGTTATACCATTGTATGGACCAAACTCTGGGTTATACAATAAGTTACCGCCGCCGTTCTGTTGAAAGGTAGGAGCACGATACCAAGGACCGTAATCCCCTGCCCAATAACTTCCATCAATACCGTACATGCTAACCTTAGCGTAGGCAACTTGACTTGCTTCTGCCGAGGTTAACGTTTTACTAATAGTCAGTGTTGACCAAGGAACTGTGGTGTCAATACAAGGATTACCACACACAGCGTTTGGGTTTGGCAAGTTGGCACTATAAGTTGAGTTTGCACTAGTTATTAATCCGCCACTACTGTTATAGAATTCTATTTTAACGTTAGCCGTATCACTTTGACCTGCACGGCCGCCGCCGTTGTGTGCCAATACACTCATAGTAAATGTACCGCCTTGTTGCATTGTGCTATTGAATACAACGTTCTGACTAATAGTTGTTGTAACATAAGCAGTAGCAATAGCGTTATAATCCAGGGCCTGACTATGTGAACTAATACACACAGTTAAGAATACAAAGAATTGTAATATACGTTTTATCATCGTTGTATTAAGGTAATAGTTGTATTACCTCCCTGATTAATACGGTTCTTAAACTCTAAGTTTCCTTGTGTTTGAAATATTGTTGAATTTTGTGTCAACGGTGTTGTTACACATTGTACGTCTGCGCCGTTGTCACGACATAGCCCAACAGTCATTTCGTCTTTGTAAGCAACAATTCCTGATGCCTTTTTATAATCTGGTAATACGGGATCAACAGGATCTAAAAACTTTTGATCCAATTCATTTCCTAATACATCAAATAAACTAGCAAGGAAATTATTATCTAAAAAATTCTTTTGAAGTTTATCTTCGTATATAACGCTGGCTTGCATGTCTAGCCAATTCTCTAGTCCCTTCTCTTTTAAGAAATCTATGTCTAGTGGACTAAATGATTTACGTTGTTCTTCTACTGCTTTTTTAACTTCAGGCGGAGGACTGACAATTAACAAGTTACTGATTGCCATCTCACTTAAATTTAGTACTTTAGGAGGAGTAGGAGGTTGTGTTCGACTTTGAACTTTAGTAACTTGGAATGGCTGATTTAATACAACAGTACCAACTTCGTTACTAACTTCAATTACTCCTGTTTTACAACTTGCTTCGATATCTTTTACTGTACGAGTTGGTCTATCGTTAGGGCAACTCGGTAATAGAATAATAGTTGATTCGCCTAGCTCGTCAACGGTTGCTGTAAAGTCAGTACCACGTACTGCTACAGTTGCGCTCGGTGTGTTTAAGTTTACATTTTGTGGACTGTTCTTAGCAATCTGTCCACTAGCATAGCGTACAGTACCCAGAGCCATCTTTGCTCCTAGTTTTCCTGTCTTGCTTTTTGGATCGTAAACAAAGTCGTCAATAATTAACTTACTGTTTTCGTTTACCTGTACTTTTGTTTCGTCTTCAAAAGTTATACCAACCTTACCTTGTGCAGTTTTAATAGCGTCATTCATTTCAACGCTAGTGCCTTTGCTTCCGGTTAAGGTAGTTTTATCACGCTGTATAGTTGGAGGCGCATTTACCTGCTCAGTCACTTTTCCAATTGCCGCATAAGCATTTGAAACAAGTAACGGAGCAAGTAAAATCGCGGTCCATACTTTCATTCTAGCCTCTTAGTTTTTCTGTAAAATTGTATAAGTGTTGCCACTTCCTGAAACAGCCATATTAACTAAGTTTGAAACTGAGCCTTGTTGTGTAACACTCATGGTGTTTGTGCTACCAGTAACACTCATAGTGATATGATGTCCTGTTCCTGCTCCACCGGTCTGTGATAGTGTAAAGTCGTTACCACTACCTACAACAGTTAAACTCGCATAGTGATCATATAGACCAGTTTGAGTAATAGTTGTATCATTACCAGAACCAGTAATATTAACTATTGCTTGTGCTCCAGTAGTACCAAATGCGCTTTGTGTAACGCTTGTGGTGTTTGTAGCACCTACAGTTGTTACGCTTACTTGGCCTTTGTCACCTGTCATGTTAAGTGTTGTTGAGTTACCGCCACCGCCAGTGTTACTAACAGTTGCCACAGTTTCGTCTGCATTGATAGTTCCTGTGAAACTATTGTTTGCGCCGCCCGACTGTGTAACTCCTAAACTATTGCTAGTTCCTGTCATGTTAAGTGTTGTTGTTGCTCCGCCACCACTTTGATTAATACTTACAACATTACCGCTTGCTGTTCCTAAGCCGTTATTGTTAATATTAATGTAACCAGTGTTGCCGCCACCGCTAACTTGGTAATTTAAGTTAACACCGATGTTTGCATAACCACTAACAGTACCACCTTGTGTTGAGTTCACTCCTAACGATAGAACGTTAGTTGCTCCAGTTTGCTCAATGTTAATAGTTTGTGCATCGCCTGTTAATTTTGCAGGATCGGTAGTTCCGCCTGCTGTACCGTTCGACAATATTCCTTTAACTTTATTGCCCGAACCGTCTTGCGTCATTGTGATAGTTGAATTATCACCCGACTGATCTATATAGATGCTGTTGTCAGCCGCCATACCCAATGTTGTCATTCCAGACAACATCAGAATTGTAAGTAATTTTCTCGACAACTTACCAGCGCCTGTTCTACCTTTTTTCATTATCTGCTCCTTGGTGTTTTATTATTGTAATTCACCATTTAATGTCACTTCTGTTCTTCACCACCTTTCTTTTCGATTGGTACTTGCTTATACTCCCAAATACCTTTTCGTTGCCCCTCTTTAATGAGTTCCACAACTGCCATTTCAACTGCCGCTTTAGTAGCGTAAGTTCCTGGCTCGTTGATAGTTAAGCCTGCTTCTGCTTCGAATGCCTTTGTTCCTGCATCGTAAAATTTAAGTGCGGAAACACTATCGCCTGAGCTCATTATAGTCTTTTGTACTGTTACTGATGCTAAAACTTTACCTGTGTTTACGCTTACTGCTCGTAAACTTACTGTTACTGTGTCTGTGCTCCATTGTGTCTGTTTACCAATGCCTAATATTCTTGCGCCTATACCACCGCTTGTTGTACTTTGATCGTAGCCAACAATGCCGCCCTCTAAAATAATACCTGCAAACTGCATAGGTAATAAAGGTTTAGCATCTTTGCCTTCGTATGCTTCACGCATTTGGCGAATGATTAAACGCTCTTTTGTTAGGTTATCAATACCTACACGTTCTACAACATCAAACCATTCTCCACGTCCTACGTTTTGTAGTGCTTGAATTAAGAAAGCATCTGCTCCTTGTGTAACTGCTGTTGATAAACTTGCAATGTTTGCCTGCGGTCTACGTTGTCCAGTTTTATCCATAAAACTATAAACTGCCACACTTAACGGCTTACCTGCCGCTGGGCTAGGTATAGTGTCGAACTCTTTTTTAACATTTTCACGTTGAGTAGTTACTGTTGGATCTGACTCAGATAAACCTGTTGTTTGAACAACAGCACACCCGCTTAATGTTGATAAAATTGCTAAGGTTAGTAGTGTCTTTTTCATATCTTATAACCCCGGCATTTGGAATGATTCTAACGGTACGTAAATGTTTGTAGTTGATCCACTTGGATCAGCAACCGTTAGTTGAATACAAGTTCCGTTGGCAGAACCTGTACAGTTAAATGCATCTGCAACTCTAGTCCAACTAATAGTGTTACCTTGGAAGTTAATGCTTCCTTGGCAACTAGATGCATTGTTTACTGAACAACTGTTATTGGCAAACATAGCAGTTGCTACGTTTTGCGAAATCTGTGCGTAGATACGTGACTCTAAGTTACTTAGAAATTTTGCAAGGTTTGTGTTCTTTGCATCAGCAGACGCTTTGTCTATCGCTGATTGTATCTTATCTTCACGTTCTTTTTTACGTGTTCGTTCTTGGTTCTCAATAGTTAGTACGTGAGAACTGTAGCCTGCTCCATTAAATGCAGGGCTTTTAAAGGTGTAGTCGCCTAAGGGTGCCGCCAACACAACCGAAGGTAACAATACTGCTAATAATATTGTCTTTGTCTTGGACATAGGTTCGCTCCCGGTATCCTGTATTATATTTAAAACAACCTTGCTCTAGATTAAATGACACTATTATAGTCAAAATAAAAGGGCCCGTAGGCCCTGTTAGTATGTAGCAATTAGTTAATCTTTTCTGCCACCAAATAACTGTAGTAATGACAAGAACAAGTTAATAAAGTCTAAGTATAGCGTTAATGCACCGCTAAGTTCCAATCTACCGTCATTATCGTAACTAACCATTTCACGAATCTTTTGTGTATCGTAAGCAGTTAAACCTAAAAACACTACTACAGCAATAGCACTGATTACCATTTGCATTACTGTACTACCGATAAAAATATTAATAATACTAGCAATGATAATTGCAATCAATCCAACAAACATAAACTGCCCAATGCTGTCTAGATTCTTTTTAGTAAAGTAACCGTATCCGCTCATAACACCAAACAAGACTGCGGCACTCATAAATGCACTAACAATACTGCCCATGTTATAAACAGCAAAGATTGTAGCAAAGCTCAATCCCATTAGTGCGGCAAAACCATGCAAGAACAAAGTTAAACCTGTCTTACTCATTTTTTCCATTGCAAAACTAACACCTAGGATAGCAACTAGCGGAGCAAAAATAACTAGCCACTTCATTGCACCTGTAAAGAAAAATTCTAAAAGTGTAGCATTAGTTCCTACTAAAAAACTAACAATCATGGAAGTTAAAACAGCAAGTCCCATATGACCATAGACTCTGCCCATTGCTGAGTTAATTTGTTCTGCTGACCTATATACCGTTGTTGCAAACATTTTGATTTCCTATAGTTAAGAATTGGTGCCCCTTGTCCGACTCGAACAGACCACCTACTGATTACAAATCAGTTGCTCTACCAGATGAGCTAAAGGGGCAATGTTTGTATTATATATTCTTTAAGATAAAAATGTCAACTAAATTTGGAATTAAGTTGTAGGTAATTGGAAACTAAACTTTCCTTTTACCTGCGTACCACTATAACCATTTGCTTCAATGGTTGCTTTATCTTGGAAGTTTGGAGGATAAACTACGCTAATTGATTTTACAACTGCATTGTCTCCATTTACACCTACTACTGTTTTGGCTTGTACCATAGCAGAACTGTTTAGGAAACTACGAATTGCTTCTCCAAAATCAATTTCAGGATCTGTATTAATATGTTCTTTAACTAAATGCGCAACTCTAGCAAGACATAAGAAACTTACATAACTGCCAGACTTGTAACCACCTAGTCTAAACAAACGCATTAATTCTTTAGGAACTTTCTTCAAGTCTTCGGGCAAGTGATTCTTAATTACTGCTGTAGGGTTTTGTGGATTACCTACTAATTGATACTTAGGATCACGTGGAGTTTGAATTGCTTCTCTTAGTGCAGTGGCTTCTTGTTCGTTGATCAACGAGTAACGTTCTGCTAGAATAATTGGTTGCTCTAACCCAGATTCGTTTCTGCAAATATCTAGAATAGCAACTGCTTCTGGGAACTGTTTAATATATTTTGCACCGTTAGGGTTTAGTGCGGCTTCTTCTTTGGCTTTCCAAATGTTGGTAATTGTTGCCTTAGCACCTTGCTTACCTTTAGAACTTACGCCTAAAGTAATTCCGTCTTTAAGAATGTAACTATCAATTAGCGGACTGTTTTGTTCTACAGGAAATGTTACTGCGGCATCACTAATGTCTATACCTTTAAACACATCTGCAATGGCTTTGTCGTGCTGACCTTTTACTAAAGGGTTACCAGTCATAATTGCTACAGGTGCTACAATTTCGCAGAAGTTATCTTGTAATGCTCCTGCAATAGGTGCACCGCCTTCGAAAATAATTGCTTGACCCTGGCCTGCATCAGACAATGCACTTGAAAGCATTGGTCCTTGGTCGTGTCCAGATACTGCCTTAATTAGGCTTCCTAAGTTACGAGCTCTATTATCAGCAAGTCCGAAGTCACCTGGTTGTACTGCGGCTGTTGCTTTAATAGCAGAACTCTTGCCGCCTGCACTAAGACCTAAGAATTGTTTTACTTCTTTATCCAGGATAGTGTTGTTTGGGTTTTTAGCATTGTAGAACTTTCCAAGCCACAATTCTTGATCTAATTCATTAGATTTAAAAATAGCGTATGCAAAACTTTTGGATCTATTAGTAGGAGCATTAATCCATACTATTTTTTCTTTATCTTGGCTAGTTGCGTCTAATACGCCTTGCTCTAATTGGGACATGTCTTCGTAGCCCAATGCATCCGATGGATGTTGCCAGTTCCAACTTTGAAACTGGTATTCTGTGCCGTCGTCGCTTACATAAACTTCGCCCGGTTTTGCGGCTCTTAGTCCACTGCCTTCGATAAGAAATTCTATTGCTCTCATAGTCTAGTATTTATTGGATTTCAGGAAACAAACATTCCTGTATAAAGACTCTAACATCCTCTTCATCCAGCCCTAGACTAGCCATAACACGCGGCGTATGTGGGTTTTGCTTCTGATTTTGAGCATAGTAGTTTTGATTTTCTGTAGTATTTTCAGCAGTATTATTAGTTTCTGCTACTGTGCTAAGATAATGTTCTAAAGTATCTCTAGCCATTTGTGTGATTTGATCTAGCTCGTCTTCCTTTTGTACATTGCCTGCGGCAACCATACTAGGACTAAAAATGTTAGTGGCCCACTCGGGAAGTTGACGCTCTCTGCGCCATTCTAAGCGTTTAACATAATCGGAGAACCATTCCATCATAGGATGGTTAGGATCTCCTGCTTTACTGTAATCGTGAAAGCAACCTGTAATCTTGTTCTTACCGGCAATAACATCGAATCCGTAAATAGGAGCAGGATTGTGTGTATGAGGGAAGATGCAACAATGCATCATCCATAATCCTTTAGTAGCTCTAGCGTCTACTACGTCAACGTGGGCTCTTCGATATGCATCGCTAGTCCATACTCTATTAACCCACCCTGGCTGATTAAATCGATCCATTCCTGGTTCTTGTATTTCTTTTCCGGTAGTGTTAAAAGATTCCTCTAAGAGGTGCTGAATGTCAATCAGCGTTTCCCAAACTTGGCTCATATTCTTTAGCAATTTCCAACATTTGTTCAAACAACTTAGTAGAGAAGTCAAAACAAACTTTTGCTTCTTCTGCCATGCTATCGTCTAGTTTCTCGCGAATCATATCTTTTAATTCGTTTACGTCGCGACCGAACTCGTAAAACTTGCCAGAGCCGGGTATGCGTTTTTTAATCATTTGACCGCCGCTTAGGTCGCCCATGTGTCGTACATATACATGTGCCATGATTCGTTTAGGATCGTGGCCTATACTAAGAATATATTTTATGTACTCATTTACAACAGGACACATCTTTGGATGATTGGGTTCATCTCTGCCCCATAGTTCCATAAAGTCGTCTAGTAACGCAGGCGCACGTCTAAGTTCTGCCGCAGGAAGCAATCCTAACTGCATAGCATGTACTTCTAAAATTTCGTACATGGGATGAAGATTCTTCAAGTATGTTGCGTATAGTTTTGGATCAATTTTTCCAGAAAACAAAACTTTAACAAACGGTCTTGTTTCTGCATTTCTATGATGTTCGTGTGTTAACTCTTTTAAACTCATTCTACGTCCACTTTTATTTGTAAAGGAAAGCCTGCTTGTCTAGCAAGGTGTGTTGCCTCTACACCTTTTTGTTCGGCTATTTCGTATGTATATACACCGACTACTGCCGAGCCTTCGTTGTGGACAGTTAATGTAATTTGTTCTGCTTTTTCTTGGCTGTGTTTGAAAACAGTTACTAACAATTCAATAACAAAATCAATTGGTGTCTTGTCATCGTTTAGGAATAATACCTTGTAACGCTTTGGTTCAGAAATATCAATTTTGATCTTTTCGTCAATTTTGATTTCGGTATCTACAGTTGCCATGTTAACTCTCCATCTATATGGTATTTATGAAGGGGGCCGGAGCCCCCGATTATTACTTCACTTCCTTAACTTCAATCTTACGTGCTTGAAGTGCTTCTGGAATGATGCGATCAATCTTAATGGTTAAAACACCATTTTTAATTTCTGCATCCTTGACTTCCATGTGTTCTGCAAGCGTAAATCTGCGCTCGAAGTCACGGAAGGCAAGTCCACGATGTAAGTATTCAATTGGCTGTTCTGAAGTTGTAGCATCGATTGCTTTTTCTCCGCGAATAGTTAGTTGATCACCTTCCACCACAACTGCAACTTCGTTCTTATCGAAACCTGCTACAGCAACAACTATAGTATAACTGTTTTCTCCGGACTTTTCAATATTATATGGAGGATAATTGTTCGAAATCTGATGTGCAAATCTAGATTCGAATGTATCGAATAGTTGGTCAAAACCAATAAGAGCTCTGTTTAGAGCGTTTGTGTCAAAACGTGTTAATTGATTCATTTTATTTTCTCCTTAATTAAGCAAGAATCATTGCGGAGCCCCACCTGGGCACTCCGCGTTATTGTTTAGGTAGTTTCCCTAAACTCTGCGTTGATTGCATCGTCCTGTGCAGATCCTGTATTGGTCTGTTTGGCTTCTGCAATCTTTTGACTTGCAACAGCCAAGTCGCTAGTCTTTTGTACAATAGCGTCTTTGTCTGTACCAGTCAATTCTGTTTGAAGTGCAGTAATAGCATCTTCAATAGTTTTCTTGTCTGTGTCTGCGAGTGTTGTTTCTTTCATGTCATTTTCGACATTATTAATTAATGCTTCTGCTGTGTTCTTAGCATCAATTAACTCACGAGCTTTTTTATCTGCTTCAGCATTTGCTTCTGCATCACGAACCATACGTTCGATTTCTTCCTTGCTAAGTCCACTATCGCTCTTGATAGTAATTTGGTTTTCTTTACCAGTGTTCTTATCCTTAGCACTAATCTTCATAATGCCGTTTGCATCAATGTCAAAGGTAACTTCAATCTGTGGTGTTCCACGACGTGCTGGAGCAATACCGTCTAGTTTAAATTCACCTAGCATCTTGTTGTATTGGAATAGTTCGCGCTCACCTTGTGCTACTTTAATATCAACAGCCGGCTGGTTGTCTTCTGCTGTACTGAATACTTGGCTAGCCTTAGTAGGAATAGTAGTATTCTTTTGTACAAGTTTCGTAAACACTCCACCCATTGTTTCAATACCTAGGCTTAAAGGTGTAACGTCTAGTAACAAGACGTCCTTACGGTCGCCTGCTAGAACAGCACCTTGAATAGCCGCGCCAACTGCTACTGCTTCGTCTGGGTTTACGTCTTTACGTGGTGCTTTGCCAAATAGTTTTTCAACTGCTTCTTGTACCTTAGGCATGCGTGTCTGTCCACCAACTAAGATAACTTCGTCGATGTCGCTGGCAGATACACCTGCATCTTTTAGTGCAACCTTGCAAGGTTCAATACTACGTTGAATTAAGTCTTCAACAAGGCTTTCAAACTTAGCACGAGTTAACTTAACATTCATGTGCTTAGGACCGCTTGCGTCTGCTGTAATGTATGGCAAGTTAACGTCTGTGCTTGCAGAGCTAGATAATTCGATCTTTGCTTTTTCTGCGGCTTCTTTTAGACGTTGTAGAGCCAACATATCTTTCTTAAGGTCTATGCCTTGTTCTTTCTTAAACTCTTCAACTAAAAAGTCCATGATACGTTGGTCAAAGTCTTCACCGCCCAAGAAGGTGTCGCCGTTGGTGCTTAGAACTTCAATTTGTTTATCGCCGTCAACATTTGCGATTTCAATGATTGATACGTCGAATGTACCACCACCAAGGTCGTAAACATCCACTTTGCGATCAACTTTATCAGTTTTATCAACACCATAAGCAAGAGCTGCCGCAGTAGGCTCGTTAATAATACGGAGTACTTCCAAGCCGGCAATCTGACCAGCGTCCTTTGTAGCCTGTCTTTGGCTGTCATTAAAGTATGCGGGGACTGTGATAACCGCTTTAGTAACTGTTTCACCTAGATAATCC
>JACCDM011798421.1_pt1 | contig 28157 bp, 27 predicted proteins | sample 7445851 | NCBI WGS metagenome assembly JACCDM01 (sample SAMN15323438, study PRJNA562643) | freshwater metagenome | isolation source: river surface water | place: USA:Blue River Watershed | collected 2017-08-16
ATAAATCTAAAGTCGTTATCGTTTTGCCATTACGCACTAATTCAATCTTGCGGAACGAACCTAAATCAGATGGACCACCAGAAGCATACAAGGCATTCATCAATGTAGAAAGTGAGGAAACCGAATAGTTACCCGGCTTCTTTACTTCTCCCACCAAGGTCACACGAATAGAGCGTAATTGCCCTAAGGAAACCATCACTTTTGTACTTCCACCCGCAATAGTTGTATATATCTTAGCAGCTGATTCGCGGATACGTACTTGCGCCTCCTCAATCGTTAAGCCACTCACTTTAATAGGTCCTAAATTAGGGAAACGGATAAAACCTTCCGTACTCACCTTTAGTTTTTTCGTACTCTCGCTTAGGCCATAGATGTCTACGATTAATTCATCTCCCACACCTAGAACATAATTGCGAGGAGTCGAAATAGAAAGGTTAGGTTCAAAACTTAAATTTTGGTTCTCAAAAATCTCTGAACCAAAAACACGTAAATTCGAATCCCCATTCGATAATATGGGACCAGAAATCCCTACAATCTTTCGAGGAACAGTAATTTCTTCAGACGTTTTAGTTTTGTATCCGTTTTCAGATTTTCCACTTAATGGGTCCAAAGAAGCTATTCTACGATTTAAAATGATGATTTGATCTCCAGGAACTCCTTTTTCCTTTAGCAGTTGTTCTACCTCCTGAGGAGACAAACCTTGTAATTTGTATTTCAACATGATCTGCGCTAATTGCTGATCACTGATGTTATTGATATCAACAGGGATGTCCTGAGCCAGAATGGGAATCGCTAGGGTTAAAAAAAATATTACGTAAAATGCTTTCATTTATCTCAAATTTTTACACTATATAATAATTAGGTAAAATAGTAATAGAATTACTATTTCTCAACAATATATGGGATAAAATATCCAACGGGTAACAAAACAAAAAATGTCCACTTGCAAGAGGACATTTAAAGAGAACATAAAATGTTAATTAATGAGTTACGTCCTTTATAAGTAATACATTAGTTATTGTTTTTATTATAATCAAAATATCAAACCAAAAGGACCTCCTAATCAAATATTCTTTCTCAAGAGCTACTTTATTTTCTATAGATATCTCATCGCGGCCATTAATTTGTGCCCAGCCTGTGATCCCAGGTTTTAACTTATCAACACCAACAGAAACACGTAAATCCATCAAATCAAATTGATTAAAAAGAGCTGGCCTAGGCCCAACAAAAACCATATCTCCCAAAACAATATTAATGAGATTTGGTAATTCATCTAAACTAGTTTTACGGAGAAATTTACCGGTTTTTAATAAATAATTTTCAGGATTAGTTAATAGATGTGTTGCAACATTTGGCGTGTTCTTCTTCATTGTCCTAAACTTGTAAATTTTAAAAAAAACACAATTTAAACCTACTCTTTTTTGGATGAAAAATATCGGAAACCCATTTTCAAAATAAATAGACAATGCAACTAGAACCCCAAAGGGAAAAAGAATTATAATTAATAAAAATGCGACTAAACGATTAAACATAAGGCTCCCTCAAGAAAAATTTATACAAATATTTATTCAATGAACTCAATAAATATTTCGCAAAAAAAGAAATTAACAAGTTAATAACCAAAACATGAAATGAAATATAATTTTCTTTGAAAAATTTTATATAAAAATCTTTTTCAATCATAAAACGTTTAAATCCTCCAAGTCTAGAATAATTACCCACATTAACCGTTACAGTTGGAATAGGAATATTTTCATATCGATACCTATTGGCTTTAATAATTCTTAACCATAAATACCAATCTTCAGCTAGCTTACAATCCTCATAATTTATTTTCTCAAGAAGTGTTTTTCTGATAATTATAGTCACGTGATTAAAAGGGTTTCTAAATTTAGAATATCTTTTTATCTCATCAGAGGACAAAGGCACCTTTTTTAAATATTTAGTACTGTGACCCGGGGAATATTCTACTATGAAAGAACCCAACAAATCTAAATTTCTTTCCCGAAGATATTCTAACATAATTTCAAATCGATTAGACATAGAAATATCATCAGAATCCATTCGCGCAACAAAAGTAGTAGACACCTCTTGAGAAAGATTAGATAACACTTTGCCTAAACCTATATTAATCTCGAAATAAAAAAGTTTAACATAATTATATTTTTTAGAATAATAAGATAGAAGCGACTCCAAATCTTGACAAATAGATCCGTCAACACCTACATATATAAAATCAGGTTTTAAGGTCTGATTTATCATACTTTCCATTGCTTCCGAAAATTCATGAGGTCTCGTGTTATAATACACAGACATTAAGACAGTCAAATCAGATTTCATATGTTCAATAAACAATTGAATATTTATACATTTTAAGTTTAAAAATGTATAAGTTATATTTTATAAAATAATAAAGAAATTTTATTCCTCCAAAATTAAACTTAGAGTTATAAGACTTATAATCATAATTATATTTAGATACTAAATCATTAGTATGAAGCCCTTTGTGCGAATATATCAACTCTTTAAAGTATTTAATATCCTCCCCTTTTGACAAAGTTTCATCAAAAAAATACTTACGACAAATTTCATTCTTAATCATAATAGAAATTGTACAAAAATATTTCCATTCATTGTATTTACTTTTAGAATAATGATTTAATCTGAAATTATTAAAACAATTAATCTTATATGAAAAAGTATAAAAATCAAAGGAAGAATTAAAATTATAAGATTGCAAAAATGATGTGTAAAAATTATTCATATATACGTCATCTGAATCGAGAAAAGAAATATAATCGGAATTTGATCTAGAAATACCAACATTACGTGAATATGAACGCCCCAAATTAATTTTGTTATTTATTAACAAAAATGAAATTTGATTAGATTTATAAATTGAAACAAAAGAATCTAATTTGCTTGAAAAATCTACAATATTCGATCCATCATTTACTAAAATAATTTCTAAAGAATGAATATCATTTTGAATAAAATTAAAAGCTGTAATTACTGATAAACATGAGCGCGACAAAATGTCAAATGAAATATTAAAATATGGTATAACTACACTAAATCTCATTATTAAGAAGTTTAGATTTATAACTGACCAGAACTAAGCCAACACCAAAATAAACTAACGGATTGACAAAATATTCATGAAATGACATAACAATTAGTAAAGAAAGTATATAAGATTTAAAATAAAAATCCAACTTCTTGTCAGAAACAAAAGACTTAAAAAATAATGAAACTGAATAAAAATAAAAAAAATAACTAATCAACCCTCCAAAAACAATTATTGTTAAAGGCAATAATTGAGGAGCATTTTTCATTGTTAAATTAACTGCTGTTACAAAATAGTTTTCAGGGCCAAAGCCCCCCCCAATAAAAAGAAAAACACCATTACTTAAATAGTTAATGGCCTCTTCAATATAAATAAATCTTTTTAATAATACATATCTAACAACACTGCCTTTATCTAAAGATTTTACAAAGTTTAAAAATAAAATCGCTAATGTTATTATAAAAATGTGGGAGAACCAGACACATTTGAATAGAAAATTAATTTTTTTTATCCTGTTTGACTCTTGAATTAAAAAATTTATTCCAGCAAAAACAAATAAGGAAATTAAACTTGCCTTCCCTGAATCGCGAAAAAGCAGTAACAAAACAAAAAGAATAAAATTAACTCTAGATTTTCTGAAACCAAAAGATATAACTTCAGAAAAAAATAGTGATATTAATACAATTTCTTGCAATGCGATGTTAACAGGCCATACCCATCCAGGATTTATAAAAGGTTTTGTATATAAACTAACTAAGGCAATAATTAAACTTGAACGTAAAATATACTTTATATAAGTTGGGAAAAAAGCCCCCTTAAAATTATAACTTGATTTTAAAAGTAAATAAATGTGAAAGAAATAAATGACTAAAGATGAAACATAAAATAAGTGAGATGTATAAATTGGAACATTGACTCTTAATAATTCAAAATAAACTAGAGTAAATGAGAGAAATATATAAATAATATTACTCTTATTTAACCAAAATTTGTGATAAAATAACAATACACAATTCATTAATAATAATATGGCAAGTATAAAATATGCCGGTATTTTATTAATATCAATTAATAAAAAATAATTAATATTTAATAGAAAAATAAATGTTAGTGCAATAAAATATAGAACCCTCAAAATAGCTTACCTAAAAGAAACGAGCAAAACTTATGAAATAACTTAAATATAAACTTACCCAAATAAACATCTTTATTTATAAAGAAAAGCTCCTGAAAATACTTGAAATTGAAATTTGATGATATGCCGTCAAGATCGTACACAGAAATTGTTTGATTTAAATTAACAAATACATTCCCAGACAAAAATAAATTACGAAAATAAATAAGATCACCAAATATTTTCAAAGATTCATTAAACTTTGAATTTTCGTAAATAACCTTAGAAATAAAGACAGATTGATGACAAAAAGGCAAACCTAATATAAAATCATTTATACTTAATTTTGATTTTACGGATTTAATATTATTGCCAACAGCAGTAGATCCAAAAAAAACATCTCCTTTAATAGATAACTGAGATAATAATCCAATAAAATCATTTAGCACATATTTATTATAAAATACATCACCTGAATTTAAAAAAATAAGCCATTCTCCTTTGCATAGAGATAAGCCCTTATTCATAGCATTATAGATTCCCGTATCATTTTCAATAATTCGCTTAGAAATGATACTATTATAACAATTAATAACTTCTATAGAATTATCAGTTGAATTCCCGTCTATTATAATTAATTCATAATTATTATACGACTGCTCTTCTATACTAATAAGAGTATTTTGCAATCCTTCAGAGTTGTTATAATTAATTGTAACAATTGAAATTAAATCCATGTTAGGACTTTATAATTGAATTGTAAAGACTAGAATATAAATCAAAAGCAATTTTATTTGAATAACTCGATAACACTTTAGATCTACAATTTCTAGAAATTAAAATCTTATCAGAATTAGACAAATTTAAAACCCAGTCGATTCCATAGGCTAGATCAGAAGAATCTTTAAATTTTGCTAAATATCCACATTTTAAATGATCAATTATTTCAGCTAAACCTGTGGTATTAAATGCAACTACTGGTGTTCCACATGAAAGGGCTTCAATTGCAGTTTGTGGTAAATTTTCTTGTAGACTAGGAACAACCATGACATCTGCTGAATTATATAATAAATTCAAACTATATTCATCATTTAAATAACCCATGAAATGAAGTTGGGCATTGTACAATTTCATTTCTGATTCCTCGCCTCCAAAAATCACAAAATGCAAATTATTTGTATCCAATTGTGATATTGCATCGAATAATAGTTTAAAACCTTTATTAGGGTCAGAAGTGGCATCGCAAGCACCAAACAGTACAATATTGCCTTCTTTAGGTAGGCCTAGGAAACTTCGAGCATCCGTTTTATCAATTGGTAAAAATCGATTTGTATCTATTGGGTTTGGTATAGTAACAATTTTATGATTTCTTAATAGGTGACTCAATTTAGCCGATTCTGCTAACCATTTGCTAGGTGACACAAAACTTATATTTTTAATTTTAGCAAAAAAATAATTTTTATAAAAAAAATTGAAATAACTTAAATCATATTTATTGTTAGAATTCAAAGCAATACATTTATTACAGAAACTAGTAAATTTTTCACAATCATATTTTATATTACAACCTCCGGTAATAATCCAATCATCGTGCATTGTCCAAACAATTGGAGCATTAATTTTAGATAAATCTCTAATAGATAGCATCCCGTTATTAATCCAATGCAAATGAACAATATCAGGATTCAAATCATTAATCCTTTTTACCAATGAATAATTATCAATAATATTAACATGAAAAGGTATTTTGCGTTTCTGAGAATAAAAATATAAAAAAAATTTATCGATGAATATATTTAAAAAGACTCGAAATTTTTGAAAATAATTAATCGGCCCCAAAATAAATTTTGATGAATTAGTTTTTTTCTGAACAACTAAAAAAACTTCAAAATTAGATTGAATCAACAACTTACAAATCCGCCTAGCAGCAATTGCTGCACCTCCATTAGAATCATTGGAATTAACAAATACAATTCGCATACTTCTTGATTTTGTTAATTATCCTAGTTAGTAAAGAAAATTCTTTAAATACAAATAAATCGAAATAATCACAAACAAAACTATCTAAGACAATTCTTGGTGGATGTATTAAGTTATTTGATATTGAGGCTAAATCTATATTGCTACTGAAACTGTCTAAAACTTTTGTATGTGTAGCATCATCCCCAAAACCAATATTTTTAATTAAATTATACTTTGGAGTAATACAATATGAATTATTAAGTATTAATAAAAAAACTAACTGATAATCCCAGGTGTCAATTTTATTATCATAAACTAAATTAAAGTTTTTGCGCCAAAACCGCCTAGTGTCGGCATTATGAGAAATCCTATTCAGGATTTTACCCTTCAATTCCGGCCATTTTGCGATATTTACATCGTATTGATCCCAAACACGTTTCCATGTAGCCCAGCCCCAAATTAAAGGATATTTACAAAATGTATAATCATCAATTAAATTCAAATTTAAAGTAGCTCTACCATCACCACTAATTATAGCAATCATATTGTTGTATCTATATTTATCTAGTAAAACACTACAATATTTAAAAAAAGAAATATCTGGTAAGCAATCATCCTCGAGTATAATGCCTTCTTCTTCGTGCTGAAAAAACCAAGAAATAGCACTGCTAACTGCTATTTTACACCCCAGGTTTACGTCTCTAAATAAAAAATTAACATCACATTTCCAATCTATATTTGTAACTAAATAGTTGCGAATTTTTTCAACTTTATCAATATCCTCTAAATTTCCACTACGAGGTCCATCTGAAGCTAAATAGAGTTTAGTTGGTTTAAGCTTCTTAATTTCACGAAAAACATGACACGTAGTATCAAATCTATTAAATGTTAAAAACAAAATAGGTGTACAAAAATTTGGCATTTTAAAAAGTTAAAACATCATTAAATAAATTGAAAAGTTTAAGCTTAAATTCACAATAAGAAAATTTATTATAAACTATAGCTTTAGAATTTTTCCCCATATAGTTCAATAATTCAATATCCTCAATCAATGTCAAAATTTTTAAAGTAAAACTATCGATATCCAAAGGGTCAATTAAATACCCGTTCAAATTATCTTCAACTGACTCACTTATTCCTCCTGCATTTGAAACTATACAAGGTAAGCCAAATGACATGGCCTCAAGTATAGAAATTCCATGACTTTCAATATAACTTGGGTGAAAATATATCAAAGAATCTCTATAATATTTTGCAACATCAGAAACTTTACCAGGAAAGTATATATTATTACCTAGTGAGTTATTTTTAACTAATACCCTCATGTCTTCGAGTAAAGGACCATCTCCCAACCAAATAAATTTAATTCCACTATGCTTTTTAACAACGCGAAAGGCTACATCTAACCAGACAAATGGATTTTTATAATCAACAACATGGCCAACCGTTAATACAATATTTGAATTTAAACCGGCTGATTGCTTAATATTAAAAGCCCCGACACAATTATGAATGACCTTTACAAACAGAGATTTATCACTAATATCAAAATTCTGAATAGTAATATTTCTGGCAAAATTAGAAACAGTAACTAATACTTTTCTACTATTCAACGAACGTTTTAAAATAAAATCAAAAAACTTATATCTGAAAGAGACTATATTCGGAATTGTATGAAGAAAATAAATGATATTATTTGAAAAAATAAAAAACAAATAATTTAATCGAGGAGAACCAATTGAACATACAAACAATTGAGGATTTGACTTAAATTTAATAATTAGGAATAAATATAATTCATAAATTAAATTAAAATATAACTTATTAAATATATTAAATCGATCCAGAACTAAAAAATAATTAATATTATTTAGTTTACAAAATTCTTCAACTTCTAAATCAAATTGTCTCCTCTGTATAAATAATGTAAATTTATAGTTTGAAAATAAAACATTATTCCGAAGAAAGTTGAACATAAAAGTTCTAGTTCCTCCCATCGAAGGCAAGTCGTCTGTGATAAAAGCTACTCTCACCATTTGTATAACCTAAATCGTTTCATTATCTTAAACTTCAACTTTAAATACAAGATGAAAAGATTAGTTTTTAATAAACGAAACGCCAATTTATCTAGCCAATAAGGACTAAGTCTTACTAAATTCGATAAATACAACTGTAAGAACAACTTATCTTTATAAGTTTTTAAAGTAAAAACCCTTGATAAAATCGCTAAATATAAATCTCGATACAATTCATAACATAGAGTAAATTTAAATAAACTATTTAGTACTGACTTCTGATTTGAATAGTCGTCTAATGAGGACTGATTTGAATGAATCCTATAATTAATAAGTGTTTCACTATTACCAAAAGCTTTACAACCTTGCAAAAAAAGTCTTCCCCATAAATCAAAGTCTTCCGCATTTTTTATATTTAAATTCTCATCAAATAACCCAACTGCAAATAATAGCTTTCTCGAAACTAACACAGAGGAAGTTGGAATAAAAAAATTGCCATTAATAAATTTAACAAAACCAGTATAACCCCAATAAATTCCTTCTCCAGGATTTAATTTCGATCTAGACATTTGGAATCCATTTAATACAAATCCATTAGAAAAAACCAAATCAAAACCTTTATTTAGAATTTCTACCTGTGATTTCAAAAAATTCTCTTCCCAAAAATCATCGCAGTCCAGGAATGCAATAAATTTTCCTTTTGAATATTGCAATCCTAAATTCCTAGCTGATGCTTGTCCCCCATTTTTTTTTTGGATAAAATTAATTCTTTTATCACTATATGATAAAATAACATCTTTTGAGTTATCAACTGATCCATCATCAATTACAAATAATTCCCAATTATCAAATGACTGATTAATGACGCTATTAATCGCTAAAGATAGATACCTTTCTCCGTTATAAACGGGCATAATAATACTAATAACCGTCATAATCTAATCCATTCAGATGGGCACAAATCTCTCGTACCTAAATTTAGTTCTTTATTTAGATACCAAATTTTGGGGGCAACAACTAATTTATGTGTATTAGAATTTAACCAAGCTCCCCACCAACTAAATGAGGAATTACTTATAATATTATGTTTACATGAACTCATTAGAAAAAGGTCAACTGCAGGGGCTTCATTAGAACTTAAAAAGTTCATATTGGGCTCGCTAAAATTGGCAATACACCAATCAATATCATCTGAAAATATAAAAAAAACAGGATTATCAATTTTAGACTTAATAAAATCAATAGCATCATGAAAATAACTTAATGAGCATAATCCATGTATACTATTAATATGACTATTACTAGCATAATCACCCCTTCTAACGTGAATTGAAACTGAATTATAACTATTTAATTCATAGTAGAGATTAAGATAACTCTTATTGTCTTTTATGAATTGAAATAAGTTTAAACTAGAAATCAAGTCAGTTCTTATATGTTCAAAATATTTAAAAGATTGGAAATATCCTTCCAAATATATGTTTTTTGACAACTTCATAAAGTTATCATCATAAATAGAACTATAATTTGAATATACATTAAAACAATTTATATTTAAAGGGTATATATGTCTTGAAAAAAAATTAATGCATTTTGTAAAATATAATTTAATTTTAATTTTCTTTAACTCAAATACTGAAATACATTTTTCATCTAACTTATATACACCTAATTCGAATTTTCGTTTTGTAAAATTTACGTCATCAAAATTTAATAAAAAAGTTAAATCAAATTGTAATTCACATTTTAATCTTTTAGACAATGCTTTCGCGGAAGCATATTGAAACAGTTGATTCCCAAGCCCACCCATTAATTTTAGAACTACCATCTTATTGATTCATATCAGGGTTACGGTCTTTAAACATTTCTAAGATTTGCTCCTGCCATGATGGAGCAATATAACTAGTTAAATTATTAAAAAGTGATCCATTTAATGTTCTATCTATTTCTGGATAATCACAAGGTATTATTTCAGTATTAGAGGAATAAGTATCCGAAATGATCTTTAATAATTCAAATTTACTAATAGGAGTTGAGGCCAAATTATATAAACCCCTCATTTCGGGAAAATTACTAATTAACATAATAATTATCTTCGCTAACTCATTAGTTGTAAAACCAGAAAAAAAAGCATTTTTATACCCATTCACGATACCTTCTTGAGACAAAAACCAATCCACTAAACCATGCTTATTTGTTGATAACTCATGTCCAATAATTGATGTCCTTAAAGTCAAGGAATTGCCATAATTAACTTCCCCTAAATACTTAGACCTACCATAAAGATCTTCAGCATCAGATAAATCAGATTCGACATAACCTCCTTTTTCCCCATTAAAGACACAATCCGTACTAATATGAATTAATTTGAAATCGTATATTGTACCGAGATTGACTAATTTGTGTGGTAAAAGAGCATTTACTGACAACGATTCAATATAATTGAAAGCCAATACTGATTGTTTAACAATTCCAATACAATTTATTATAATATTAGGCCTTAATAATATGATCTCCTTTTCCAATTCTTCTAAAAACCTTTCACCATTTAGCCTTATCACTTTATTGTTTAGAAGATTAGCAATGTTATTTTCAAGTTCACTCTTATCTCTAATAACAGCATACACATCTATAAAATTAACTTTATATAAAGCCTCTAAAAGTCTTGAACCTAACATCCCAGATGCACCTAGTACAAATATTTTCATTGTTTTAATTCATTTAAAATAAAAGGAAGCTTCAATAATAAATCCATTAATTGCTCTTTTGTCAATAAGTTTGTGTTATTGGAATTATAATCACTCACAGAGTCTATTTTGGAATCTCCTTTATCTAAAAAAGATTGATAATTTAAATCTCTAAAGTCTGATGGAACCCTAAAATACCCTCCCATGTCAATTGAAACGGATGCCTCTTCTCTAGACAACAAAGTTTCATATAATTTTTCTCCATGACGTGATCCCATAGAAACAATTTTACTCTTACTGTCAAATATTTCAACTAAAGTCTCTGCAAGTAATTTAATCGTACATGAAGGAGATTTTTGTACGAAAATATCTCCTTGTTTACAATTATCAAAAGCAAATTCAACCAGTCCAACTGCATCTTCTAATGACATCATAAATCTAGTCATTGCAGGATTAGTCATTGTTATAGGCAACTTATTTTTAATTTGAGAAACAAAAAGGGGAATTACTGAACCTCTTGAAGCCATGACATTACCATATCTAGTACCGCACAATAGAGTATCTTTCAAATTTCTTGACTTAGCAACCATAACTTTTTCCATTAGAGCTTTGGACATCCCCATCGAATTAACTGGGTAAACAGCTTTATCAGTACTTAAGACAACCATTTTTTTAATTCCATTATTAACCGCAGCTTCAATTGTATTAGATGTCCCTAATATATTAGTATTGACAGCTTCTAATGGATAAAATTCGCATGAAGGAACCTGCTTTAAAGCTGCAGCTGAAAAAACAAAATCAACTCCTCGCATAGCAGCATTTATTGAAGAAAAATCTCTTACATCACCAATAAAAAAATTTAATTTAGAATTATTATAATGATGACGCATATCATCCTGCTTCTTTTCATCACGACTAAAAATTCTAATTTCTCCAATTTCTGTTTCTAAAAACTTATCTAAAACAGCATTACCAAATGATCCAGTACCACCAGTGATTAAAAGCGTTTTATCTTTGAATTGATTCTTCATTTTGTACAAAGTATTAATTTAAAAAAGTAGTGAAATATTTCTAATAAAGTCTTCCACTCTATCAAAATATGTATGTTTGGAAATTGTTTCTAAAAATATCTTATTCGTTTTATATTCTACTTCATCATAATTTGATAACATATAATTAAAAACATCAAAATAATTTTCAGGAGTATCTGCAGAATAAAAATTATCTATATTATATCTAGATGATAAAAGTGCAGGATTATCAATTAGTTGTGGGACATTACAAGCCCCTAAAATATAGGTTCGTTCATTCAATTCACATGGCCATAAAATTTGCTCATCCAAATGTAAATTTAAACAAACTTTAGAAGCCGAATAATAATATTTTTGATCTGAAAATGCTACATCATTTTTATACCATTCCCAACCAGGGCCATAGACAGCCCCTTTATAATTATTGGTAATTCTTGTAAAATAATTTTTGAAGCGATTTTTTTTTTGAGGATTTACCGAACCAAAAAATATATAATCTAATTGTTTAATAGAATTAGAAATAACCGGATGAAATTTCAAAATATTAGCTCCAAACTCAATACTAATAATTTTAAATCCATAATTATAAAATAATTTATATTCTTTCCGTTCCTGTAAATATTCTTGAGAACGCCAACTATAATAAAAGTCTATATGATTATATTTCGCCCAATTTAATCTTCCTTCCAGAGGGCTACTACCATATTCCTCTAATGAGGCCGTGAGTCCTACTAATAAGTTATTATATAATTTATAATCTGCAATTTTATCCCAACAAATTCTCTCAATATAATCACTATCATCACTTGTCAAAAAAACATTTGGAGTGAACTCTTTTAATGCTAAATTGATATCATCACTAAATTGAAGAAAACGACAATCAATTCCTAAATGAACTAAATTTTCATACAAATTTGTATATATAGAAAAGCCTGCGGGGGAGAGTTCAAATGGAGGTAAATGAATAAGGATTTTTAAATTACAATCTTGAAGCTTATTTTTAAATGTTAAAATTTTCTGAGCTATTTCAAAAGTAAAAAATTCCTTTTTATCAAAATTTAAATTTAAAAACTCATCAATAAATTCCTTACTGTAAGAAAATCCATTTTGCTTTAATTTGAAATATCTTTTAAAAATATTTTTCACGCAAATACGTTATTTTTTTGTTAATTCAAATATCCCACACCCATAATTACATCCACAATTAGTATCAATTAATTCATTATTTAATTTTATATTTTTATGTAACTCTCCATTATCATCAACAAAAGAAAAACTATCAATCTTATATTTAGAGATAAATTGATCCATTAAATAATTTATTGAAAATACCCTATGAGCATTAAATTCAATTCTTTGAGGTCCGATAGGTGTTGAGAAATAAAACTTTCCTCCAAATTGAAGCAATGAATAAATTGCTTCAAGCCCTTTAAGGTGGCCATCTACATCTACATCATCACCATACCTACCTAAACCAAAATGCTCAATAACGTGTAAAGAAGATATTGAGTCAACAATTTCTTTATCTGAAATAGAAACGTTCATTAAATCCAATACTTTGAAATTAATATTTTTATGAACATTCGAAAGATTTGGACGAATATCAAGTACTTCAATCTCTCTAAATGATGCAACATGGGCAACAAATCCGTCAATTCTAGAACCTATATCAATATGTCTGTTGGGTTGATTTTCAAATATTTTTTGAGCTATGAACAAATCTTGATGAAAATAATGACCACTAGCACTTCCCGAGACATCACTCTTGTCTGTGAATATTGGGAACAATTTTCCCAAAACAAAATCATTATTGTTCTTTAATTGTGATCTAATCTTTAAATAATCAGTTGTAAACCAAATTAAATTTTTTAATGTGCTTCTAATTCCCATAAGAGTCTTTTATTTATAAGTATTCATCTGACCACGATACCCCACCTGCAAAATGCCTAATTATTATATCCGATTTCGCTACCTTATTTATATACCACGGAACGTTTTCTCCCTCATTTTCATTTTCAATTAATGTGACATTCCAATTCGTACTAATTAATTCTACATGCTTATGTAATTCTTCCAAATTATAAACAACATCACTATTAAATTCAGAGTGCCATCCAAAATCAGGTAAGTCCCAAAAAGAATTTTGTGAGTGTCGTTTGATTCCTGCTAAAGAATACCAACTTGCTTGCTCTCGAAAATCATTCCAAAATGAAGAATAACTATTAAATAAATCATGACGAGAAACTACGTCTTTTAATTTGATATATCTATCTTCGGATAAAATCAGATCTATCAAGTTACGCGTCCAATCGTTAATAATCATTGAGAAATTACCCATACAATGACTATTACCGGAATCAATGCAATATGAAAATGATTTAGAATTAGGATAATCTAAATCGAATTTCTGTATACTCATATCTGCATCTAAGTTAACAATTTTATCGCCGTCTTTAAGTATTCCCAAATCCATTAACTCTTTAATTTTAGTAAACTTTAGCCAAGTATAATTCCCTCTGTAGGGCTCTAAAGAATCTGTAATTTCAATGTATTCATATCCATGAATATCACAAAATAGTTTATTCTTATTTGAAAAATAATTTTCAAATAAGTACTGACGCCTATCTCTATAGTTTGCAAGTACAAATAAAAATTTATTCATTTTCTAAGTAAATTAATTATATTTTCGAAACATCCAGCATAGCTGTAATATTTATTATAAATAGAAGAACCCATTTTCTGAAGATTAATTAACTCCTCTTCGGAATAACTCAATAAAATTTTCTTTAAATTCTTTAATTCAGATTCATGAATTAGAACACCATAAGTTTCAAATGGTACAAGATCATAAAATGGAATCCAAGGATCATCATAAATATAAACAGGTATGGAACCCATACTTAAAGCTTCGCAAATCCTGAATGAAGTTTTACCGTATCCTCTAGGACATAGAGAAAATAAACTTTTAGACATAATTTCTGTAAAACTTTCAAAATTCTCTTTCTCAGATATAAAAAATAAATCATCAAAAGAATATAATTCTTCAATCTTCTCTCTGATTTTATGTCTTCCTTTAATCGAACCCATAAAACTACAAAATATATCCTTGTGACTATTTTTCAAAAGATAAGGCTGACTGATTAATGGTATTGGATAACTACCCTTACCACCACTTGAAAAAACAAGCAAATCTAAATCAGATAAATCATTTACAATTCCATCATCCCACTGAACAACTGTAAAATATTTTAAACTTCTAGGCAATAAATCTAAAAATATCTGTAGTTCAAATAAAGAATTATTACAATAATCTTTTGAAATATAATAAGAAGTCCACTGAACAGGTAAATAACAATATTCCAAATCAAATGATTCGTTCATAAACCTTTTATAGAAATACTCCTCAAATATTTCAAAATTGCCAGGAGGATAAATGTGGTTGGTTGCAATAGTAAAGTCTAAAGGGGTAGGATAAATTAGATTACTCATTGCCAGGTGGTAGTATGGAAGTGAATACAATATGTATTTTTTTTCTTATAATTTTCAATGTAAGAGACAGATTCGCTTAGAGTCATTTTCTTAATTAAATCCCTCTTTTCAGGATCAAAAGGAAAAAAATAGTCCCCAATTAAAATCCTACTATTAGTTAAGTGTGCAAATTTAGAATAAATACTAGACAACTTATAGGGACCTGTTTCATTCATCACTCTGTCTGTTTCATTTTTCATAATCCCATTTCTATCGATTTCAATAGATTTTAAAAAATTATTGCAAATAACATTTCCAACTGATGAGCCAACTATACTATTCCATACCTCATTAGGAGTAGAATAATGCGCCCCTGCGAAAAAATCAAATTGCAATAATTCATCAAATTTCTTTATTTGCAAAAAATCATAATCAAGATATATCCCACCAAATTTAAATAAGATCTCAAATCTTAATAAATCAGATTTAGCACCCAAATTCTCAGATTTATTAAAAAAATTTTGCGTTATTAGCCCGAAATTAATGTTGGATTCATTCCATTCTATTACCTTATAATCGAAATTGATTTCAGAAATTTTTTGAACAAAAAAATCAAATTTTACCGGCCTTTTACCTCCAAGCCATATTAGGTGAATAATTTTCGGAATCATTTAAATAGTCCTTTATAAATGTAACTAAATATCTTTTTTGCCCTCTTAATAATAAATTTATCCCTCCAGAACATAAAAGCCGAATACTTGTCAGTATAAAAATTGTAGTACTTTAAATCAACAAAGTCAATTGACTTTTCAGACTTAATTTTGTCAAGAATAAATTGTGCTCTAGATCTAGTAGTGCCTTTTTCAAATAACCAATCTCTTTGTTTTTTTAGTAATTGAAAATATTCAACGCTTGGAACTCCATTAGGCAATAACCTCTCTACTATTCTATACAGTTCTTCAATTGACGAATACGACAAACAAGGTAATTCCTGAGGCGAACAATTAGCGGGTTTATATTTGTAGTCACGGAACAATAGTAAAGTACCGCTAGCTAAAATCTCATAATGCCTTAAACAATCCCAACCACCTTTTTTACAAGTTAATCCAAACCAAGAATTAGCAATATCATTATAATACTCTTCTTCATCATTAAACTTGTGATGTAAAGCCCCTCCCAAATCGTTTTGTATTCTAAATAAAGATGCGTCCGGGGCGGTTGACTGAAAAAGTTGATTTTTATTTAGTAAATTAATTTCTCGTATATTTTTAATTGGTATGCCAAATCCAGTAGGGTATACCTGTTGAGTGACATCAGGCAATTCAATTAATTCTCTTTTAAATGATCTAATAAACTGAATTCCAATAACGCTCTCCTTTTCAAAATAAATTTTTCTATCTGCGATTCCATACAAATCATGCCCGTCTAAAACCCAAATATTTTTTGAATATTTTTTAATCTCACTTAAATTAAATTTTTCGCCATATTGATGCCCACAACCAATAATAACTGCTTCAAATTTACTATTAAGTAAATTTGTTCTATCTATTTCAAAGTCTAAAACACTTTCACTTAACAAAGTAAAACCCTTACCATGTAATTTATTCTTTTCTATAGATGAGTAGTCACCATAAATTATATCTTTTTTAGGTATCTCTATTAAACTATTGCCTAATATTTCCTTTAATCCCAATAAAATAGAAAGTTCTAAATAATCCCCCTGATTATTTTTTGATTTTGTTGTTAAGAATAAAATTTTCACCAAGAATATATTTAAATTCTTATTTTCCCACGAAAAACATCGAAAATAGAGGCTTTAACTTGAGGTAGACGCATAATCTCTCTATTTGATAAAATTTCTGAGCTAAAATCGCCTGCATTAGGTCCCTTAATTCCTTTAGCTAAAATAGAAGAATTCCAATTTAACCAAGATTCTTCTATTACTTTATTTTCTCTCCAATTAAACAAATCCCAGTGAGTGTAATTTTCTTCGTTTAACTTACGATAAACGTATAGACTATTGGTAACATCCCATTTTTTTTCCCAATGCAAATAGGATTCCTTTACACCAACTTCACCATTTAGAGGAGATTTCCAACTATAGTCATATTCAGATTCATTAGCTTCATAAATTGCAAGATCAGCTTCTTTTAGCCTAAATACCCAATCTCGGTCTTCCCATCCCCCCAATAAAAAACGCTCATCCCACCAACCAATTTTTCTTATAAGTTGTTTAGAAAATCCCATAAATCCAGCACCATAAAATGTGACCCAAGCATATCCAGATTTTAATAATTCTAACATTTTCAAAATATGTTCTGGCTCTGGGAAACTTCTATCATTAATTAAAATTACAAACTCAGTTGGTGAAGATACAATTGAATGATTAACTAACTGTGAAAACGACGAGTAAGTAAATGGATACCGGTCAATCCTATTATTCCAATAAATTTCTATTTTATTATTTAATGGAGATAAACTTTGTATTTGATTTTCAACAATATCATTTCTTGAACCACAATGCAAACAAATAGTTACCTGATTAATATTTGTCATTTTATAAAAAAATTAGAAATTCTATTTAAAAAATTCGGCTTGATAGTTTGTAAAACTGGCTGTTCTTTTGTGAGATATTTGCTTTCAATAATAAAATTTAATATTTTTTGACCTACCATCTCAGGCTCCCAATTATCCTCATAATACTTCCAACATTTATAGGATAATTCAGCTTGAAAAACCTCACTTTGCTCGAGAATAAACAAAATTTTTGAAAGTAACTCTTCAAAATTATGATAAACAACGAAAGGGTGATTGGCGTAAATCCAGTTATTAGGCTGTGGAACACATAAAACAATCGCTCCACTTTTTGCTGCTTCATATAAACGAAAAGACTCATAACTAGATGCCCCTCTCGGGCAAACAATTATTTTAGAATCCATCAAAATTTCAGAATAAAGCTTTTTGTTTAGACCATTATTAAATCCATTTGTAAATGCTAAAAATGACTTCACTTTATAGGATGTCAAATTATTTACAAGCTGAAGTACTTCATTCCTGCCACCTATTTGCCCAACAAATGATACGTCAATATTTTTTTCTTCATATTTTTTATTTTTGGAGAAATCAATACCAGATGGACATCCAAGAGGAATACCCAACATTTTATTACAATTATGAAAAGAATATTGCTTAAATACGAATTTTACATTTGGATTATTATATTCTGAAGGAATGCGATATTGTTCATCAGCATTCATTAATACAAGCGAATCCTCTTCATAGGAAAAATCATCTCCAAAATTTTTCAAAACAATCTGTGAGATTCTAGGATATACACCCGTATAATATCCTTCGAACAATTTTTCCCTTAAAAATAAAGCAATATTTCCTAAATATTCTTTTTCTAAATTATTTTCAGGTAATAAATCCAATATATCAATCATGACTAATTTTGTTTATCCATTTAACTTCAGGGGCAATAGGACCAAAAAAATTCTCATCATAAATATATCCTTTATTCCATAAAACATTTTCACCGGTAAGATCAAATGACAACTCTTCCATCAAAAATTCATTTTCATGATTTTGACCAAAAATTGTTGCACCAAACTTAATATAATATTTCTTAGGGGAAAACAACTTTGAAGGAAGAATGCATGTTGAAATATAACGCCCTTTATCAATTGTTGTGGAGATAATTTCATTACAATCATGGAAAGTATTGAACAAAAATTCACCAGTAGACGAGAAAATCTCTAATCTTATCCTAAATTTCTCAATCCTGAATAAAATTTCATATTCAATCATGATATCTATATTTACATTTACATCAAAATAGTTACTGATCAGTTCCCCATTTTGCGAAATCATGATTTTACAAAACTTTAACCCATCACGGTATTTTAAATTATTAACCCTCAAATTCAAATTCTCAAAATTAGAAACCGAATTAGAATTTAAATACCGACTTACGGCTTCGTTAACATTACCTTGAAAAGCTAATTTACCTTGTTCTAACAAAATTGCTGAATTACAGAGTTTTCTAATACTTGACATATTATGGCTAACGAATAAAATAGTCCTACCATCAGATTTACTAATACTATCCATTTTACCCAGGCATTTAGTTTGAAACTCAGCGTCACCAACTGCCAAAACTTCATCAACGATTAGAATCTCTGATTCTAAATGAGCAGCAACAGCAAATGCTAGCCTAACATACATACCTGATGAATAACGCTTGACAGGGGTATCAATATACTTCTCAACACCAGAGAAATCAATAATCTCATCCAACTTACTAGAAATTTCAAACTTCCTCATTCCTAGAATAGCCCCATTTAAAAAAATATTTTCTCGACCTGTCAACTCTGGGTGAAAGCCTGTTCCAACCTCTAACAAACTAGCTACTCTTCCCTTCATTTTTACCGCTCCATTTGTTGGGGAAGTAACTTGACTCAAAATTTTAAGTAATGTACTCTTGCCGGCACCATTTTTACCAATGATACCTATTGCTTCACCTTTATTTATACTAAAATTCAAATCCTTCAAACTCCAAGAATATTTATCATCTGAGTTCCGAAAATCATTTTCTCCAATTTTTAAAAACGGATCTTCTTTACCTCTAAATAATGCCCACCACCTTTCTAAATCACGGGATAAAGTACCAGAGCCATACTCCCCTAACTGATATACCTTCGATAAATTCTCTACTACTATAGCTTCGTTCATTTAAATTTAAAATTAAATAGTATCAACAAAATTTCGTTCAACCTTATTGAATATAATAAACCCCGAAATCAGAATTAAGAAAGAAACAACCACGGAATAAATAAATGAATTAAAACTTAAATACCCCACACCAAGCAAACCGCTTCTAATTCCTTCAATAATGTATGTCACAGGGTTAAGTGCTATAATCCAATAAGTAGACTTCCCAACAACACTTGATAAAGGGTAAATTACAGTCGTAGCATACATAATAAGTTGTACACCAAAAGTAACCAAATATGATAAATCCCTATATTTAGTCGTCAATGCAGTAATTAACATTCCTAATCCCAACCCTTGCATTCCCATCAAAATAATAAAAATAGGAAATAAAAATATACTGTAACTTAAAGTAAATTGATGCCCTAAAAAAATATAATAACAAAACAATATTAAAAAAATAATCATTTGAATACCAAATCTTAATAAATTAGAAATTACTATACTCAAAGGGGTAATTACCCTAGGAAAATAGACTTTACCAAAAATCGAAGCATTGTCTTTAAAAACAGTTGAAGTTTTAATAAAACAATCTGAAAAATAATTCCAACATGTGATACCGGCTAAATAAAAAAGCGGTTTTGGGATTTCGTCAGTTGATAACTCTGCTAGATTGCCGAATATAAAAGTAAAAACCAATGTAGTAAAAATTGGTTGTACAAAATACCAAAATGGTCCTAAAATAGTTTGTTTGTAAAAAGATACAATATCTCTTCTTACAAATAGGAATAATAAATCTCTATAATGCCAAACCTCTCTTAATTTTAAATCAAAAAAATTCCTAGAAGGAGTAATTATTAAATCCCAAGTTTCAAATTTCCTATTTCCCATATTAATTTTTAAAATATTTAAAACAAAGAATTAAACTAACAAATAAAAACCACCCAAAGGACCCTATTGCAATTGCAAAAATTATATACTTTAAAACTGAATACGAAATTGGAACACTTGGTACAAATGCCCTTTCAAATGTTCTAAAGACCGGAGATTCTTTATTTAGCTGAATCTTTGTGTTTTCTAATTCCTGCTTTAAGTTACTGTAAATCTGAAAAGATAATTCATAATCAGATTGCAACCTTTGTTCGTTAATATTTACAACTTCTGATGAAACTTCAACATTTGAATCACGATACTTTGCTAACTTTAATTGTACCATTTTAAAATTCTTTTCCGCCTCATCCAATCTAGATCTTATAAAATCTAAAGATTTTTTTTGCTTTTCTTGCTTATATAGCATCATATAGTCGACAATTTTATCAAATACTAAGTTGTTGACTTTTGCAGAAATAGTAGGATCGGGCATTTTACATGTTAAAATTATCTTCTTACCATCAACCTCAATTTTAATCCTGTCTTGTAGGTTGTTTATAAGAGCATCGTCTTCAGGGTTTAACTGAAATATACTATCCGAAGCACTTAGATTACGTCTATATCCATAGTTGTACTTGTTCCTTTTTGCAGAAGTGTAATCATTAGATTTCGAAGTAAAACTTATGGAATTAAAATTATAAATACTTACTGGCTGATTATTAATTAGATACTCTCTTAAAGTCATATTTCTCTTTTTACTCGGAATAAAAAATATATTATCACCTAACTCCAGTAAAAAAATTTTATTTTCCAATAAATCTGGATACAAATCAGATGAAAGAGCGTCCGATCCTGAGGTAATTCCACCCAAATCTAACCCTGGAATATTTGCCCCTATTGTAGGAGATGGTGAGCTACTCTCAATTAATTTAATCGCAACAGATTCATATTCTATAGGTAAGGAACCATATTTAAATAGAGAAATTCCTAAAGAAATAAAAACAGATACAATTAAAATAACTTTATAACCAAAGTATATTTTTATCAAGTCTATTAATTGAAAATTGGAATTAGTTAATAGTATTTTTATATCTCTATTCATTTTGAAACTATTTTATCGAATTAATCAAAAAATACATAGTTAAAACTGACGAAATTAATCCAGTTGTTGAATTAACAAATTGTGATAAACTTTTTGGTTGATTAGATTTCAATGGGATATAAATTTCCGCACCAGCTTTGATCTTTGGAAAAAATCTCATAAACAAAAGATTTTTTGTTTGCTTTATATCACCATTAGCATAAGATACATATATTTTGGATCTATCAGCATTAAATAATACCCCTCCACTACTAGAAATATAATATCTCAAAGTTTTTCCTGGAATATACCTAGTAGATAAATTTTGAAAAACAGCTCCTTTAATACTAACTGTTTCAAGCTTTGAGGGAACAAACAAAATATCACCATCTTTTACTATCAAATCAGATAATGATCCAGGATTTTTCAACGCCTTAATTAAATTAATACCAATTTTATCATAATTGGGATCTAATCTATAATCATTGTTAATTATATACTCCCCAGTGAATCGATTAGATCTATTTTCAAGACTAACATTGGTAGAGGAGTCTATATTCACTTTACTCACGTTAGTTGAATTACTCAATTTATCAATCATTTCTTTGATAGATTGGGAATATGAACTATCAAGTTTATTTATTGAAAATTTGGTTTTATTGTAATTTGATAGTAATAATTTTAGCTTATTTAATTTTATTGAATCACTTTCAACTTGAATATTTTTTTTTCCTCTAAACCTATACAATGCCGCTCCTTCTGGAAATCCAAATCTAGTAATACCGCCGGCTCTTAAAACTAAATCACTAATTTTATCCGACTTAGTTTTAATTGAAAATTCCCCTGGATATACCAATTCACCATCCATTTTGATTACCTGATCAGGAATAAAATTACTAGATTTTCTCACTCTTACATGATCAAAAGGCCTTAATTTGAATGTATTTAGATTATTAGAAACCTTAAGATCTCTAGAAATATCAAACTCAAAGTTTTCTGAAACAACTCCGTAAACATTTTCGAAATTTCGCCTAGAAACTTCTACTTTTGAAATTGATGCAGATTCCTTAAATCCTCCTGATTTGATAATTAGGTCCTCAACTGTCATATTTTCTGAGAAATCATAAACCGAAGGCACATTGACTTCACCACTTATTTCAACATATTTAATCTCTTTCAAATCGTTCTCACTTGTAATATTTAAAACATCATCTGAATGCAGATAAATATTACTTAATGAATCACCTTTTATAGTATCGAATAAATTTAGCTCTATAACTGAATTAGAATTGTCGTTATTCAATCGATAGAGAATAGCTCTATTCAAAAATGCGTCTTTTTTTAATCCCCCTGCTTTTATAATTAAATCTTTAACTCTCATTTGTGGCTCAAGAGAGTATTCTGCTGGCCTATAAACAGCACCATTTACTGTTACCCTATTTACAATTTTATCAATTATTGACTCTACAAATATCAAATCTCCATCAAACATTTGAGTGGAAGCATACTTATCTTGAGAAATCTCTTCTAGAACAGCCTTTTGATTAATTATCCTATTTAGTCTGACACGTTGTTTGGAAGCATAACTTTTAAAGCCTCCAGCAAAACTTATTAAGTCTTGAACTGTCTCATTACCTCTAACTTCGTAGATACCTTCACGTTTGACTGGGCCTTTTATTTCTATCCGCTTAGATACTGGAGGTACAATAATTATGTCATTATCTCTTAATAATTTCTGCCAACCTAAATTACCGTTTAACAAAAAATTATAAATGTCAACTGTCTCTAATAATTTATTATCTCGATAAATATTTACATTTCTAAATGATCCTTTTTCGGTGGGTCCTCCGGCGAAAAATAAGGCATTTATTGGCGAGGAAAAGGATGAAACTAAATATGTACCAGGATTGTTTACTTCACCAATTATTGAAATTGAAACTGTTTTTATGCTACCAAGTCTAACATCAAGAAATGAAGTGGGATTTTCGCCAAGCAACCCTGAATAAATACGCCCTAAAGCATTTGTTATTCTAGATTTTGCAGCACTTATTGAAAGATTACCAACATCTACTGGACCAATTTTTGGAAAAAACAACTTACCATCTCCATTAATTTTTAAATTATAAGTCTGATGAGTTGCGCCATAGATATCTATTAACATTAGATCACCAGGACCGATTACATAATTTAATGGTGTTGGAAAATTACTGGATGGATTAAAATTTAGTTCTCTATTGAAGAATAGTTCATAACCAAAAATTTTCCTTTGAAAGTCAGAAATTTTATGATTTGTTGAATCTATATTTAATTTTTTTGATACATCAAGATTTGACTGGGTATTGGTTTCAATATTTTTGTCTTTCTTATATAATAGATTTGAATTTTGATCACTTAAGTTCAAATCGTTCGACACACTTTTTACATTAGAATCACTTATAATCTTTGACTTTTGGCCAAACAAATTTATTGATATTAATAAATTCAGTATAATTAAAAAGTTATATTTCATAAATTCGAATTAAATGATTTGGGTTTCAAAAAACGGTCGTCAAAAGGTAAAGATTTGAAATATTCCAAAGTCATCCTTAAACCTTCCGACCTATCTACTTTAGGAGCCCAATTCAATACTGTTTGAGCTCTACGAATATCAGGTTTTCTTTGTCGCGGATCATCAATTGGTAATTCTTTAAATTCAATGCCAACATTTGAATTAGTAAGAGATATTACTTCCTTTGCAAATTCTAACAGAGAAATTTCATTTGGATTCCCAATATTCATTGGCAAGAAATAATCGCTGAAAAGCAACTTACAAATACCATCTATTAAATCATCTATATAACAAAAACTTCTAGTTTGTGTTCCACTTCCAAAAACTGTTAAGTTTTCATTCCTTAAAGCTTGACCAATAAATGCAGGAAGAGCTCTACCATCATTTAGTCTCATTCTTGGTCCATATGTATTAAAAATCCTTACTATTCTAGTTTCAAGATTATGAAAAGTATGATAAGCCATTGTTATACTTTCCATAAATCGTTTGGCTTCATCATAGACACTTCTTGGGCCAATTGTATTAACGTTCCCCCAATATTCCTCATTTTGTGGATGAACTAAAGGATCTCCATATATTTCACTTGTACTCGCTACTAAAATTCTTGCTCCTTTAGCTTTCGCTAATCCTAAACAATTGTGTGTCCCAATCGAACCAACCTTTAAAGTTTGAATCGGTATTTTCAAATAATCAATTGGGCTTGCTGGAGAAGCAAAGTTTAAAACATAGTCTAAAGGCCCATCTACATCAATATAATTCGTAATATCATGTAATTTAAATTCAAAATTATTATTTGATTGAAGGTGTTTTATATTATTAATATTCCCCGTTATGAGGTTATCCATCCCAATTACATAAAAACCGTCTCTTATAAATCTATCGCATAAATGCGAACCAATAAAACCTGCGGCACCAGTAATTAATATCCTTTTCTGATTCATTTATTTAATTTTTACACCCTTCCTATACTTACATAATGGAAACCAAAATCTTTCATAGTTTGTACAGAAAACAAGTTCCTGCCATCAAAGATAACCTTTTGCCTTAAATTACTTAACATTTTTGGAATTTCAGGAGTCCTAAATTCACTCCATTCAGTAGCAATAATCAGTGCATCAGCATTAATTAAGGCATTATATTGATTTTCTGCATAAGATATTTTTGTTCCAAGTAAACTCTTTACATTTCCCATTGCCTCCGGATCATATGCAACTACGTTTGCTCCATGAGCCAATAGTTTTTCGATGATACTTAATGAAGGCGATTCCCTTATATCATCAGTATTTGGTTTAAATGCAAGGCCCCACACTGCAATTGTTTTACCCTTGAGCTCCCCATTGAAATACTCGGCCATCTTATTAAATAAATGTATTTTTTGGTTATAATTAACATTCTCAACAGCTTTCAAAATTTCAAAATTGTATCCAACATCATCAGACGACTTAATCAGGGCCTGTACATCTTTTGGAAAACATGAACCTCCATAACCAATTCCTGGAAATAAAAATCGTTTTCCTATCCGCTCATCACTTCCAACACCTTTCCTAACAAAATCAACGTCAGCTCCATACTTTTCACATAAATGTGAAATTTCATTCATAAATGAAATTTTAGTAGCTAAAAAACTATTAGCTGCATATTTAGTAAGTTCAGAACTGCGCTCATCCATAAATAAAATGGGATTACCTTGTCTAACGAAAGGGGCGTATAATTCATTCATTATTGATTTTGCACGTTCAGATTTTGTCCCAATTACCACTCTATCCGGTTTCATAAAATCTTCAATCGCAACTCCTTCTCTTAAAAACTCTGGATTACTTACTACATCAAATTGTCCTTTAAAGTTATCAGCAATTGCCTCTCTTACTCTATCAGCTGTGCCAACAGGTACAGTGCTTTTATTTACAATTACTTTATATCCTGATAAAATTTTACCCAAATCATGGGCAACACCTAAAACATATTTCAAATCGGCGCTTCCATCTGCTCCTGGCGGGGTAGGAAGAGCTAAAAAAATAACATCCGCATTTTTTACACCTTCAGATAAATTGGTAGTAAATCTTAATCTATCTTCCTTAATATTTCTTAAAAATATTTTTTCTAACCCAGGTTCATAAATTGTAATTTCACCAGCCATCAATTTTTCTACTTTATTGATATCTATATCAACGCAGTTAACAAAATTACCTGTTTCTGCAAAGCAAGTGCCTGTAACTAATCCAACATAACCTGTTCCTATTACCGAAATATTCATTTTAATTTAAAGTTTTATTACTAAAAAAAATTATGTCACTTTCAATCATTTCTTTTACCAACGCTAGTAAATCATACTTGGGTTTCCAGCCTAGTTTATTCATTGCCTTAGTTGGATCCCCCAATAATAGATCAACTTCGGTTGGCCTATAATACTTAGGGTCCACTTTCACTACTTCTCTTCCTATTTCTAGTTGATACTTACCATTACACTTAAATACATACCCCACTTCTTTTTCACCTACTCCTTTAAATCCCAATTCAATTCCTACTTCATCAAATGCCATTCTAACAAATTCACGAATGGTTGTTGTGACTCCCGTTGCTAAGACAAAATCTTCGGGTTTATCTTGCTGCAACATTAGCCACATTCCTTCAATATAATCTTTTGCATGCCCCCAATCTCTTTCAGAATTTAAATTTCCTAAATACAAGCAATCATCGAGACCTAATACAATTTTGGCGGTAGCACGAGTAATTTTACGAGTTACAAAGGTTTCGCCCCTGTTAGGCGACTCATGATTAAATAATATTCCATTACAAGCAAACATATCATATGCCTCTCTGTAATTAACAGTTATCCAATATGCGTAAAGTTTCGCAACAGCATAAGGCGAACGAGGATAAAATGGTGTAGTTTCAGATTGTGGTACGGCTTGAACCAATCCATATAACTCAGAAGTAGAAGCTTGATAAATCTTTGTCTTCTTGGTCAACCCCAGTAATCTCACCGCTTCGAGAATTCTTAATGTACCTATCCCATCAGCGTTTGCGGTATATTCAGGTGTTTCAAAACTAACGTGCACATGACTCATCGCTGCCAAATTATAAATCTCATCAGGTTGTACCTCTTGAATAATTCGGATAAGATTGGTACTATCTGTTAAATCTCCATAATGCAAATGAAGATTACGTTCAAGTACGTGTGGGTCTTGATATAAATGATCTATACGTTGTGTATTGATAAGCGAAGATCTGCGTTTGACACCATGAACTTCATACCCTTTTTTCAATAAGAATTCAGCAAGATAAGCTCCGTCTTGACCTGTAATTCCAGTAACTAATGCTTTTTTCAATTTTTAATCATTTAATATAGCTTCGCCATCCTGAGTCACAAATAAATTGCCTCAGAAAAATGGTTTTAAGAAACAAATATACCCCCATTTTGTTTTAGCGCCAAAGCATATTTATTTAAAGGGAATATTTCAAAATATGTCCATCCAAGTAAAGAAATAATCCTATTTTAATCGCTCAGCGCTTTTCCCTTCGTTTCAGGCAAATAAATTACGCCCACAATAACCGTTATGGCCGCTAGGGCGATGGGGTAGAACAATCCAGCGAAATTCGAGTG
>JACCDM010719207.1_pt1 | contig 28133 bp, 27 predicted proteins | sample 7445851 | NCBI WGS metagenome assembly JACCDM01 (sample SAMN15323438, study PRJNA562643) | freshwater metagenome | isolation source: river surface water | place: USA:Blue River Watershed | collected 2017-08-16
CCATCTTCATCAGGTCGTCCATCTTCATCAGGTCGTCCATCTTCATCAGGTCGTCCATCTTCAGATTCACGCCCTGGTCGTGGCGGTCGTAGCGATCGTCCTGGTGCAACTCGAGATTTCCGTGAAGGTCGCGAAGCCAGTGATCCACGCGGGTTTAGACCAGCTCCTGTAGATCGCGATCCTTCGCGCGTGCGTCCACGAATTTTTGAACCAGATATTCCTGATGATATTACTGGTGAAGAACTTGAAAAGAGCGTTCGTGCAGAGTTATTGAGTCTCTCTGCAGAGAACGCAAAGGTTGTTGCACGACATTTAGCATGTATCAATCTCTATATGGATGTTGATCCAGAACTTGCACATAAACATGGTGTTGCCGCAGCTCACCATGCTGGTCGCCTCGCTGTTGTTCGCGAAAGCGCTGGTTATGCCGCATATCGCGCAGGACACTATGAGACTGCACTGAAAGAGCTTCGCGCTGCACATCGAATTTCAGGCGATGTATCGATGTGGCCAGTGATGGCAGATTGCGAGAGAGGTCTCGGAAAGCCTCTAAAGGCGCTTGCTTTGGCAGGCTCTCCAGAAGTTTCACGTCTTGCAAAAGCTGAAGAGATTGAGATGCGCATTGTCGCCTCAGGGGCTCGTCGTGATCTTGGTGAGTTTGATGCCGCCGTTATTACCCTTACCTGTAAGGAACTCAAGGTCAAGAATGAACCGTGGTCAGTTCGTCTCCATTATGCATATGCCGATGCCCTTGCAAGTGCCGGTCGCAGCGATGAAGCGCGACAGTGGTTTGCCACATGTGCAGAGCTCGATGAAGATGAGAGCACTGATGCCTTTGAACGTTCTCAGAGCTAAATAAAGTATCCACATCCATCATCTGGCCAGGAATTTCTGTCAGTTCTGATGGAGAGTATCGCCTCCTCAATCTGAGTGTAGAAAATCTCTACCGTTGAGAGATGAGGTTTACGATGGCTGGAAAAGTTGCAGAGAAGCAGATAGATAACGATGTTGATTACTCACTCAATGATCTACTTCTACGTGGGAGAGTTTCGGCATCTGCCATTGAGAAAGAGTTGCCGAGTGGGGATAAGGTCGTCGAATTTCGCCTGATTGTTACTCGAGCAGAGCGAGGCGGCGTCGATACTCTGGACATTGCAGCCTGGAGCTCAAAAATGCGCAGAAGCGCTCTCTCCTTGAAAGAGGGCGAATGGGTTGAGATCACTGGCTCAATTCATAGGCGTTTCTGGTCGGCTCCCACAGGGGTTGCAAGTCGTTGGCAGGTTGAGGCAGCAGAGATAGCGCGTATATAGATACTCTAGGACAGTAGTAACCAATGGTTTTCGCCAATGGTTCTTTGGCTAGAAGGGCTCAACGATGACAACAGATCTCCTTGGATCACTCAAGACTTACATCACCAAACTTTCAGATGGAGAGAAGACTCCTCAGGAAGTTGCAGCGGCAATTAACTCATGGGCTCGCGAGAGTGCTGACTCTCTCAAGACGAAGATCCATGAAGAAGTTGAAGCTGCCGCGTTGAAGCTTGGTTTTGTAAAGCGTGAAGAGTTCGATCTCCTTGTTGCACGCGTTGATGCTTTAGCGCCAGCAAAGAAGGCAGCGCCAGCAAAGAAGGCAGCGCCAGCAAAGAAGGCAGCGCCAAGGAAGAAGAGCGGAGCTAAGAAGTGAGCTTTGAAAATACCTCTGACAGTCAAGATCAAAGTCAAACCGGCGAGCTCACCCTCGTTGATGAAGTCAAGGTTGAACTTAACGATATCGATTCAAGTGATCTCAGCGAACATTCGGCTCGCTTTGAAGCCCTTCATGGAAAGTTGCAGGAGGCTCTCTCCACTATCGACGGTCTCTAAGGAGAGCGTTTATTAGGAGAGCGAGGAAGATCAGATGAAGACTCGATTAGATGCAGAGTTGGTGCGACGTGAATTGGCACGCTCGCGCGAACAGGCTGCCGACTTAATTGAGTCTCGCTCTGTCCTAGTCAATGGAATTCCTGCAACAAAGCCTGCAACACAAGTTGATGCAGAGACATCAATTGTTCTTGCTGGAAAGCGAGATGATTTTGTCTCACGTGGTGGCCATAAGTTAGCTGGCGCACTGGAAGTCTTCTCTGATGTAGTCATTGCTGGAAAGGTATGCCTCGATGCGGGCGCATCGACTGGTGGCTTCACCGATGTTCTGCTCCGTGCAGATGCGAAGAAAGTGATTGCAGTCGATGTGGGCTATGGACAATTGGCATGGGAGCTTCGTCAAGATGAACGTGTAGTTGTTCTTGATCGCACCAATATTCGCCACCTCACAGGAGATATGGTCGGTGAAGAGGTTGAAATCGTAGTTGCTGACCTTTCATTTATCTCGCTCTCACTTGTTCTTCCAGCACTTGCTGCCGTTTCAAAAGCATCTGCTGATTATCTTTTGATGGTCAAGCCACAATTTGAAGTTGGTCGTGAACGTTTAGGTGCTGGAGGCGTTGTCCGTGATCCAGCGTTACGCCGATCTGCTGTTTTAGAGGTTGCACAATCTGCCTACGATGTTGGACTTGGAACTATGGGCATTGCTGCAAGCCCACTACCTGGACCTGCTGGCAATGTTGAGTACTTCTTATGGTTGCGCAGAGGCGCTCCAGCAATTGATGAGGCAGCCCTTGATCGCGCAATAGAGATGGGTCCATCGTAATGAGTACACGTCATGCGATCCTCGTCATAAACGCAACACGTAAAGAGGCGATCTCTGCAGCAGAAACTCTCGTTCGCTTACTTTCAAAAGAAGGTTTTGAGTTATCAACTGCATCTGCCGTTGAAATCGATGGTTTAACCAGACGAGCAGTTGACGATCTTCCTGAATCTGAGATCGTTATCGTTCTTGGGGGAGATGGCACAATTCTTCGCGGTGCAGAGATCTCACGTCCACGAAATATTCCCCTCTTGGGCGTCAATCTCGGACATGTTGGATTTATGGCAGAGGTCGAAAAACTCTCACTGGAGACAGTCGCGGAAAGTGTTGTCGCAAAGAGTTATGCAACCGATTCTAGAATGGTTCTTGCTTACTCCGTCGAACGTGATGGGAAGGAAATTTCAAGCGGTTGGTCGCTCAATGAAGTAACAATTGAACGCACCGAGAGCACCATGGTTGAGCTCTTAGTTCAGGTAGACCGCAGACCTTTATCTCGTTGGGGTTGCGACGGCCTTATCGCAGCTACTCCGACTGGTTCTACCGCCTATGCATTCTCTGCAGGCGGTCCTATCTTGTGGCCCAATCTTGACGCCGTTGTGCTTCTGCCAATTAGCGCACATGCACTCTTCTCTCGACCAATGGTGATCTCTCCACAATCTGAGATTGTCGTTGAGATTGAATCGGCCAAGGCAACGCTATCTGCAGATGCGCTACGCGAGTTTCCATTGATGCAGGGTGACCGAGTCTCAATTACAGGTGACGCATCAGTTATTCACCTAGCGCACGTACAGCCAACGCTCTTCACTGATCGTCTTGTAGCAAAGTTCAAATTACCGGTAGAGGGCTGGCGCGGTGAGTGAACGCTCTTATCTAGAAGAGATTTCGATTCGAAATCTTGGAATCATTGATTCGAGCTCACTTGAATTGAGTAAAGGCCTCAACGTTCTCACTGGCGAGACCGGTGCTGGAAAGACGATGATTCTTACAGCGCTCTCATTACTTTTAGGTTCTAAATCAGATAGCTCGCTAGTTCGCCATGGAAGCGAGCGTTTGGTTACCTCGGCTACCTTCTCGATTCCCTCTTCCATCGTTTCACAGATCCATGATCGAGGTGGATTGGTTGAGGATGGATCTTTGATCCTCACACGGACAGTAACAAGCGATGGAAAGAGTAAAGCGACAGCATCTGGAGCCACCGTTAATGCTTCGACTCTGGGAGAAATCACCGAGCCACTTATTGCTATCCATGGACAATCTGCCAATACCCAGATCGTAAAGCCGGTGCGCCAACGCGAACTTCTCGATCTCTTTGCAGGGCAGACTTTGGCAGACGAATTAGATAAGTACGCTCAAGTATTTGCCTCATATAACGAGGTAAAGGCAAAACTTAAATCACTCATCTCAAATCTTTCAGCTCGCGATACACAGATTGCAGAACTCGAACAGTTAACGAAGCAATGGGCCACTCTGAAACCAACTCGCAATGAATTCGCTGCAGTAGAAGATGAGATCAGAAAGTTAGGAAGCGTTGAAGACCTTCGCATCGCCGCCTCTGGATCAGCTGCTGCCATCGGCGAAGAAGATGCAGGCGTGCTTACTGTTTTGGGCCAGGCGAGAAAGTTTCTTGAGGCCGCTAAAGGCAAAGATAGCGGCCTAGATGAAATCGCGGCTCATGTGGCTGAAGCCTTCTTCCTCATTGACGATGCGCACGCTTCGCTGACCTCATACATGGCATCCCTGGATGCAGATCCTGCACGTTTAGATTTCTTGCAAGAGCGTAAATCAGCCCTCGTCGCCTTTGTAAAGAAGTGGGGAGGGTCTGGCAGCATCGATGAAGAGATGGCCGAGATTGCCCAACGCGTAAAGAGCGCCAAAGAGACGATCGCAGATCTTCAGGGCGGTCAGGACCGCATCACTGAGATGGAGTCAGAACTCAAAGCAATTAAAGGTGAACTGTTAGCTAGTGCAAAGAAAGTTACTGCTGCACGCACGACTGCTGCAGAGAGGCTCGGAACGCTAGTTACACAGGAGCTATCAGGGCTATCAATGCCGCATACACGTTTCTATGCAGATGTAATCTCACCAGATTACGAGGGAACACTGAAGGAAAGTGACTTTACAATCACGGGCTGCGACGAAATCGTCATGTCAATTCAAGCGCATAAGGATGGCCCGAAGGTCGCACTTGGTAAAGGCGCATCTGGTGGCGAAATGTCACGCATCATGTTGGCACTTGAAGTTGTTATCGCGGCAAGTGCGCCAGTTGGTACCTACATATTTGACGAGGTAGATGCAGGAGTGGGTGGGAGGGCGGCAATTGAGGTGGGAAGACGTCTCCATGCACTCTCCAAACATGCACAAGTCATTGTCGTCACGCACCTTCCTCAAGTTGCGGCATGGGCAGATCGCCACTTTATGGTCGCAAAAGATAGCGACGGCCAGATCGTCCAATCAGGTGTAAGTCAGCTAGATGACCAGGCGAGGGTGACCGAGATCGCACGAATGCTCGCCGGACTCGATGAATCGGTGAGCGCTCAGGAACACGCAGGTGAACTCCTAGCGATGCGGGCTCTCTAGCGGCTAAAACGCTGATAGGTTTGACTCCCATGGGCCAAGCACATGTGACTAAGCATATTTTTGTAACCGGGGGAGTCGCCTCAAGTTTAGGCAAGGGACTCACAGCATCAAGTTTAGGAAGACTTCTAGTCTCGCGCGGAATCCGCGTCACAATGCAGAAACTCGACCCATATCTCAATGTTGATCCAGGGACGATGAACCCATTCCAGCACGGAGAAGTTTTCGTTACCGATGATGGCGCAGAGACTGATCTAGATATCGGTCACTATGAGCGCTTCCTCGATCGCAATCTTGAAGGTTCAGCAAATGTGACAACCGGTCAGGTCTATTCACGGGTGATTTCACGCGAACGTCGCGGTGAGTACTTGGGAGAGACCGTTCAGGTTATTCCACACATTACCAACGAGATTAAAGAGCGCATCCTCGCAATGCAGGCGCCCGATATCGATGTAGTCATTACTGAAATTGGTGGAACAGTCGGCGATATTGAATCTCAGCCATTTCTTGAGGCGGCGCGTCAGCTACGCCAAGAAGTCGGTCGCGACAATGTCTTCTATCTGCACATCTCACTCGTTCCATATATCGGTCCATCTGGTGAGCTCAAGACCAAGCCAACTCAACATAGCGTTGCAGCACTTCGCAGTATTGGTATCGCACCGGATGCAGTGGTGCTCCGTTCTGATCGCGTGATTCCTGATTCCATTAAGAAGAAGATCTCATTGATGTGCGACGTTGACTCAGAGGCGGTTGTCGCAGCCGTTGATGCTCCAAGTATCTATGACATTCCGAAGGTCCTCTTTAGCGAAGGCCTCGATTCATATGTGGTTCGCCGTCTCAACCTTGGTGGACATGATGTTGTCTGGGGCGAGTGGGATGACCTTCTCAAGAAGGTTCATCACCCAGCCCACCAGATCAAGGTAGCTCTCGTCGGCAAGTACATCGATCTTCCAGATGCTTATCTCTCAGTCTCTGAAGCGCTACGGGCCGGCGGCTTTGCAAATAATGCAAAGGTAGAACTTGCCTGGGTGCCAAGTGATGAATGCGCAACACCCGAAGGTGCGGCAGCAGTTCTCGGTTCTGTTGATGCAATATGCGTCCCGGGTGGATTCGGTGTCCGTGGTATTGAAGGAAAATTGGGTGCTTTGAAATTTGCACGCGAAAATAAGATTCCAACCCTTGGTCTATGTCTTGGATTGCAATGTATGGTCATTGAAGCAGCTCGCAATTTGGCTGGCATCACAGATGCAAACTCTGCAGAGTTTGATCCGGAAAAGGGAACTCACGTTATTGCAACAATGGCTGGTCAAGAAGAGATCGTTGCTGGAGAGGCCGATATGGGCGGAACAATGCGCCTTGGGCTCTATAAAGCCGATCTCACCGCAGGCTCTATTGTTGCTGGAGTTTACGGATCTTCTTCGATTGAAGAGCGCCATCGCCATCGCTATGAAGTAAACAATGATTACCGTGAAAAACTTAGCCAGGCAGGACTTGTCTTCTCTGGCATCAATAGCGAGCTCAACCTTGTTGAGTTTGTTGAGCTACCTCGTGAGGTACATCCTTATTACGTGGGCACACAGGCACATCCTGAACTTCGCTCTAGACCAACGCGTCCACATCCACTTTTTTCAGGTCTTATTGCAGCTGCAATTCAAGAGAAAGGTAAGTAAATGCTCGTAGGCGTTCCGAAAGAGATTAAGATCCACGAATCACGCGTTGCGTTGACACCTGAAGGTGCCGCAGAACTTGTTCGCGCCGGACATAAGGTTGTTGTTGAGCAAGGCGCAGGGCTTGGCTCTGCGCTGACAGATAGCGATTACATCGCAGCTGGTGCAACAATCGAAGCCGACGTTGAGAAGATCTGGGCTACCAGTGAAATGATTTTGAAGGTAAAAGAGCCGATCGAGGTTGAGTACTCGCGCTTGCGACAAGGCCAGATTCTCTTTACCTACCTACATCTTGCGGCATCTAAGCCTTGTACAGATGCGTTGATTGCAAGCAGAACAACAGCTATTGCCTATGAAACCGTAGAAGTGAATGGAACCTTGCCGTTGTTGGCACCGATGTCGGAAGTTGCTGGACGACTTGCTGCTCAAGTGGGTGCAAGTGCCCTACAGAAGCCCAATGGCGGACGTGGCGTCCTCATGGGTGGCGTTCCAGGTGTTGCTCCAGCAAAGGTTCTTGTCATTGGTGGCGGTGTTGCCGGTCTCAACGCAGCAGTTATTGCGATGGGCATGGGAGCAGACGTCACAATCGTTGATCGCTCGCTACCTCGCCTTGCATATATCGACACTATTTACGGCGGCCGCATCAAGACTCTCGCATCTTCTTTCCACGCTGTAGACCGCGAGGTAAAGAGCGCGGATTTAGTTGTAGGTGCAGTACTTGTCCATGGCGCAAAGGCGCCGAAGCTTGTCAGCAATGCTCAAGTCGCGCAAATGAAGCCGGGATCAGTTCTCGTTGATATCGCAATCGATCAAGGTGGATGTTTTGAAGATTCACGTCCAACAACACATGCCGAGCCAACATTTCAGGTTCATCAATCAATCTTCTACTGTGTTGCAAATATGCCAGGTGCCGTTCCGGTCGCATCCACCTATGCGTTGACCAATGCGACTCTTCCATATGCCTTAGCCCTTGCAAGTAAGGGTTGGGAGGCAGCATGTGCTGCCGATAAAGCGCTGGCGGCTGGACTCAATGTTCATGACGGCAAGATTATGTATCCAGCCGTTGCTCACGCTCATGGCTACTAAGGTCGATCTACATTCTGCACGTGCAGCATTTTTAGATCATCTACGTATTGAACGCGGCCTGGCCGAGAATTCATTGAAATCTTACGGACGCGACCTCGCATACTTTTTAGAATTTCTCGATGCAAAGAAAGTCAGCCTCGAAAGCATTGAACCATCTACCCTCGTTGACTTTGAAGTCTGGTTGGGGGATAGGACTTTAGCCCTTAGCAGTATCAATCGTACGAATTCTGCCGTCAAGTCTTTCCTCATCTACTGTGCTCGAGAATTCTCAATCAACCTTCCAACAGGAGAGATCACTTCGCATAAAGTTGCTCGCAAACTTCCCAAAGCGCTTACAGTGGAGGAAATCTCATCTCTGATTGATAGCGCTCGATCTCTCAGCGATCTGACCTCTTTGCGAGATGTTGCCTTACTTGAACTTCTCTACTCCACCGGAGGTCGAGTCTCTGAAATCATCGGAATCAATCTCCCAGATCTTGCAAAAGTTGAAAGCGATAACGAGATCATCCAAACGATTAAGTTGCGTGGCAAGGGATCTAAGGAACGCATCGTTCCTATCGGTAGATACGCACTAGCTGCCCTTGACGATTATCTGGTTCGAGTCCGACCCGCTCTTGTAGCTAAGAGTGGCAAGAACGAGAGCGCACTCTTTCTCAATACTCGGGGAGGACGCCTGTCGCGACAGAGTGCTTGGAATATCGTCCTTGAATCAGCCAAGGCATGCGGCCTAGAAGGCAAGGTCAGTCCACACGTGTTTAGGCATTCATATGCGACACATTTATTAGATGGGGGCGCTGATATCCGCGTTGTTCAAGAACTTCTAGGGCATTCCTCTGTGACAACAACACAAATTTACACACTAGTTACTATCGACAAGATTCGACAGAGCTACAGCAGCGCACATCCACGTGCGCGTTAAGAACTAAATTCCGCGAAGTCTGCGTGCAAGAATGCTCTGATCGCCCTTTTGTTCAAGGTCGGCGATAATCACAGCAATTGATTCGCGCACGATACGACCACGGTCAACAGCAAGTCCTAGATCACCGCGAAGTGTGAGGCGAGCTTGATCAAGATCAAAGAGTTCATCGGGGGATAGGTAGACGGTGATCTTCTCATCGTGGCGCTCACGCCCTGAAGGTGATTTATCAACGCTAACTACACGGCGACGTGGGATTGAACGAACGCCCTTCTTTGCCTTTGGAGCAGTCGCTGGTGTTCCAGGTGTAGCAACTGGTGTTGGTTCTGGGGCAATTTCGCGCACGGCGCTAAGCGCTGGGCTGTTCTGCTTAAAGAGTTCATCTGCTCCTGGCAAGCTCGCTCTACGTGTCATCGTGCGCCTCCTCGTGCAATAAGTTCACGCGCAAGACGTCGATATGACGCTGCGCCTCCTGATGATGATGCATAACTAGTAATCGGTTCACCTACGACTGTTGTCTCTGAGAAGCGAATCGTCTTTGCAATGATTGTGTCGAAGACATCATTTGGATATTTATCCAAGATTGCGCTGAGAACCTCGCGATTATGGAGAGTCTTGCGGTCATACATTGTGGCAAGAATGCCGATCAATTTAAGTTCTGGATTGAGGAATGTCTTTACCTTCTCAATGTTGCCGCTGAGTTCGATAAAACCGTGCAGTGCAAAGTATTCACACTGCAATGGAACGATCACTTCATTTGATGCGACAAGAGCGTTGACAGTTAGCTGTCCCATTGTTGGTTGGCAATCAATGAGAATGACGTCGTAATCATCCTTAAGGGTTGCAAGTGCACGCTTGAGGAATTGCTGTCCACCGATCTCAGAGGGAAGCTTTGATTCAGCAGCGCCAAGGTCGCGGCTTGCAGGAAGGAAATCAAGACCTGCAACTGATGACTTTAAAACAATCTGTTGAATATCTGCTGCTGGATCCATCAAGGCGTGATAAACGGTGTTCTCCAAAGGAAGAGCATGTGCGTTAACGCCGAGGCCAAGTGAGAGACCACCTTGTGGATCGAAGTCGACCAAGAGGACGCGACGTCCAAGTTCTGCAAGGGCTGCACCTAAGTTGATTGTCGTAGTTGTCTTACCCACGCCGCCCTTCTGGTTGAAGATTGAGATAATTCGCGCATTGCCATGCTCTGTAATCGGGGCAGGGGTTGGAAATGTTGCAACAGCCTTACCGGTAAGGCTGGCAGTAGTGACGACATCGTCGTCTTTTGTCGATATAGCGCTCAAGCGAGAAACCTCTTTCTATCGACGGCGACTCTACGCGTGTGCAGCGTGTAACGGCAAGTGGCAGGTAAAAAGGAAGTAAGGTGCCCTCGTGGATATTTCGATCGATACAGCTGAAAATATCGCTCCCGAGAGCGGTTTTAGCGTCCACCTCTCTAACTTTGATGGCCCATTTGACCTGCTCCTGCAGCTCATTTCACGCCATAAGCTCGATATCACAGAGGTTTCACTCAGTCTGGTCACTGATGAATTCATCGCCTATATCCGCGCCCTTGAGCTCTCAGGCGAGGGATGGAAGCTCGATCAAGCGACCGAGTTCCTCGTAGTCGCAGCCACCTTGCTCGACCTCAAAGCCGCCCGCCTCCTTCCAAGCGGTGAGGTTGAAGATGAGGAAGACCTGGCGCTACTCGAGGCACGAGATATTCTCTTTGCCCGACTCCTGCAGTACCGCGCCTTTAAGGAGATCGCCGCCTCCTTCCAGACCATGATTGAGGCAGCAGATAAGTCATTCCCACGCGTGGTCGCCCTCGATCCCGCCCTTTCAGCCTTGCTCCCAGAGGTCCTGATCGGAGTCGGCCCAGATCGCTTTGCCGCCATTGCCGAGCGTGTCTTGACCCCTAAGGTGGCTCCTGTAGTCGCTATTGAGCACCTCCACATGCCCCTTGTGAGCGTCAGCGAGCAATCCAAGCTGGTCGTTGAGGCCTTGAGACGCTCGAAGAATATGAGCTTTCGCAGCCTCTGCCACGATGCGGATTCGACCCTTGTTGTGGTCGCTCGCTTCCTGGCCCTGCTCGATCTCTATCGCCAGGGCAACCTTCGATTTAACCAAGTGATCGCCTTGGGCGAGCTCCAGATCAGTTGGACCGGCGCCGAAGAGGGCGAGGTCGAGATTACCGATGAATTTGATATCCCCGTAGTGAGTATCGATGAGACAGTAGAGGGTGAAAATGTCTAATGTAGAAGTTGATAGATCGATCGAGGCGATCTTGATGGTCGTAGATGAGCCGGTCACCGAGCTCACCTTGGCGACGGTTCTTGAGGTCACAGTCGATGTCGTCACCGAATCCTTGGCCCGCCTTCAGGCAAGTTATGAGGATCGCGGCTTTACCCTCAAGGCAATCAACGGGGGATGGCGCTTCTACAGCCACCCGGATTGCGCCTCAGCGGTGGAGAAGTTCGTCCTCGATGGCCAGCAGAATCGCCTCACTCAAGCTGCCCTTGAGACCCTAGCAGTCATCGCCTACCGCCAGCCGGTATCTAGGGCCCGCGTCTCGGCCATCCGTGGCGTCAACGTCGAAGCTGTCATGAAGACCCTGATCACCAGAGGCTTGGTCGAGGAGTACGGGGTTGAGAACGAGACGGGTGCGATCCTCTACAAGACCACCAGTTACTTCCTAGAGCGCTTGGGCCTTAAATCCCTCGATGATCTCTCGCCTCTGGCCCCACATCTGCCGGATCTCGATGGGCTCGATGAGATTCTCGAGAGCCTCACCGATTAATTAGCCCTCGCCTGATCGGCCCCGGCCCTTTGGCTTTTGCCAGGAGGGTACCCTCTGGCCTACAGTAAGCACCTACGCTGGCCATTGATGTCAGCACACCCCTTGAAGACTGTCGAGAATGGATAGCCTGAATATGAGCCTTTTGCGCCTCAATAAGATTATTGCCGATGCCGGTGTCACCTCGCGTAGGGGAGCCGATGAGTTAATCATGGATGGCCGAGTTACCGTCGATGGCCATGTCATCCGGGAGCTCGGAGCGAAGTTTGACCCATCAATGGTTAAAGTCATGGTTGATGGTGAGACAATTACAGTTGCAACGTCTAAGTCTTATTTAGTACTTCATAAGCCAAAAGGCGTTCTGTCCACGATGTTTGACCCCGAAGGTCGTCCTTCACTCGCTGACTTTATAGATCTACGTAAGGAACGCTTATTCCATGTTGGACGCCTAGATAAGGATTCCGAGGGGCTAATCCTCCTCACAAATGATGGAGATTTAACCTTCCGGGCCACCCATCCCTCATTCGGCCTGGTCAAGAGCTACATCATCGAATTTGAGGGTGTTCTACCGACCGGGGTAGATAAGATCCTTTTAAAGGGAATCGAACTAGAAGACGGGATGGGGCGAGTTCTGGCGTTCAAGCACCTATCGCCACAATGGATAGAGGTCAGCATTCACGAAGGTCGATATCACATCATTCGCCGCCTAATGGAGGCAGTCGATGTAAGGGTCCTTCGATTGATCCGCACCAACTTCGGACCGATCTCTCTCGGTGATACCCCTCCCGGAAGATGGCGCGATCTCAATGACGGTGAATTAGCTAATCTACGTAACGCTTTAGATATTAAATAATAAATCGATTCTCAATAGGTTAAACGCTTAACTGTTTTATCGATATTTGAGAATAGATCTCATGAAATAGTGTTTTATCGATATTTTCTATGATTCATGAGCGTAATCACATACCTAAATATGGTTTTATCGATATTAAAGAATATGCCAAGTCGCACAGCGTGATCGGGTCTCAAGCTCGGAGGTCACAATGGAAATGATCTAACTGTTAAACAATATATCGACAAAATGTTATATAAAGAGCGACAACTTTCAGCCTTTTCAGTCTATTCTTAGCCTTATGTCACAGGTTCGAGCAATCAGGGGAGCAACCCAGCTAGAGGCTAACTCTGCCGAGGCGATGGAGTCTGCAACGAAAGAGTTATTGCTTGAGATGCTCCGTGCCAACGAGCTCACCCCTGATGATCTGATCTCAGTCTTCCTCACGGTGACGCCCGATCTCAACGCCGCCTTTCCAGCAGCCTTTGCTCGTGAAGTTGGCTTTGAAGCGGTGCCGCTCCTGTGCGCTGTGGAGATAGATGTCCCTGGAGCCCTTGAGCGTGTTTTACGCGTAATGATCCACTGCGATACCTCGCGTAGCTCGAGCGAAATTTCGCATATTTACCTTCATGGAGCCAAAGCTCTCCGTCGAGATATCGCTCAATAATGAAAGAAAACTCACTCACAAGCGTGCGAATTGTGGGGGCGGGGCTGATCGGAACTTCGATCGCTCTGGCACTGCGTTCAGCCGGCATTAACGTCTGGCTGCGCGATAACGACCCACGCTCAGAGGCGCTAGCCCAAGATTTGATGGGTGGAGGCAACGGCTCTGAGTCAATGGAAGATCTCTGCATCATTGCAACGCCACCGGATGCGATCTCTGATGTCATTTCAAACCAGTTGAAGCGCAACCCAGCATTGAGGGTTATGGATATCAGCAGCATAAAGTCTAAACCTGTACTTGATGTATCAACTTCGGAGCTTCCGCTTACCCGATTTGCACCTACTCACCCGATGGCAGGTCGTGAGATCAGCGGCCCAGAATCTGCGCGAGGCGATCTCTTTCAGGGGCGTCCCTGGATTCTCTGTCTCGAAGGCGTAGAGCCGGAACTTATCGCGATGGTCGAGCAGGTGGTCTCGCTCTGCGGGGCACATCCGATCAGTCGTACGGTGGAGGAGCACGATCGGGCGGTAGCTCTTGTGAGCCATCTGCCCCAGATTGTTGCCTCCTTGCTTGCCGCCCAACTTCAAGGAGCCGATCCACTCGATATGGAGCTTTCAGGTGCCGGACTTCGGGATACCACGCGCATTGCCGACTCCGATCCTCAGCTCTGGGCGCAGATCATCGCCGGAAATAGTCAGGCGATCCGCCCATTATTAATAAATCTACAAAGTGATCTTTCGCAAGCGATCGAATCCCTTGATCACCCAAGCTCGATGGCATCCCTAATCGACAATGGCCGTCGGGGGAGAGCTGTGATTCCTGGAAAGCATGGCGGTAAGGCGCGGGATTACACCTACCTTGCGATCGTTATCGATGACAAACCTGGACAGCTTGCAGCAATTATCGAATCGTGTGCCAGAGCGCAGGTCAACATTGAAGATCTTGCGATCGAACACACTCCTGGCCAAGAGACAGGCCTGATCACCCTCGCATTTTCTATGGAAGATAGCGTCATTGTTGCCGCTCATCTCGAGAAAGAGGGATGGAAGGTTCATCCTTCTCGATAGAATAGGCGAGTAAATCAGGGCTCGAGCGCGATAGGCGCTAAGCAAGATCCGTGAGAAATAAACGAAAAGAGCTACGCAGATGATCGTCATTGCAATCGATGGTCCAAGCGGAGCCGGTAAATCAAGTACATCACGCGAGATCGCTCGTCGTGCAGGATGGAATTACCTCGATACTGGTGCCCTCTATCGCGCCGTAACATGGCTTGCACTCTCACTTGAAAGTGATGACGCAGCCAAGATCATTCAAGGATTGAAAACTTCTCCGATTCGATTTGTGGCAAATCCGCAAGATCCCAAAGTTTTCTGTGGCGATGCAGATATAACGGATGAGATTCGCACATCGCGAGTTACGGAAACAGTGAGTGCCATTAGCGCCATGCCTGCAATTCGTCAGGAACTTTTAGTTCTGCAGCGAAAGATTATTGATAAGGCCGATCGCGGAATCGTCGTCGAAGGTCGCGACATTGGGACAGTAGTTGTTCCTGATGCACCGATGAAGATTTATCTCACAGCAGATTTAGATGCGCGTGCTGCGCGCAGAGATGCTGAGCTTGCAGATGTTTCGGCAGGTGTTGAGGCCGTTGGTCAATCCCTTTCAGATCGTGATCACATTGATTCAACTCGCGCCGTATCTCCACTTGCAACAGCAAGTGATGCCGTCATTATCGATTCAACGTTGTTAAATCTAGAAGAGACAGTTGAGCGAATTTGGGAGTTGCTTAAAGAGCGAAATCTCTTAGGACTTCCCATTGTTGCGATATTAGGTCGTCCCAACGTTGGTAAATCAACGTTGATCAATAGATTTTTGGGTAGACGCGAAGCAATTGTTGAAGATACTCCAGGAGTTACACGCGATCGCGTGCAGTACGAATGCGAATGGAATGATCGTCGCTTCATCATCATGGATACTGGCGGATGGGAGTCAAAGCCCGATGGTATTTCGGTACAGGTTTCTGCAAGTGCTGAACTTGCAATGCAAGAAGCCGATGTTCTCTGCTTTGTTGTAGATGCACAGGTTGGTGCCTTAGATGAAGATGACATTCTTGTTCAGGAACTTCGCAAGGCTAAAAAACCAACGTTATTAGTTGCAAATAAGGTCGATGGTGACTCTGATGAGTCCGATGCACATGCACTCTGGAATATCGGATTGGGCGAGCCTCACTTCGTCTCTGCTTTACACGGTCGTGGCAGCGGAGATCTTCTCGATCTTATTGTTAACGAATTGCCAGAAGTTGGTGGCGCACAAGCCCAAGATGGTTATCGTCGTATCGCATTGATCGGTCGCCCAAATGTTGGTAAATCAAGTTTGCTCAACGCGCTAGCGGGAGAGTCACTCTCGATTGTCGATGACGTTGCGGGCACAACACGCGATCCAGTTGACTCGTTGATTGACTTTGGCGGATCAATCTGGCGCTTTGTCGATACTGCGGGCTTGAAGAAGCGTGCCAATCAGGCAAGCGGCACCGATTACTACGCAACTCTTCGCACACAGGCAGCTCTCGAGCGTTGTGAGTGTGCAGTAGTTGTTCTCGATGCCTCGATTCCTATATCAGAACAAGATCTTCGTGTGATTACGATGGTTGAAGAAGCGGGTAAAGCTCTTGTCCTTGTGATGAATAAGTGGGATCTAGTTGATGAAGATCGCCGTGATCAGTTGGATAAAGAGATTGATCGCCATCTAGATCAGGTCGAGTGGGCACAACGCGTGAACGTTGCAGCAAAGACCGGATGGCACCGTGATCGCCTCGCACCTGCAATTCGCACAGCGCTAGATTCTTGGGAGCGACGTGTTCCAACTGCAAAACTCAACTCATTCCTTGGAGCATTGATCGGTGCAACGCCACCACCCGTTCGTGGTGGAAAGCAACCAAAGATTTACTACGCAACCCAGGCCGGAATCGCACCGCCAAAGTTTGTGATCTTCTCAAGTGGATGGATCGAACCTTCATACCGCAGATTCATCGAACGTCGCTTGCGCGAAGAGTTCGGTTTCCCAGGCACTCCAGTCATGGTTGCCATTCGCGTCAAAGAGCGAGACAAGGAGAATGGCTAAGCGATATGTCTTCACCAATCCTGACCTCTCCGATTCTGACTTGGCCCAATGCCCTCACCGGTCTACGTGCGCTCGGAATTCCTGTATTTCTCTACCTGGCCCTTGGGCCACAGGCAGATGGCTGGGCGATCGTGGTCTTGGCCATCGGGGGAGCAACCGACTATTTCGACGGAAAACTAGCTAGAGCCTTGGGGCAAGAGTCGAAGTTGGGTGAGATTCTCGATCCAACGATTGATCGCCTCTACATTGTGGCCACACTTGTTGCTCTCTACATCAGAGAAGCTGTCCCTCTCTGGCTGATCGCAGCGCTAGTTATCCGAGATGTGGTTCTAGGTCTTACGACAGCTGTACTCACCTTGAAGAAGAAGCCACCGTTGAAGGTGACCTTTATGGGTAAGGCAGCCACTTTCAATCTGCTCTACGCATTTCCGTTCTTGCTATTGGCGTTGAGTGACTCCACCGCAGGTGAGGTCGCCTTCATCTTCGGATGGGCCTTTGCAATCTGGGGAGTGGCGCTCTACATCTCTACTGGAGTTTCATACTTCCTGACTGCCCTAAAAACTATTAGAGTGTGACCGAACTTTTCTCATCTCACATCCGTACCTTCTGAAGGAGCTCCACATGTCATTGATCCCTGATTCGCTCAAGTACACAAAAGAGCATGAATGGGTGCAGGAGACTTCTGCGACAGTGATCCGTATGGGTATCACCGATTACGCGCAAGGTGCACTCAGAGATATCGTCTATGTGCAGTTGCCAAAGGTCGGCGACGTTGTAGTTGCAGATAAAGTCTGCGGTGAAGTTGAATCTACAAAGAGCGTTTCGGAAATTTTTTCACCGGTGAGCGGAACTGTAGTCGCCATCAATGACGCACTCGAAGCAAGCCCTGAAGTTCTCAATAGCGATCCGTACGGCGCTGGTTGGTTGGCAGAGATCGAAGTATCGACACCCCCAGTCGGTCTACTCTCAGCCGATGGCTACCGTCAAATCACCGCGTAATTTTTCGCCTGTATCGCCTCTTTTCGCCGCTTGATTTATCGCAGAGAGCGATCTAGTGTCAGCCTCCAGTTGATGTTGAGCTGTTAGCTTGGCGGCGTAAGGAAGCGGGGAGATTATGGCATCTACAGATGACCGCGAACTCACCACCACCCTCCGCCTTGGATCAACTCCTGGCACTTCCCCCTCAGAGAGCGGCCTTTTAGAAGGTTATCTCTCTGGCGCTACAGGAGATGAGAAGGCGACACTCGAGGAGATCGTTAACGGATCATCTAAGAAGGCGATGCTGGTTATCTACAAAGGACCATCACAGGGCTCCCGGTATTTAATTACTAGCTCTGGAGCGACCATTGGTCGCGCTCACGAAAGTGAGATCTTTCTTGATGATGTAACTGTCTCTCGAGCGCACGCGGTAATCACATGGAGTGAGGCTTCACTCTTTGAAATTGCAGATAGTTCCAGCCTCAACGGCACCTACATCAACGGTAAGAGTGTTGAGAAAATTTCTTTAAGTAATGGAGACGAAGTACAGATCGGTAAATTCCATCTGCTCTTTGTCACAGGTCAGAAATAATTAACAGGGGAGAGACAGTGAGCGTTCCAGCACGTGCCTATTTAAGTATTGGTGAAGTTCTATCCAAACTTCGTGGAGATTTTCCAGATATCACCATCTCAAAGATTCGCTTCCTTGAATCTGAAGGGCTGATCGAACCTCAGAGAACTCCTTCGGGCTATCGCAAATTTACTAGCGCTGACTTGGAACGCCTGCGTTATGTACTTCTTGCACAGCGCGATCATTATCTTCCTCTTCGCGTCATCAAAGAGAACCTTGATGCGATGGATCGTGGCCTTGAGCCAGCACCTCTTGCAAATTCAGCAGCAGGTCCGCGTCCGGCACTCGGTCTTGCCACCGTCGATGGCGAAATCTCTCCTTCAAATTTTGCACCCTCTAGCGATCTACGTCTCTCTCGTGATGAGCTGATCAAAGCCTCAGGAATCACAGATGCTGCCCTTACCGAGCTAGAGAGCTTCGGCCTGATCTCTATCCGTGGTCGCCATTACGATGCTGATGCGCTCTCTGTGGCAACTGCGGTTGCATCGATGTCAGCCTTTGGTATCGAACCACGCCACTTGCGTTCATTTAAGTCAGCTGCAGATCGTGAGATCGGATTGATTGAGCAGGTAATTACTCCACTCAATCGCCAGAAGAACTCTGATTCAAAGGCTCGAGCAGAAGAGGTCTCTAAAGAGATCGCGGCGCTCTCGATTCGACTTCATGCATCCCTTGTGCGCGCAGGTCTTAATCGTCCGCGCTAGAGTCAACCCATGAGCGATGAGGCAACACCCTTTATCAGCATGGAGGTTGTAGGCGTTCGTATTGAGATGCCATCTAATCAACCGATCGTCCTTCTCAAAGAGATCGATGGTTCACGCTTTCTTCCGATCTGGGTAGGGGCGGCTGAGGCAACCTCGATCGCATTTGCTCAACAAGGAATCAACCCCGATCGTCCATTGACCCATGACTTGATGCGAGATCTTCTGCAGACACTTGATGCAACGCTTCTGGCTGTACAGATCACCCATATTCGCGATGGAGTCTTCTTCTCAACGCTACAACTGCGCACCCATGAAGATGCCGCCTTGGCCATCTCTGCCAGACCATCGGATGCGATCGCACTAGCCCTTCGAAGCAATAGCAATATCCTCGCCGCCCGTGATCTTGTCGACCAGGTTGGCATTGAGATCCCAGAGCGGTTGATCCAGGAGATGGATGAGCAGGGGCAGCCCGTTGAGGCACCGGGTGCCGACCTTGAGGCATTTCGAGAGTTTCTCGACCAGATCAACCCAGAGGACTTCGCCGGATAAGTCTCAACCTCTAGTTAAGGTTTGCCCCGTGTCGGTCATTGAATGGCCGCAAGGGGCTGCGTATATTTGCCAATCAGAGCAGCTCTTCCCCAAGAGAAATGAGAAAAACGTGACCTCCCCAGCCACGCCAGAGATCGGCTATCGCGGTGCAACTGCATGCTCTGCTGCAGGAATTACATACCGCCAACTCGATTATTGGGCGCGTACAGGTTTAGTAGAACCAAGCGTTCGCAGCGCAACAGGTTCAGGTACATCACGTCTCTATGGTTTTCGCGACATCCTTGTTCTAAAAATTGTGAAGCGTCTTCTTGATGCTGGTATTTCGCTTCAGAATATTCGTACTGCAGTTACTCATCTCCGTAGCAGGGGAGTAACAGAGCTTGAGCGCATTACTTTGATGAGCGATGGCGCATCGATTTACGAATGTGCAAGCCCTGATGAAATCGTTGACCTTTTGGCCGGTGGCCAAGGGGTGTTTGGTATTGCAGTTGGCAAGGTGTGGCACGAAGTTGAAGGTTCACTTGCAAACCTTCAAGGTGAGGTCGAAGGTTTGCCTACCCGTGTTGAAGGTAACGATGAACTTTCGTTGCGCCGCAAGGCTAAAGGCGCGTAAGTAGCGCTCAGCCCTTATATTTCACCTCTGTCTTTATTTAACAGGGGAGTCCAGTGGCAATCGAAGGTGGTTTTGCTGATCGCCATATAGGTCCTACCCATCACGATGAAGAGCTGATGCTCGAATATTTAGGGTATAAAGATTTAGAAACTTTTATTTCAGATGTCGTCCCTGCAAATATTGCAATCGCTGGGGTTATTGAGAGCGCGATTGAACCTGGCATTAGTGAAGTAGCGGCGATCGCAGAGTTGCGGGCCCTTGCAAAGAAGAACACCGTTTTGCGATCTTTTATCGGAACTGGATACTACGGAACAATTGTTCCTCCAGTTGTAAAGCGCAATGTTTTAGAGAATCCTGCTTGGTACACCGCCTACACACCGTATCAACCAGAGATTTCTCAGGGACGTTTGGAAGCGCTCTTTGCTTTTCAGACAATGGTCTGTGAACTTACAGGTTTAGATATCTCAAATGCATCGATGCTCGATGAATCAACTGCAGCTGCTGAGGCTATGACGCTAGCTCGTCGCTCATCGAAGTTAAGCGATGATGCCGTATTTCTGATTGAAGAGCATCTACACCCACAGACCAAGGCAGTTGTTATTACGCGTGCCAAGCCACTTGGCATCACAGTTGTTGAGGTTGATTCTGGACATATTGCCCGCGATGGATATAACGGCGAATTCTTTGGCGCACTCGTGCAGTATCCAGATACAACGGGTGAGATCGTCGATTACTCAAAGTTTGCAGAGTATGCCCACTCCCGTGGCGCACTTGTAATCGCGGCAACTGATTTGCTTGCTCTCACCTTGCTGAAATCACCAGGGGAGTGGGGCGCAGATGTTGCAGTCGGAACAGCACAGCGCTTTGGTGTTCCCATGGGATTCGGTGGTCCACACGCTGGTTTCCTTGCAGTCCGTTCTGGTTTAGAGCGTTCAATGCCGGGACGTTTAGTCGGTCAATCGATCGATGCAACTGGATCTCCAGCATTTCGTTTAGCGCTGCAGACTCGCGAACAACACATCAGGCGAGATAAGGCGACATCAAATATCTGTACCGCCCAGGTACTGCTTGCAAATATGAGCGCTTTCTACGCAATGTGGCATGGACCTGCAGGCCTTAGGAAGATTGCACTTCGCGTCCACAGCTTTGCTTCGCGTCTGCAGAAAGCTGCAAACTCACGTAACGACCAAGTCTTCGATACTGTCACAGTCGATGTAAAGGATGCCGATGCGATTCACGCAAAGGCGATTGCATCTGGTTTTAACTTCGGTCGAGTAAGTGCAACAGAAGTGAGAATCTCCTTCGATGAGACAACAACCGAAGATGATTTCGCCAACGTACTCGCGGTTCTGGGACTGCAAGATGCAAGCGCAACTGATCTTCCAAAAGAGTTGCTTCGCACAACCTCATACCTGACACACCCAGTCTTTAATACCAATCATTCAGAGACTGCGATGATGCGCTATCTACGTAATCTTGCCGATCGTGACTTGGCCCTTGATCGCACCATGATTCCTCTCGGTTCATGCACGATGAAACTCAATTCGGTTACCGAAATGGAGGCCGTTACCTGGCCAGAGTTCTCATCACTTCACCCATTTGCACCAGCTGATCAGACAGTTGGTTCTCGTGAATTGATTGATCAGCTTTCACGTTGGTTAGTATCAATCACTGGATACGACGCAGTATCTCTACAGCCAAATGCTGGAAGCCAGGGGGAGTTCGCAGGACTTCTTGCTATTCGCAACTATCACGATTCGCGCGGAGATCAGAACCGCACGATCTGCCTTATTCCATCAAGTGCTCATGGAACAAATGCTGCAAGTGCGGTGATGGCCGGTATGAAGGTCGTCGTTATTGAATGCGATGAGAACGGAAACGTCAGTGTTGCAGATGTCAAGGCAAAGATTGCAGAACATGGATCAGCACTTGCTGCTTTGATGATCACCTACCCAAGCACACACGGTGTATTTGAAAGCGCTGTGAGTGATATCTGTGCCCTGGTTCATGAGGCAGGTGGCCAGGTGTATGTCGATGGCGCAAATCTCAACGCTCTCGTTGGAGTTGCTCAACCTGGAAAGTTTGGCGCTGATGTTTCGCACTTAAATCTCCATAAGACATTTGCAATTCCACACGGTGGTGGGGGACCAGGTGTTGGGCCGGTAATTGCTCGTGCCCACCTTGCGCCATTTCTTCCCAACCACCCATTGGATGCAGATGCAGGTCCGGCAACAGGCCCTGGACCGATTTCAGGTGCACCATATGGATCAGCAAGCATTCTGCCGATCTCATGGGCCTATATTCGTTTGCTAGGGGGAGCAGGACTTACCCATTCCACACAGGTTGCGATTCTCTCTGCAAATTACATGGCAGCCCGCCTTAATGACTCCTTCCCAATTCTCTACACCGGCGCCAATGGCCGAGTTGCACACGAATGCATTCTCGATATTCGTCCATTGACTGCCATATCTGGCGTTAGCGTTGACGACATTGCAAAGAGATTGATGGACTTTGGCTTCCATGCACCGACAATGTCTTTCCCAGTTGCGGGAACTCTGATGATTGAGCCGACCGAATCTGAAGATATTCGTGAGATCCACCGATTTATTGATGCCATGATCGCAATTCGTGCTGAGATCCAAGAGATTATCGACGGCAAGATTTCAGTCGAAGAGAGCGCTTTGCGCCATGCACCACACACGGCCCGAGCCGTTACTTCATCTGATTGGGCAAGAAGCTATAGCCGTGAACAAGGTGGCTATCCAGCGCCTCTAGATGGCCTTGTGGCGGGAGAACTCATTGGCGCCAAAATGAAGTATTGGCCTCCTGTGGCACGTATTGATGGCGCACACGGCGATAGAAACTTAATCTGCGCCTGTACGCCAATCTCAGATTACGCGTAGATCGAGGCAAATCCTCGCGTGGATGGGTTGATTTCCCTTACTTTACATAATGTAACTTATCGGCGTTAGGCCGTAAGCGACGAGTAAGGCCCCAGCGGGTCGTCTGAATCAGCGCCTCAATAACAATGGCTCGACTCATCTTAGAGACGCCGTTGATACGTTCCACAAAGGTAATGGGAACTTGTACAGCGCGAGCACCGGCCAAATGTGATGCCAAGGCCATCTCAATTTGAAAACAGTAACCGGTGGCATCCATCTGTGTGAGATTGAGAGATTCCAGTAATTGTCGACTATAGATGCGAAAGCCGCCTGTGAGATCGGCGAGTTTTATTCCAAGTGCAAATGAGGAATATCGGGTGCCAGAACGGCTTAAGAGCTGGCGGGATTTAGGCCAATTGACGACAGATCCACCAGGAATCCATCGAGTGCCTAGAACAATCGACTTTCCAGGTGAGATCGCTGCAAACATAGCTGGCAGATCGGCGACGCGATGTGAACCATCTGCATCCATTGTGACGATCTGGTCATAGGAGGGATCGCTAAGAACTCGTGCAAATCCGGCACGGTATGCGTTACCTAAACCATCCTTCTTCGGACGTTGCAGCAGATCTACCCAGCTGTAGCCAAGGTTGCGAACGATCTCTGCAGTTCCATCTGGAGAGTTGTCATCAATTACCGTGACATCAAAGTTGAATTCTGATGAGTTGCGCAGAGCATCGAGAGAATGAAGTAACTCCACAACAGAGGTTGCCTCATTGTAGGTCGGAATTAAAATCATGGCCTTCATCGGGAGCTCATTATACGCCTAGTAACCGGCAAAATTAGGGAGATAAAGAGAACAAGAACCGGTGCTAATCCCCCGAGTTTATTTGCAAAGGTTGTCGACGAATTTGATCGCAGATCGCCACGTAAGGTAGCACTCACATCCTCTTGCGTCTGAGAGATTACCTGGCCATTGATATCGATATGAGCCGAAATTCCGATTGTTGAGACGCTTGCGATCTCGCGAGCATTCTCCAATGCGCGAAGGCGCGTGATATTCAATTGCTGCGCACTCTCTGCCGTACCAGCGAAGGTGGCGCTATTCGTCTGTGCGATTAACGCTTGTGATGAACTCGATGCATCCCGTACAAGAGAATCAGAGAGCAATTCATAGCAAATCACTGGAGAAATTCTCATCCCGTTGACGACGTGCTTATCAACCTGTACACCAGGTGAGAAATCTGAAACACCATCAACATATGGCGAGACAATGCGCGCTAACGGACGCAGAGGAATGAACTCTCCAAATGGAGTCAGGTATTGCTTCGAGTACAGTGAGACAACTTCCCCACTTTTGCTATACATAAGAGAGACATTTTCTAGCGGACCGTTCTTGCGAGTTATTGCGCCGGCAATAAGTGGAGTCTGTAATGTTCCAGTTAAACTTTCGATCTCACCAGATACTCTCGTATTGAGAAAGGGATCTACATCGATAGCATTTTCTGGCCAGATGATGAGATCTGCACCATCAAGGCTGGTCGCTCGAGTTCGCTCTAGGTGGAGATTGAAGACCGCTTCCGCGCGATCATTAAATGCAAGACCCACTGCCGGTGTATTTCCCTGAACTCCCACAAATGAAATTTTTTGACCATCACTGTAAGAATTGTTTATCATTAACGGAAGCAAAAGCGCCGCGGTTATAAGTAAGAGATTTACATGTCGGTAATGCACTAATAGGGCAGAAATTGCCAATACCCACGCTGAAAGCAGAAGCGCTCCCCCGATCGAGATGACGGAGGCAAAGGGCGCATCTGCCTGTGAGAATGCAATTCGCATCCATGAAAATCCACCAAATGGGAAGTGTGATCTGATCTCTTCCAAAAGGAGAATCGCTGGAATAAACCAAAGCACGTTTCGCGTGTATCGACCCAGGATTCCCAGCGGCAGAAGGAAGAGGCCGTGCAATAGAGCAAGAAAAAATAATGGCAGAACTCCAACGTACTTTCCAGCCCACCATAGAGTTACTGCGCTACCTACAAAACCAAAGAGAAACGCTTGCCTGTAGAGATTGGCTTTCTTTAAGGAGAATTTCAGAAAGAGTGCATAAGCAAGAGGTGCGCAGAACCACCAACCGATTGGCTCAAAGGAAGCGGCAAAGAGTAAGCCTGAGAGAGTTGCTACCACTTGAGCACCGAAATCAATCTATCGACGCTAGCTCCTAAAGCGTATTCATCTTTCATCTGATAGATCTTTGACAAATCCTGTGGGGCTTTTGGCAGAGTTATATCAATCGCAGGCAGTGCAACATCTCGCGCGCAGTTAACCACCGTTGGAGCAATTGTAAGGTAATCGATTCCTGCGATGATCTTCTTAGCAAGAGCTGCCGGTAAGCGAGGATCGCCATCCTGAGCCGCACTGATCGATTCATCAACGGTGGCAAAGTGGGTTGCGATGAGTGCTGCACCTTTCTCCCCGATTCCTTTAACACCAGGCAGGCCGTCAGATGGATCGCCTCGATAGGTTGCAAAGAGTGCGTAGCGATCCCCCGGAATCGAATACTTTTGGGCAATAAAGTTAAGGTCGACAAGATCGTGGGCCGAAATACCTTTAGCTAAGTACGCTACTTTGATATCTCGAGAGTCATCTACAAGCTGGAAGAGATCGCGATCGCCGGTGACTATACGAGTTGGTCCGGGATGCTTATCGGCGTAGGTTGCCATGACATCATCTGCCTCATAGTCATCTACTCCAACCATGGGTAATCCAAATTCATCGAGAAGATCTAAGAGGATCGGGATCTGCGGCGTCAAGGTATCCGGCTCAGCCTCTTCTTCGCTATCTTCGTCTTCCAAGCGGTTGGCCTTGTAGTCAGGAAAGAGCTCCACTCGCCATGATGGACGCCAATCACCATCAATACAGACAACAATTCGATCGGGGTTGTAGATAGAGATTAAGCGGGCAGTCATATCTAGAAAACCGCGAATCGCATTTACAGGAGTTCCGTTAGGTGCAACTAATGTATCTGGCATACCGTAATAGGCGCGATACCAAAGTGATCCGCTATCTAGAAGCATCAAGGTCATAGGTCCTCCAACATATAAGAGATCACGCCTCGATCCAAACGGTTGACTGCTTCGCGACAGGTTTTACGTAGATCAGGGCTAGCGCCAGCGATCTGCGTCAGGAGATCAATCAGCTGTTTGGTCGATCGGACGAAGTCACCAACCGACATATCGCTTCCCTTGAGAACGCTCTGCAATGTATTGCCCTGCGCCCACTTGTAGGAGATAAAGGCGAAACCAAAATCTGGCTCGCGTTGAGTCTTTACTCCAAAGCGCTCTTCAACCTCTTCAAGTTCACTCCAGATTGAAACTAATGAGACAAGTGCCTGTGCAACGTTGTTATGTGGCATCTTGGGTGCGTAATTTTCAGTTGTTCGCGATTGAAATATTACCGCTGAGGCAACGGCGACTAACTCAGGGGCAGTAAGGGTATTGAGCACTCCCCTTCTTATTGCCTCGGTTAATAAGAGATCAGATTCGGCATAGATCTTTGCCAGGATCTTTCCTTGCTCAAGAGTCTTCTCGCCCTCAATGTAATTCAGATGTGTCAGAACGTCACAGATTCGATCGAATGTCTTCGCAATCACGTGCGTGCGGTTCTCGACTCGCGCCCGCAGTCCCTCGGACTCACGTCTTACGCGCTCTGCTCGCTCTGCAATGCGAGCGTGAGACTCACGATCGTTACAGGCATGGCATGGATGAGCTCGGAGGCTGCGACGAATGCCATCAATCTCAGATTCAAGATGGCGTCGTTGCCTCTGGTCGACCGTACGACGAGCATCACGTTTTGAAAGAAGTCGCTCAATCTCTTTGATGTCGCTGCGCATACGTGCGTACTCGGCGAAGTCACCGAGGTGACAGTTAACATCCTGCATCAACTCGGTGACGGCACCTTCGTTCTTCTTGATCTGACGAACCAGACCAACAACTGCGCGATCTGCTTGAAACTGTGCAAAAGAAGATTCAAGGGAGCCACGGGCTCTCTCTCGACCAAAGCGATTGATGAGGTTGATTGCCATGTTATAGGTCGGCGTAAATGATGATCTCAGCGGATACGTTCGCGTTGATGCAAGACCTGCAACCATTGCGCTATCAATAGTTGGACTCCACTGAACAATGGCGTTTCCTTCGATATCAATTCCACGACGACCGGCACGCCCTGTTAACTGGGTGTACTCCCCTGGAGTTATCGGAACATGCGCTTCGCCATTCCACTTTGTAAGTTTCTCCAAGATCACAGTCTTTGCCGGCATATTGATTCCGAGGGCGAGAGTTTCGGTGGCAAATACAGCCTTTACAAGACCGCGCTTAAAGAGATCTTCAACGGTCTCTTTAAAACTTGGCAATAAACCAGCATGGTGTGCTGCGATACCTCGTTCCAGCGCATCTAGCCACTCGTCGTAACCCAGGACATCTAAATCTTCTTGGGCAAGGTTGGCATTGAGGCGGGCGGCTGTGCGAGCTATCTCTTCACGTTCTTGAGTATTGGTCAATCTCAGCCCCGAATGAACGCACTGTCTTACCGCTGCATCACATGCAGCTCGGGAGAAGATAAAGGTGATGGCAGGAAGCAAACCTTGTCGATCAAGGGTCTCAATTACTTCAGGACGTGAGAGCTTATTTTCACTCTCATCAAAGCGCTCTCGTCGGTGGCGCGGCATCTTCACCTTACGCATCGACTCGCGCTCCAGAGCTAGAAGCTCAGGATTGATTTTTCCAGGTTCTTTAAAGAGATCAACTAATCGATTACCAATAAGAACATGCTGATAGAGCGGGATCGGGCGAATTTCAGAGACAATGACATCGGTGCCACCGCGAACGGTTCCTAGCCACTCACCAAACTCTTCTGCATTAGAGACCGTTGCACTCAGTGAGATCACTTGGACTGACTCCATGAGGTGAATCAGAACCTCTTCCCATACAGCGCCACGAAACTTATCGGCCAGGTAGTGCACTTCATCCATAACCACCGATTGCAGATTGGTAAGCGTTGAAGAGCCGGCGTAGAGCATGTTGCGCAGAACCTCAGTTGTCATTACCAGGATGGGCGCTTCCGAATTTATATTGGTATCGCCCGTAAGGAGTCCAACTTTCTCCTCGCCAAAGCGCGCAACAAACTCTGCAAACTTCTGATTGGAAAGTGCCTTTATCGGAGTGGTGTAGAAACACTTCTTGCCTTGTTCGATTGCAAGAAAGGCGGCGAATTCTCCAACAACAGTTTTACCAGCTCCAGTCGGCGCTGCAACAAGGAGACCTTTGCCATCTTCCACACAGTGCAACGATTCCACTTGAAAATCATCAAGGGGAAAGTCAAAACCTTCTGCGAACTTGATGGTCAGTGGATGGGAGGCACGCACTCGTGCAGCGGCCATCCTCTCTGCA
>JACCDM010474999.1_pt1 | contig 28097 bp, 23 predicted proteins | sample 7445851 | NCBI WGS metagenome assembly JACCDM01 (sample SAMN15323438, study PRJNA562643) | freshwater metagenome | isolation source: river surface water | place: USA:Blue River Watershed | collected 2017-08-16
CAGGCGCGAAGGCGGCGGTACCGCCGAGCCTGCTGCTCCTCGGTGTCGTCGATGAGCCGGTGACGGTACCGGTGCCGACGACCGCTGCGGAGCTGGAGCCCGCGCCGGCCGAGGCCCCGAAGAAGGGTCGCGCGAAGGCGAAGAAGGCGGCGGCCGCGCCGGCCGAGAAGCCGGTGAAGAAGAAGGCGCCAGCCAAGAAGAAGGCGGCGAAGTAAGCGTCGCGTCTTCGCGGCGTGCGTGAATGCGGCACGGGGCCGCCGGCATCAGCCGGCGGCCCCGTGCCTTTCGCGACCTGCCGACCGCGCTATCGGAGCACGCCGGTCGCGAGCCCGACCTTCCGGATGCTCCGCACCGCGTGGTCGAGGTCCTCCCGCGTATGCGCCGCCGAGATCTGGCATCGCAGCCGGGCCGTCCCGTGTGGCACCACCGGGAAGCCGAATCCGGTCACGAAGATCCCCTCGGCGAGCAAGAGCTCACTCATCCGGATCGCGTCAGCCGTCTCGCCGATGATGATCGGGACGATCGGCGTATCGCCGTCGAGCGGGGAGAAGCCCGCCTCGCGGATGGCGGCGCGGAAGTAGCGCGCATTCTCGTGCAGGCGCGTCACGCGCTCCGGGTGCTGCTCGATGAACTCCACCGAGGCGAGCGCGCTCGCGGCCACCGTCGGCGGGAGCGCGTTCGAGAAGAGCTGTGGGCGTGAGCGCTGCGTGAGCGTGTCGCAGAGCGCCGCGGGCCCCGCGACGAAGCCGCCCGCCGCACCACCGAGCGCCTTGCCCAGGGTGCTCGTGATGATGTCCACCTCACCCACCACGCCGAAGTGCTCCGCTGTCCCGCGGCCCGTCGCCCCCAGCACACCGGTGGCGTGCGAGTCGTCCATTACGAGGATCGCGTCGTGGTCGCGGGCGATCTGCAGCAACTCAGGGAGCTTGGCAATGCTCCCTTCCATCGAGAAGACGCCGTCGGTCCAGATGATACGCCGCCGCGCCCCGGCGTTCGCGCGGAGCTTCGCGACGAGGTCGTCGAGGTCACCGTGGGCGTACACCGCGGTGGTGCACTTCGTGATCGCCTTCGCGAGGCGAATCGAGTCGATGATCGACGCGTGGTTCAGGGCGTCGGAGATGACGAAATCACCGGCCTCGACGATGGACGCGGTGAGTCCCTCGTTCGCGTTCCAGGCGGAGACGAAGCTCATCGATGCCTCCGTCCCGACGAAGCGCGCGAGCGCGGTCTCCAGCTCGCGGTGCACCGTGAAGGTGCCGCAGATGAAGCGGACGCTCCCCGTCCCCGCGCCGAAGTCGCGGAGCCCTTGGATGCCCGCCTCGACCACCGCGGGCTCGTCGCAGAGGCCGAGATAGTTGTTCGAGGAGAGGATCAGCACCTCGCCGCGCCCCTCCATCTGCACGCGCGCCGCCTGCGGCGACGCCAGATGGTTGAGCCGCTTGTAGGTGCCGGCGGTCTTCAGGGCGTCGAGCCCCGACTGCAGTTCGTTCACGAACGCCTGGTTCATCGTCGTCCCGGTCTCCTGGTCCCTGTCACCTGGTGCGTGTCACCTGTCCGCTGACACTTCGAAGATCACCTTCCCCGCCTCGCCCGACTTGATCGCGGCGATCGCTTCGGCGTGCGCCTCGAGCGGGAAGGTGTGCGTGATCACCGGCGTCGGGTCGAACTGCCCCGCCCGCAGGAACTGCTGCATCGCGATCCAGGTGTCGTACATCCGGCGGCCCACGACGCCGTAGACGGTGAGTCCCTTGAAGATCACTTCCGTCGCGAAGTCCACGTCCATCGGCTTGGCCGGAATGCCGAGCATCTGCACGCGACCGCCGACGCGCACGAGCGCGAAGGCCTGATGGATCGCGGCCGGGACGCCGCTCATCTCGAGGACCACGTCCACCCCGAGCCCGTGTGTCGCGGCACGCACCGCCTCGGCCGCCTCGGCGGGCGTCACCGCCGCCGTCGCGCCCATGCGCCGCGCGAGCGCGAGGCGCGTGGGGTTCACGTCGGACGCGATGATCGCCGACGCGCCCGCGGCCTTCGCGATCCCCACCGCGAAGATCCCGATCGGGCCGCACCCGGTGACGAGCACTGTCGCGCCGGGCAGGTCGGTCCCGTGTAGCGCGGTATGGAACGCGTTCCCCATCGGGTCGTGGATCCCGCCCACCGCGAAGGGGATCGCCGGGTCGAGCTGCCAGACGTTGCTCGCCGGCATCGCGATGTAGTCGGCGAAGGCGCCGTCGCGGTCGACGCCGATGATCTTGGTCGCCGGGCAGACGTGTGCGTTCCCGGTGCGGCAGAGATGGCAGTGCCCGCAGACGATGTGCCCCTCGGCGGTCACGCGATCGCCGACCTTCACGTCGGTGACGAGCCCCCCGATGCGTTCGACCACCCCGGCGAACTCATGGCCGACGGTGAACGGGGGGCGGCAACGGCCCTGGGCCCACGCGTCCCAATCGTGGATGTGGACGTCGGTGCCGCAGACGCCGGCGGCCTTCACCCGGATGAGGACCTCGTCCTCGCGGATAGCAGGGATCGGCACGTCGCGGAGCTCGAACCCTTCGGTGGGATGTACCTTGACCAGTGCGCGCACCGGGAGACTCGGCGTTCGGGGTTGGGGAAAACGAACCCCTAATGATCGCCGGACATCGCCACCGGGGAAAGCGCATCCACCCGCACCGCGCACACCTTGAACTCCGGGATGCCGGACGGACCATCGAGCGCCGGGTTGGTGAGCAGGTTCGCCGCCGCCTCGCGGTAGTGCATCGGCAGGAAGACCTGCCGGCGCGCCACGCGCTCGGAGAGCCTCACGTGCACGCGGATGGTGTTCCGCCGCGAGGTCACCTGCACCTCGTCCCCGTCCGCCACGCCGAGGTTGGCGGCGTCGACCGGATGCAGCTCGAGCGTCGGGGTACTCTCCCGCGCGTCGAGTGCCGTGCTGCGACGTGTCATCGTGCCCGTGTGCCAGTGATACATCTGCCGCCCCGTGTTCAGGAAGAACGGGAACTCGGCATCAGGCAGCTCGGCGGGCGGCAGGTACGCCACGGGATGGAAGCGCGCGAGACCGTCGGTCGTGGGGAAGTGGTCGGCGAAGAGGAACGCCGTCCCGTCGTGCGAGGCCTCGGGGACGGGATACTGGAGCCCGCCCACCCGCGCCGCGAGTCGGGCGTGCGACACGCCGCGCCAGTTCGGCGTGACGCGCGCGATCTCGTCAAAGACCTCGGCGGCGGTCGCGTACGGTGAGTGGACGCCGAGGCGTCGAGAAAGGTCGAGGACGATGTCGAGATCGCCACGCGCCTGGCCCGGTGGATCGACCGCCTTCCGCGAGAGCTGGATGCGACGCTCCGTGTTCACGAAGGTGCCGTCCTTCTCCGCGAAGCTCGCGCCCGGGAGCACCACGTCCGCGCACCGCGCCGACTCGGTGAGGAAGAGGTCCTGTACCGCGAGGAAGTCGAGCCCGAGGAACCAGTCCTCGGCGTGCGCGACGTCCGGGTCGGAGATGATCGGGTTCTCCCCCATGATGTAGAGGCCGCGGACCGGCGACTCGCGGCCGACGATCTCGGTGACCTTGCGCCCGACCGTCGGGTCGAGCTGCTCGGGTGGGATCCGCCACGCCTCGGCGAAGGCCGCACGGACTGCCGGATCGTCGACGCGCTGGTAGTCGGTGAACGCGAAGGGGATCGCCCCCATGTCGCTCGAGCCCTGCACGTTGTTCTGCCCGCGAATCGGAATCATCGGCGCGCCCCAGCGGCCGATCATCCCGCAGGCGAGCATCAGGTTCAGCAGCGAGGTGACGATGTCGGTTCCCGTATGGTGCTGCGTGAGCCCCATCGCCCAGAGCGTCGCCGAGCGGGGGCCGCGCGCGTAGCGCTCCGCGGCGCGCCGGATCGTGTCGGCGGGGACGCCGGTGATCGCTGCGGCCATCTCGGGGGTGTAGGGCGCCACGGCGGCGCGGACCGCGTCGAAGTCGCGGGTCCGGGTCGCGATGAAGTCGCGATCCTCGAGCCCCTGGGCGAGCACATGATGCAGCATCCCGTTCAGCAGGGCCACGTCGGTCCCGGGGATCATCTGCAGGTGGAGGTCGGCGCGGGCGGCGAGCTCGATGCGCCGTGGGTCGGCGACGATGAGCGTGGCGCCGCGCTTCAGGGCCCGCTTGATGGCGGCGCCGAACACCGGATGGCTCTCGGTGGTGTTCGCCCCGAGGAGGAAGATGACGTCTGATTCCTGTTCGACCTCCCGCATCGACCCGGAGGCGGCGGATGTGGCGAGGGCCCGCTGCATCGCGCTCACCGAGGAGGCGTGGCAGAGGCGCGTGCAGTGGTCGACGTTGTTGGTGCCGAGCCCCGCGCGGAAGAGCTTCTGGAGGACGTAGTTCTCCTCGTTGGCGCACTTGGCGCTCTGGAACGTCGCGAGGCTGCCGGGGCCGTGCGTGTCGCGGAGCCGGACGAGCTGTTGTGCCGTGAGCTCGAGCGCCTCCTCCCACGTCGCCTCGCGGAACGGGGCGAACCACTCGGGGGGCGTCGCGATGCGGTCGCGCGGGTCGCCGAGCGCCTCCTCGGCGCCGCCGTCGCGTCGACGGAGCGGGTTCGTGCGCGGGCGATGGTGCTTCGCGGCGTGTCCCTCGTCCTCGACCGCGACCCACGGCCCGCCGCGACGCGGCCATCGGGCCGCGTCGGGGTTCGCGGCATCGAAGCGCCAGACGCCGTCGGCCCCGCGCACCCACCCGCGTCGGATGAGCGGCGTCGTCAGCCGGTCACGGTGCAGCACGAAGTCGGTGCCGAAGCGCCCCTTCACGCAGGTCGATCCCTGATTCGGCGTCTCCTCCTCGATCCATGGCGAGCGGACCCGCACCACCTGCCCGGCGTGCACCTCGAGGTCGAGCTGGCAGCCGACCGCACAGTAGGGGCAGACCGAGCGGACCGTCTGAGCGGGGGCCTCGAGCGTGCCGGCGCGCAACTTCGCCATCGGGAGGATGTCGTGAATGGCGCCGGTGGGGCAGACGCGCACGCACTCGCCGCACCAGGTGCATCCGGCGTGTTCCGGGTTGCCGTCAGCGCCGACGATGATCGCCGTACCCTCGCCGCGCTCGGCGACCTCGAGGACGCCGACCACCTGGATGTCCTCGCAGGCCCGCACGCACCGGGTGCAGAGGATGCAGGTGCTCATGTCGTGCGTGATGATCGGATCGGTCGGACGCTCGTCGCCCGCGCGCAGCGGGAGTGCGCCGGAGCGGGTGCGCGGCACGTCGTAGCGATGCACCAGCGCCTCGAACTCGTTGCGGCCGCCGTCGGCGGGGATCGTCTCCGCCGGGTAGCGCTCGAGGAGCAAGGAGAGGACCGCGCGGCGGTTCTCGACGGCGGCGTGCGATTCGGTGTGCACCACCATCCCGTCGGCGGCGGGCGTCGCGCACGCGGGGAGGAGCTTCTTCTCTCCCTCGACGGAGACGAGACAGATGCGGCAGTTGCCGACCGTCGGGAGCTTCGGATACCAGCAGAGCGTCGGCACCTCGATGCCCGCGCCGCGCGCCGCATCGAGGATCGTCCCGCCTGTCGCGACGTCGCATCTGCGACCGTCGATGATGACCTGCGCCATCGCTGTACTCACGTCCGAGGGGTGCAGAAATGATCGCGGTGGCACGCGGCGTTGGCAACGAGTTCGTCGCGAGGTGTTGACAGCGCGGAAAAAAAGTCTTATGAAGGAGGTAGGAAATCGTGATTCCAAACCAGCGGACGCGCTTTCCGGACCCACCGATCCACCGGGGGATCGGCCGGGACACACCACTCCGTTCAAGGAGCGAGTACCATGGCTGCCAAGAAGAAGGCTGCGAAGAAGGCGACGAAGAAGGCCGCGAAGAAGAAGTAAGCGGCAGTCGCTTCACACTGGGGGGATCGGCTTCGGCCGGTCCCCTTTGTGTTTGCAGACGGGTGTGAGCACCGCATCGTCCGCGCGCCTGAGGCGCTGCGGGAAAACGAACTCGCGCTCGAACAGATTCGCGTCGGCCGGCGAGAGGAGGTGGGCTCCCGCCGCCGCTGGGCCCCACCTACAGGGGCGGTGTCGACGGCCGCGTCAGGCGGCTCGAGTCGTCCCGGCCGTCTCCGCGTCGGGCGCTTCGTCGGGCACCGGGCCCCAGACATACGCCGAGAACCGCGGCGCAGGCTCGGGGGCCAGGCCGGTGGAGATGATGATGCCGACCGGTTCGTCGGACGATGACAGGTGGGTGATCTGGTCCATATGAACGCCGTCCTTCGCTCAGAGACGGGCCGACGACATGCCGGCCTTCACGCTTTCATATAGAAGATAGGCGTGAGCGCTCTGGGGTCACCAAAGAGCTGTAAGTTGTTAAATGGCAGAATCTTGCAACTGGTGTCCCCGCCCGTCAAAGCCCGGGTGTCGCAGGGTGACACAGGGTCGGAACGCCTCTCAGGCCACCAGCTTCTTCGCGACGAAGGTCGACGTTGCCCCTGGCTCCGGCACGAGCGAGATCTGCCAGCCGGAGTCGTACCGCGAGCGGAGCTCCTCCTCACTGAGCACTGCCTGACCGGCGATGATCGTCTCGATCAGATGCACCCCTCCATCGGTCGTCGCCTCCTGTAGGAGGCGGAAGACCCGTTCGCGCTCGATCGTCGAGAGCCCCGCGAACGCGGCCGGCGTGCAGATGACCGCGCCGAGCGGGCCATCGGGAGTGAAGCTGACGAGGTCCGCGGCGAAACCGCGCACCTTCTCCGTGAGTCCGTTGTCCCGCGCCATCAGCAGCACGCGATTCACCACCGCGACCTCGGGCTCGATCGCTGTCACCTCGCAGCCGTTCGCCGCGAGATAGAGCGCCGACCCTTCGAGCCGCGCGCCGGCCACGAGCACGGACGAGGCCTGCCGAGTCATCGGCAGCGCGCGGGTCAGCGGCGTATCGGGCCGCAGTCCCCAATGCTCGGGACGCTGCAACTCGCTCGCATTGCGTTCGCGCCGGCGCCGCCACGTTGCGAAGGCCGGGAGTCGCAGTCGGCGCGTGATGATCCGATCGACCTCATCGGCGAGGAGCACCTCGCGCATCCCGAGCTGCGCTCCCGTGTCGAGCGTGCGCGCCGCCTCGGCCGCGATGCCATACAGGAATTCGCGCGACACCGAGCTCTTGTAGTCCTCGACCTCTCGCTCCACGTAGCGCAGATACTCCTGGCGCAGCGATTGTGGATGCGACGAGAAGGTCATGGGGAATCGGCGAGAGAGCGCGTGGGTGACTCCGCACAAGCTACGCCCATCTGGCGACGCGACAACCCCTGATCGCGATGACACATTTCCACACATGCGATCGCCATTCGGAGGAACGTGATGCCGGAGTTGCCGGAGGTTGAGGCGGCCGCGCGGGTGGCGCGCCGTGCAGTCGTGGGGCGCATCATCGCCGAGGTCATCGTCCGGCATCCGAGCATCGCCCGACGGTGGCCGGCCGTCGTACGGCGGCGTTGCCGCGGACGGGCCGTCACGGCCGTCACTCGCCGCGGCAAGTCGCAGCTCCTGCATCTCGATGACGGGAGCATCCTCGTGGTGCACTTCCGGCTCGATGGCGACTGGGTCGTCGACGCGGCCTCACGGCCGCTGCCGCCATTCGCCCGCTGGGCGCTTCGCTGCGCGGACGGGCGTCGGCTCGTGCTGACCGACCCGCGGGCCCTGAGCACCGTCACCTGCTACGGGCCGGGTGCGCCTCCCACCTTCGTGCTCGGGCCGGAGGCTGACGACCCGGCACTCACAGCGGCGGTGCTCCGCGCGCGGCTCACGGGACGGCGGACGGCGATCAAGCAGACCTTGCTCGACCAGACGGTCATCGCGGGGCTCGGGAACATCTACGCGGCGGAGGCACTCTGGCGGGCGCGGATCGATCCACGCCGCCCGGCGGGGACCCTGGTGCCGTCAGAGGTCGCGCGGCTCCGGCGCGGGATCCGTGCGGCGCTGGCGGATGGCGTGAGGCACCTCGGGCGCTACCGCACGGGGGAGCGGACGACGCCGTGGCGCGTCTATGACCGAACCGGCGCGCCCTGCCGGCGATGCCGCACCCCGATCGCGACGCTCACGCAAGGCGGGCGCACGACCTACTGGTGCCCGACGTGTCAGTCCCCGGCTTCGAGCAACGCACCCTTGAGATAGCCCGTCTCGGGAATCGTCAGCACCTCGGGGTGGTCGAGGGGCTGCCCCGTGAGCGCGCGGACCACGATGCGCCGACCGCTGTCGGATGCCGCCGCCTCGAGCATCGCCATGAAATCGGCACGGCGCACGTGGTAGCTGCAGCTCGCCGTGTACAGGCAGCCGCCCGGCGCGAGGAGGCGCATCGCACGGAGGTTGAGGTCGCGGTAGCCACGGATGGCACCGGCGATTGACGCGCGGTTCTTCGCGAAGGCGGGCGGATCCAGCACGATCGTTTCATACCGCGCGCCTCGGCGCTCCTCGGCGCGCAGGAAGTCGAAGACGTCGGCCTCGACCGCGATGATGTTCGTGCGGCCATTGCGCTCGGCGTTCTCCGCCACTCGGGCGAGGGCGGCCGCGGAGACGTCGACCGCCGTCACCGAGGTGGCGCGCGCGGCGAGATGGAGCGCGAAGGAGCCGTGGTAGCTGAAGAGGTCCAGCGCCGCGCCGCGCGCGACGCCGCCGACGAGCCGTCGGGCCTCACGCTGGTCGAGGAACGCCCCCGTCTTCTGCCCCGTGTGCGGCGCGGCGAGATAGCGCACCCCGTGCTCGCGGACCTCGATCGTCTCCGGTACCGTGCCGGCGAGCGGCTCCACCGCGCGCAGCAGCCCTTCGCGCGTGCGCACGCTCGCATCGTTGCGGGCGAGGATCCCCTCGATCCCCGGGAGCGCCTGCAGCGCGGCGACGATCTCGGTGCGATGCGCCTCGAGCCCCGCGGAGAGCAGCTGCACCACGAGCCAGCGGTCGAACCGGTCGACGACGAGCGAGGGAAGGCCGTCCCCCTCGCCGTGGACGAGGCGGCAGGCGGTGGTCTCCGTGTTGAGGAGTCCCACGCGCCGCAACACCGCGGCGCCGATCCGTGTCGCCCACCACGCCGCGTCGAGCCCGTCGAGCAGTTCGCGCGTCACGAAGCGGAGCGCGATCTCCGACGCGGGGCTCCAAAGGGCGGTGCCGAGCGGGCGGCCCTGCGGGTCGTGGACGCGGACCGCGCCGGCCGGGCCGTTGGGGGGCGTGATGAGATCGGAGCGGAAGATCCACGGGTGCCCACCCTGCCAGCGGCGGCTCCCCCGGGTCGAGATGACGGCGGACGGCATGCTGCAAGTTAGCCCGGTCGGGCGCGGGACCGCGTGCGGTGCCGATGGCGTCGGCGATGCCGGCCGCGCGGTGGACGAATCCCGTGCGCGCCTGCATCTTCCCGCCGACGTGTCACCGCTCTCCTCTCCTCTGCGCAGCGTCCGCGGCATTCGCGGCGCCACGACCGTCACCGCCGATCAGCCGGCGCTGATCCGGATCGCCGTGCGCGAGCTGCTCGAGGCGATGCTCGACGAGAACGACGTTGCCCCGGCGGACGTGATTTCGGCCGTCTTCACCGCGACGCCGGATCTCGTGAGCGAGTTTCCGGCGTACGCCGCCCGGCAGCTGGGATGGACCGATATCCCGCTCCTCTGCGCGCAGGAGCTCCCCGTCGTCGATGCGCTGCCGCGGTGTCTGCGCGTGCTGCTGCACGTGGAGACACCGCGGCAGCGCGGAGAGATTCGGCACCTCTACCTGCGCGACGCGATCCTGCTCCGGTCGGACCTGCAGGGCGACTGACGCGCGCAACCGCCGGTCGCGCGCGTGCGCGAGGGGCGGGTCAGTGCGGGGACGTTCCCGGCGGGTGGTGCGCGCTGTCGGCCCGCGCCACCGAATCCCGGGCCAGCGAGTCGGCGCGTGCGATCGAATCCTGCCGCGCGACCTCGCGGACCATCACGATCGCCTCGAGGTGCTCCTCGTAGGTGCGCCGAAACTCATGGTGCCCGTCGGGATGCGCGACGAAGAACCGATACGGCACCGTGGCGGGGAAGAGGGTGGCCTCGAGGCTCGCGCGCCCCGGCGCGGCGATCGGGCCCGGCGGGAGGCCGGGATACCGATAGGTGTTGTAGGGGGAATCGACCTTGAGATGACGCAGCAGCACGCGCCCCGGGCGCTGCCGCAGTGCATACTGCACCGTGGGGTCGGCCTGCAGCGCCATCCCGATGCGCAGCCGATTGCGGTACACCCCCGCGATGATTGGGCGCTCCTCGTCCTTGACCGCCTCCTTCTCGACGATCGACGCGAGCGTCACCACCTCGTGGCGGGTCTGCCCCAGTTCAGTGAGCCGTGCGTCCCACTTCGGGTCCCAGCGCGCCTCGAAGCGCTTCGCCATCAGCGCCACGGCCGCGCGCGCGGGGACCCCCTTCGGGAAGTCGTAGGTGTCGGGGAAGAGGTACCCCTCGGCCGTCTCCACACGGCGCGGGATGCCCAGTTGCGCGAGGAGGGCGGGGTCGCGCACGGCGGCCTCGAGGGAGTCGATTGGGAGGTCGAGGGTGCGCGCAAGGACTGGGAGGATCTCCCAGAGCGGCCACCCCTCCGGGATCGTCACACGGTTCATGATCCCTTCGCCGGTTTGCAGCGCGTGCAAGACGCCGTTCCAGCTCGAGCCCCGCCGGATCACGTAGGTCCCGTAGCGGGTGGAGCGGTCACGGCCGCGGCGCGCGGCGTAGAAGCCGAAGAGGCGCGGGAAGCGCACGACGCCGTGTGCGGCGAGGGAGTCGGCGGCCTCGCGGAAGCTCGAGCCGGGTCGGATGGTGAGGACGACCTCGGTGTGGTCGCCGGTGGCGCAGCCCGCGAGGAGGCACACGGCGAGGGCGGTGACGAACCCGCGGCGTCGGCCTGTGTGGGGCACCGGCGCGACGCGCCGATCGCGGCGTGCGATGTCTCTCAGGTCAGGCATCAGGGCTCCCGAGCGCCGTGACGTTCGCGGCGGTCACCTCCATGGCGGCGAAGGTGCGCAGCGCATGTTGTAGGAGGATCGTCGCCGCCATCGCGTCGACGTCACCCTTTCGCCCCCGCGTGGATCCTTCCATCGCCTGGATGGTGCGGAGCGCGGCGGCGGTGGTGAAGCGCTCGTCGACGAGCTCCGTGGGGTGCCCGGTGCGCGTCTGGAGCTCGTGCGCGAGGCGGCGTGCCTCCGCGGTGCGAGGGGTGTCCTCGCCCTGCGCGCCGAGCGGGAGCCCGACGACGAAGCCGTCGGCGCCGAGTTCGGTGGCGCGGGCGAGGAGGGCGGTGAGGGGCGGACGCTTCCCGGGCCGTCGATCGAGGTGGCCCGCCGGCGAGGCGATGATGCCCAGTTCATCGCTCAGCGCGAGCCCGACGCGGCGGTCGCCGAGGTCGATCGCGAGCCAGCGGCGGCGCCAGGACGCGGTCACGCGCCCTCGGCCATGCGGGTGAAGAACTCCTCGTTCGTCGCCGTCTGCGCGAGGCGCCGGAGGATGAACTGCACCGCGTCGTCTGGCGCCATGCTCCCCACGAAGTGCCGGAGGAGGAAGATCCGGTTGCGCTCCTTCTCGGTGAGGAGGAGCTCCTCCTTCCGCGTGCCGGAGCGGTTGATCTCGAAGGCCGGGTAGATGCGACGGTTTGCGATGTCGCGATCGAGAACGATCTCCATGTTCCCCGTCCCCTTGAACTCCTCGAAAATCACCTCGTCCATCCGCGAGCCGGTCGAGACGAGCGCCGTGGCGACGATGGTGAGGGAGCCGCCGCCATCGATGCGCCGTGCCGCGCCGAAGAAGCGCTTGGGCCGCTCGAGCGCCTTCGCGTCCACGCCGCCCGAGAGGATCTTGCCCGACATCGGGATGATGGCGTTGTGGGCACGTGCGAGCCGCGTGATCGAGTCAAGGAGGATCACGACGTCGCGCCCCGCCTCGACGAGCCGCTTCGCCTTCTCGATCACCATCTCCGCCACCTGCACGTGGCGCTTCGGCGTCTCGTCGAACGTCGAGGCGACAACCTCCGCGCTCGGGCAGGTGGCGATGAAGTCGGTGACCTCCTCGGGGCGTTCGTCGATGAGGAGGACGATGAGCACGACCTCGGGATGGTTCTCCGCGATCGCGTTCGCCATCCGCTGCAGCAGGAGTGTCTTCCCCGCGCGCGGCGGTGCGACGATGAGCCCGCGCTGTCCCTTCCCCAGCGGGGCGATGAGGTCGGCGAGGCGCATCGAGAGCCCCCCCGTGGTGGACTCGAGGCGGAGGCGTTGGTCGGGATACTTCGGCTTGAGCGCGTCGAAGGTGACCCGGGTGAGCATCGCCTCGGGGGGCTGACCGTTCACCGACGCCAGCTGATGCAGCGCGAGGAACTGGTCGGGGCGCCGTGCCGGCCGCATCGAGCCGCGCAAGACGTCGCCCGTGCGGAGCGAGAAGCGGCGGATGAGCGCCTGACTGACGTAGATGTCGTCGGGGCTCGTGAGGTAGCTGTGATCGGGGCTCCGGAGGAAGCCGTGCCCCTGGGGGACGAGCTCGAGGGTTCCCTCGGCGATCAGCGCGTCCCCGCGCAGCAGGAGCGCACGCTGTACCTGGTCGAGGCACTCGGCGCGTGGCATCCGCGAGGGCTCGGGAATCCCGAGCGACTCGGCGAGGGCCTGCAGGTCGGTCGCGGCAAGGCGACGGAGGGACGGAGTGTCCACGCGATCAGGGGCCGTGGCGGGGGGGACTCGTCCAAGGGGCGCGGCGATGGCGCGCCGGGGGGGATGAGGCCCGGAACTGGGGGGTATGCGCAAGGCGGGATTCGAACCCACGACCTCTGCCTCCGGAGGGCAGCGCTCTATCCAGCTGAGCTACTCGCGCGAGAAGCGACACCGGAAAGCTAGTCCCTCACCGGGGGGCTTGGTAGGGTCGGAATCGGCTGGAGCGACGATCCGTTGGCGACGACCACCCGGTTCCGGCCCAGACGCTTCGCCTCGTAGAGATTGGCGTTCGGCGCGTTCGGCGGGATCGCCGGGCGCGGCGGCGTCGTTGAGGCGTCGTCGAGGCGTCGTAGAGGCTGCGCGTTATCTGGTGCGCGGATCGGCCCTGCGCGAACTTAGGCGAATATGGTCGTCCCGCCGCCCGAGCCTTCTCGCCCCCGCGCGCGTCCGACGCGGCCCATCCGCTGGGTGCGGAGCGCCATCGGCGGGCCGCGCGTGGTCGGCAGCGCCTCCATCGACGGGGCCACCTGGCTCGTGCGGTTGCGGGGGCTCGCGGAACAGTTCGACGAGGAGGCGGTGCTGGAGGCGCTCGATCCGGTCGAGCGCGCCGAGGTGCGGGCGCAGGTCCAGCGGGAGACCGCCGCGTCGATCGTCGCGCTGGGGTGGTTGGCCTTCCCCATCTTCGTGCTGTTGCTGCGGATGGATCTGCTCCGGTACGCCGAGGGGTTGCTGACCGGGGCGGGGCTCGAGGTCTGGTCCTACCGGGCGCTCGTGCTCGCGCACGTGCTGGTCGGCCTCGCGGCGGTCCCGGCGTTCCTCATCGCGCGCCGCCGTCGCCGCGCGCCGCTCGATGCCTCGCTCGGCCTGCAGGCCGTGCACGTGACGCTGATCCTGACGGCCGCGACGCTAATGTCTGTCCTCGGATTGGTGGCGCGCGGGTCGACCTATGGGTTCGCCATCGCAATGATCGTCGGGAACCTGATCTACCACCTCCCGCACCTTGGCCGCTGGATCTTCAACACGCTGGCTGTGACGATCGCTGCGCTCTGGACGGTGGGCGTCGACCATGTGGTCCTCGGGGACGTCGCGGGTACACCGCTGACCGACGTCACGCGGCTCGTCGAGATCATCGTCGTGCTCCTCCTCACGATCCTCACCGGGAGCATGGTCCGGCGGCAGCGCCTGCGGTCGGTCGCGGTCGAACAGCGGCTCTCACGGCTCGCCCTCGTCGACGGGCTGACGGGCATCGCGAGCCGTCGGCGCACCGAGGAGGTGCTGGCGGACGAGCTCGCGGCGGCGGAGCCGACCACGCCGCTCTCGGTAATCCTCGTCGACCTCGACGAGTTCAAGCAGGTGAATGACGCCCACGGTCACAATGCGGGAGACGACGTGCTCCGCGGCGTGGCGCGGCTGCTGCAGCAGCGCGGTCGGTTGAGCGACACCGTCGGGCGGTGGGGCGGGGAGGAGTTCGTGGTGATCTGCCCCGACACGCCGGTGACCGGCGCCCTCGGGCTCGCCGAGCAACTGCGGGATCGCATCGCGCGGCAGGCGTTCGTCGGGCTGGGCCAGCAGACGGCGAGCTTCGGCGTCGCGCAGGCGGCGCCGGGCGACACCGTCGACGACGTGATCGCGCGCGCCGACGCCGCGCTCTACGAGGCCAAGGGGGCCGGCCGGAACCGCGTCCGCGAGGCGGCGCGGCCCTGATCAGGGCGCGAGCAGTCGCGCCACCTCGAAGACCCGGCCGTTGGCGATCGTCCACCGCACCTTCGTCGTCGCGGTGATGTCGGTGAGCGGGTCGCCGTCGACGATCGCGAGGTCGGCGAGCTTTCCGGGCGCGATCATGCCGGCATCGATCCCGAGTTGGGTCGCCGCATCGCGCGTCGCGGTCCGCAGCGCCTCCGCCGGCGTCATCCCCGCCATCACGTAACTCAGGAGCTCCCCGTGGAGCGTCGCGGCGTTCGGGGTGTCGGTCCCCGCGACGACGCGCGTCCCCGCGCGGAAGAGGCCCATCACCATCTGTCCGCCTGCACCGGCCCCGCCCGCCGCCATCGCGGTCATCGCGGTCATCGCGGTCATCGCGGCGGCGCTCGCGGCGGACGGGGCCGCGCCCGCGCCCGGCGTCTGCCGCATCCACGCCGGATACAGCCCGAAGCGCGGGTCGTCGGAGAGCCCGGGGACCTGCGCATAGAGCGCGCGGAGCCCGCCCCCGCTCAGCGCAAGCGTCGGCGTGATCGGCATTCCTGACGCGGCGAAGAGCTGCGCGACATCGCGGTACGAGCGCTGCAGCGACGCCGCCTTGGGCGAGTAGCCACGCCGACTCGTCCCCGTGGTGTGTTCCGTGCCGTCCATCCCGTTGCGGGCGGCGGGGTAGATCTCGTGCGATGCCGCCGGCACCCCCATCGCGTGCGCGAACTCGATGATCCGGCGCTGCTGCGTGTCGGGCATGCGCACGTAGCTCTTGAAGAGGTCGAAGCCGAGCGCGCGCCCGCGCTCCAGCTCGCGCGTCAAGTGCGCGGGGGAGGAGACGGCGACGGCCATCTTGTAGTAGACCCGCTGCCACTCCATCAGGTAGCCGGTGACGAAGAGGCGTGGGCCGGGCCGCGTCCCCGCCTCGACCGCCTCACGGTCCTCTATTGCCTCGTACGGGGTGCTCCCGGGACTCCGCACCGACGTGATGCCGAAGGCGAGGTAGGCGCGGTTGGCGTTGGCGCCGAAGTCCTTCTGCAGATGGGTGTGGAACTCGATGAGGCCCGGCATCACGGTGAGCCGTGACGCGTCGACGACGCGCACGCCGGCGGGATGCGCCGCGTGCGGCGTCACGCGCGTGATGCGGTTCCCTTCGAGGAGGATGTCGACGTCGGTGCGCGCGGGACCGCCCGTCCCGTCGACGAGGCGTCCCGCGTGGACGAGCGTGCGTGCGGTGGGCACCTGCGGGGTGTAGCGCAGGGGGAGCGGGACGTCGGCGGTCTCGCCCGTGGCGACCTCGAGAAAGCGGAGCGTCGCGTTCGACTGATACAGGATGCGCCCGTGGTCGGCCCAGCTCGGCGCGTGCGCGATCTCCGTCGTCACGCGGCGCGGCGGACCGAGCGGGGTGCCGTTGGGCGCGATCGGAAGGAGGGCGAGCTGCCCCTCGTAGACAAGCGCCATCGTGGTGCCGTCCGGCGAGATCGCCGGACCGGCGCCCACGCGTGAGTCGATCGAGAGGTGCTCGACCGGCACGTGCCAGACCGGGGCGCCGCCGTCGGTGGCGATCGAGAGGAGCTGGTTGGTCCCTTCGCGGAAGCGCGCCGCGTACCGCTTGAGGGCCGTGATGAGGACGCGGCGGCCGTCGGGGGACCAGGCGGGGGCGCCCGGGCCGAAGAGCTGCTCATGCAGCTTCGTCACGCGGCCACTCGCGACCTCGACCATCGCGACACTCGCGGCACGCCAGATGCCGTCGACATCGAGGAAGGCGAGGCGCGTGCCGTCCGGCGACCACGCGGGACTCATCGCCGAGGTCGGCTCGGTGGTGAGGCGACGCATCGTGCCGTCACGCGTGTCGAGGATCCAGAGGTCGAGGAGCGCGTCGCCCGCGCGATCGCTCGCCCAGGCGAGGTAGCGCCCGTCGGGGGACCAGGCGGGATCGGCATCGAGCGCCGCGTCGTGCGTGACGTTGCGGGGGACACCGCCGCGCGGCATCAGGTAGAGGTCGCCGAGCGCGACGAAGGCGATCTGCGACCCGTTCGGGGAGATCGCCGGCCCGACGATCCCGCGCGCCGGCTGTGGGGCGCGGCTCGAGACGTCGCGCCGACGTGCCGTGTAGGTGGGCCGCGTGACGTCGAGCGTGGCGCGGAAGGGGATCTCGCGCGCGGTGGTCGCGGCGCCACCTGAGGTGCCACTGGAGGCATCGCCGCCGATGCGCTGCCGTCGGATGCGGCCGTCGGCGACGTAGACGATCTCGTCCGAGCCGAGCCAGCCGGCGCGGAAGGGGAAGGCGTTCGCGTCGCCGGTGAGCGCGACGGCACCACGCATCAGGCGGCTCGACGTCGCCGTCCCCTCGACGTGCACCACGCCGCCCGGGCCCCACGAGGCGGCATCGACGCGCGCGCCGCCGGTGGAGAGCGTGCGCTCCGCGCCCGTCGCGAGGGTGATGACCTGTACGCCCAGCGCGCCGTTGCGCGTGCCGATGAAGGCGAGCTCGCGGCCGTCGGGGGAGAAGCTCGGGAGGTAGTCCTCGCCCGCATCGCGCGTGATCTGGCGTAGCGTGCCGGTGGCGAGCTCGAGCGTCCAGAGGTCGGTGTTCCCCGAGCGGTCGGAGCTGAAGGCGACGAATCGGCCGTCGGGCGAGACCACAGGCTCGCGGTCATCGTACGGGCCCCAGGTGAGGCGACGCATCGGCCCCCCCTCGCGCGATACCATCCAGAGCGCGAAGCCGTCCTCGTCGTAGCCTTGGAAGACGATTGCGCGCCCGTCGGGGGTCCAGTGCGGTTGCCGCGCATCGTACTCGACGTCGGTGAGCCGTGTCGCGGTGCCACCCTCGACCGGAAGGGTCCAGATCGCGCCCTGTAGGTCGATCGCGAGCGTGCGGCCGTCGGGCGACGCGGTGACGCTCATCGAGGTGCCCTCCTCGACGGTGACGGTGCGTCGCGCGCCCTGCATCGGGAGCGCACCGGTGAGCGCGGCGATGAGACCGAGGGAGAGCGTGACCGCCGCCCCGCCCCACGCGAACACGGCGAGGGGGGAGCGCAGCGGGCGCGTGGACGGGACGTGGGGGCGACGGCGGGGCATCGAGGTCTCCGGAGGGGACAGGGCCAGCCTCGAAGATGCCGCCCCCGCCGCCAGCCGCCAGTCGGTCTCGCTACGACCTGAGGCGCCCCAGCCGAAACGGGGAGAGGTCGCAGGCGGGGGTCACGTCGGTCACGAGGTCGGCGAGCGCCTCGCCAATCGCACTGGCGAACTTGAACCCGTGCCCAGAGCAGGGCGAGGCGAGCCAGACGCGGTCGGTGTCGGGCGCGCGGTCGATGAGGAAATGCTCGTCCGGCGTGGTGGTGTACGTGCAGACGGCGCTCTGCCGGAGGAATCCATCGGCCCACGGCAGGTGCGTCGCCAGGTGGGCGCGCATCGACGCGACCTCGTGCGCGGCCACCGTCCGATCGACGCGTGGCGCGCCCTCCGGGCCCATCGCGAGGGCGGTCGCGGGCCCGTCCGGCCCCGCGTGGTGCCACGCGACCTTCACCCCGTCCCCGACATCCGGGAACCCATACCAGATCCGGCCCGGGGTGACCTCCGAGAGGAAGACCGGGAATCGCGTGGGCGCGAACGCCTCCGGGGTCGCCTCGATGCGCGGCGCGAACCAGAAGAGGACCTGACGCGACACCGTGAGGTGCGCGCGCAGCATGGGCACGAGGCCGGCCATCCACATCCCGGCGCTGACGACGAGCCGGTCGGCGAGGAGGGTGCGACGGTCGGTGCGCACCTCCACGTGATTCGCGTGCACGGTCCACCCCGTGACGGCTTCGCCCAGATGGAGTGTCGCGCCGTGGTGCCTCGCCAGGTGCAGGGCGGTGGCGATGCATCGCTCGGGGTCGAGGATGCCGGCCCGCGGCTCGAGGATGCCAACCCACTCGTCGGGGACCCGATGCGCCGGGAAGCGCCGGCGGAGCTCATCCGCCTCGAGGCGCTCGTACGGGAGGCGATGCTGTCTGGCGCTGGTGAGGGCGCCCGTGACGAGGCGAGACGAGGTCGGGCCGAGACAGAGCCCGCCGGTGACGTGGAGTAATTGGGCATCGCCCTCGGCCTCGAGATCACGCCACCGGGCGAAGGCCCGCTGGACGAGGTGCACATAGAGCGGGTCCTCGAAGTAGGCCTCCCGGATGATGCGGGAGCGCCCGTGACTCGATCCGAGGTCGTGCGGGGGATGGGCGCGGTCGATGCCGACGACGCGGACACCGCGACGGGCGAGTTCGAGGAGGGTCTGACTCCCCATCGCGCCGAGGCCGATGACGAGGACGTCGGGGCGCAACGCTGCGGACATCTGACGATCGTACTACAGAACAATACCAAGCTCAAATCAGGTGCTCGCACCGCTGGCGTGGCGGAGCACATTCCCGTATCGTGGACGATGATAGGACCGCCTTCCGCGATTCTCGCCAACGCTGGACCTCCCGATGCGGATCGAACAACGCCGTTGGACATCGACGGAGGGCTGGACCCCCATCGCCGGCGAAGCGGCCCGCGATGCCCAGCTTGTCCTCGTCTTCGGGGGTGGCGCCGCCCTCGGCGATGCGGCCCGGGGTGAGGAGATCCGCGCCGCCTTCCCGGCGGCACGGATGATTGGATGCTCCACCGCTGGCGAGATTGCCGGCACGGAGGTGCTCGACGACGCCATCGTCGCCACCGCCATTCGCTTCGAGCGCACCACGATTCGCACCGCACTAGAGCCCCTGCCGTCCGCCGCCGACAGCCAGCTCGTCGGCGAACGCCTCGCCCAGGCGCTGCTCGGCGAGGGTCTCCGCCACATTCTCGTGATCGCCGAAGGGGTCCGCATCAACGGATCCGAGCTGCTCGCCGGCATGCGCCCCGTGCTTCCGGCGGGCGTCACTGTCTCCGGTGGCCTCGCCGGTGACGCCGCGCGCTTCGAGAAGACCTGCGTCTGTGTCGACGGGGTCGGCTACGACCACCACGTCGCGGCCGTCGGCTTCTACGGCGACCGACTCGTGGTCGGCCACGGCTCGATGGGGGGGTGGGACCCCTTCGGTCCGGAGCGTCGTATCACGCGCTCGGAGGGCAACGTGCTCTACGAACTCGACGGGGGGTCGGCGCTCGCGTTGTACAAGGAATACCTCGGCCCGCACGCGGCCGATCTCCCTGCGAGCGGCCTGCTCTTCCCGCTCGACCTCATCCTTGCGGACGGCACTCGGTTGGTGCGGACGATTCTCGGGGTCGATGAGACGGCAGGGAGCCTGACCTTCGCCGGTGACGTCCCGGAGGGGGCGAGGGCGCAGTTGATGAAGGCCAACTTCGACCGGTTGATCGATGGGGCGCAGGGGGCCGCCGAGGGTGCGTATGCCACGCTCGGACGCCGCGCGCCGGCGCTCGCCGTCCTCATCTCCTGCGTCGGCCGTAAGCTCGTGCTCGGCCAGCGGATCGAGGAGGAGGTGGAGGCGGTGCGGGAGGTGCTCGGCCCGTCGGCGGTGCTGGCCGGCTTCTACTCGTACGGCGAGATCGCGCCGACGGGGGTGACGACGCGCTGCGAGCTGCACAACCAGACGATGACTATCACCACCTTCGATGAACGCTGACGGGCGTCACAAGCTCCTGGCGCGTCAGCTGCGCCGGCACTTCGGGTCGCTCGACGCCGTCCCGGAAGGCCTGGGGTCGCTGGTCGAGGCGATCGAGCTCGCGTACCGCCAGGCCGATGCCGACCGGGCCCTCCTCGAGCGGGCCGTCGACACCGTGTCGCGGGAGCTGGAGGCGCGTCTCACGGCACTCCGCGACACGATTGGGGAGCGGGACGAGGTCCGGCACGCGCTCTCCCTGCTGGAGGCCGCGGTCGAGGGGGACGCGTTCGGAGTGCTGATCGTCGACCTCTCCGCGCGGGTGGTGCGGTGGAACGCGCGATTTGCCGCGATGTGGCCCGAGGCGGCCATCTCCCTCGCGGCGCATGACGAGGTGACGCTCTGGGACGTGGTCGGCGCCGCGCTCGAAGACCCCGCTGCCTTGGCGGGCATCCGCGAGACGGCCGAGCAGGGCGGCAACTCCGTCGAGGCCCTCCGCCTGCGTGACGGTCGGCGCATCGAGCTGACGGCGCACCCGCATCGGCTCGACGGCGCGACCGTCGGCTGGGTCTGGCGCTTCCGCGACGTCACGGAACGACACCTCCTCGAGGAGCAGCTGCGGCAGTCGCAGAAGATGGAGGCCGTCGGACAGCTGGCCGGCGGCATCGCGCACGACTTCAACAACCTCCTCACGATCGTTCGCGGGAACCTTGATCTGGTACGCGATGACCGGGCGCTCTCCGCGGACGCCCGCGAGTTGATCGACGAGGTCGCGCGCGCGGCGGGTCGCGCCGCCGACCTCACCCGGCAGCTCCTGGCCTTCGGACGCAAGCAGACGCTGCGCGTGAGCGTCTTCGCCCTCGGCGAGACCGTCACTGGGCTCGAGCCGATGCTGCGCCGCATCGTCGGCCCCGCCATCGTCCTCCGGACCGAGACGGGAGAGGGGGCCATCGCCGTCCGAGCGGACCGCGGGCAGCTCGATCAGGTGGTGATGAACCTCGTCCTGAACGCGCGTGACGCGATGTCCAATGGCGGGGAGATCCTCCTGACCGCGCGCCTCCGGCGCGTCCCCGAGCCACGCACCGTCGCGCTCGGCGACGTCATGCCCGCCGGCACCTACGCCGAGCTCGCGGTCGCCGACACTGGCGAAGGCATCGCCGCCGACGACCTCAATCGCATCTTCGAGCCGTTCTACACGACGAAGCCCGTCGGTCAGGGCACCGGACTCGGCCTCGCGATGGTCCACGGGATCGTCCGGCAGTCGCACGGATTCGTCGACGTGGAGAGCGCGCGTGGTATCGGCACCACCATGCGCCTCCTCTTCCCGATGGCGACGGAGGGGGCGGCGCCTCGGACCCACGAGCCCGCGCCCGCGGCCCCCGCGCCGGCGAGCAACAATCGAACGATCCTCGTGGCCGAGGATGAGACCGCGGTTCGTCGCCTGATCCGGACGCTGCTCCATCGCGAGGGCTACACCATCCTCGAGGCGGCGAACGGCCGCGAGGCACTCGAGATCATCGCGTCGTACCAGGGACCGATCCATCTGGTCGTCAGCGACGTGATGATGCCGGAGCTCACCGGTACCGCGCTCACGAAGGAGCTGCACAAGGCGCACCCGCAGCTCCCGGTCCTCCTCATCTCGGGCTACACGACCTCCGAGGGGGTGGGGGAGATTGATGGGACCGGCACCCGCTTCCTCGGCAAGCCGTTCACCACCGATGCGCTGACCGAGGCGGTTCGCACCGCCCTCGCGTCGGCGGAGCCCGGGGTCGGGTGACCGCCTTTCACGGCCTCGTCGCCGCGCACATCGCGACGGGCGCCTGGGGCCTCGTCCTCTTCTGGGTGGCGGTCCTCTCGCGGAAGGGGGGGCGCGCGCATCGGCGCGCCGGGTTTGTCTTCGCCTACAGCATGCTGGTGACAGGAACCATCGCCGCGGTGATGGGCGTCGCGACGCTCCGCGACCCCCTCGGCACGCATCCCCATCTCGACGACGCACGCCTCGTCTCCGGCATCTTCGGCTGGATGATGGTCTACCTCGCCATCCTCACCATTAGCCTGGCGTGGCACGGGCTCGTCGTCGTGCGGAACAAACGGGAGCACGCCCGTAATCGCGCGCCGCGCGAGGTCGCGCTCCAAGGGCTCGTGATCCTCGCCGCGATCAACTGCGCGGTCCAGGGCTGGCTCCGCGATCTGCCCCTGATGATGGGCATCAGCCTCGTCGGCGTGGCGTCCGGCGCCACCAACCTCGTCTTCGCCTTCCGCCGCACGCCCACGCGCTGGGCGTATCTCATCGAGCATATGAAGGCGCTCGTCGGCGCCGGCATCTCGGTGTACACGGCGTTCATGACCTTCGGGCTCGTCCGCTTCCTGCCGCGGACGGGGCCCGCCGAGTCCCACGCGGCGCTGAATCCGGCGCTCTGGGCCGTGCCGCTGACCATCGGGCTCGCAATCATCATCTATCATCGCATCCAGATTGGGCGGTGGGGCCAGCGCGCGGCGAGCCCGCGCGTCCAGGTGGCGGAGTGAGCGGCGGGACGCGCGGTGGGACGCGCGGTGGGGCGTCGTCGCGCGTCGTCTCGGCACCCGGCGGTCGTCGGGATCGTCGGCCGGGGTCGCGTGCGGGGCGCAGCCTCACTGCGTTCGGTGTGTATGCCCTCCTGATGGGGTGCGGCCTCTTCGCCGCCCCCGACCTGACCCTCGACCTCCTGCGCACCGCGCGGACCACGGAGCATTGGGTGCGGCTCCTCGGCGCGACCGCGATGCTGCTGGGCTCCTACTACATCGTCGCGGGTCGCGCCGAGGTGCGCGTGCTTATCCGCGCGTCGCTCTGGGGACGGATCGCGCTCGCGACCGCCTTCGGTGTCCTCGTCGTCGCTGGCATCGCACCGATGCTGCTGCTCGGCATCGCCGGCAACGAGATGCTTGGCGTGCTCTGGACGACGCTCGCCCTGCGCGCCGATGCGGTCGCGGATGCAGTCGCGGACACGCACGCCTCCGCCCGTGAGGGTGCCGCGCGATGACCACCGCGTATCGCCCGCCCGCGCCGCATCCGCTTCCCCCCGTCCGGTCGCTCTTGCGCGTGATCCTGCAGGGGGAGGGGGACCTTCTCTCGCTGATCCCCGACCTCGCGTATCAGGAGCGGCTCCTCCCGCTCGGCATCACGCGCCGCGGGATCCTGTATGTGAACGACCCGCAGCTCGTGGCACAGGTCCTCACGGATCCGCAGGGGATCTTCCCGAAGAACGACCTGATGGTGGACGCCGTCGCGCCGCTGATCGGGAACGCGATGTTCGTGTCGAGCGGGGCGACATGGCGGCGGCAGCGGCGGATGATCGAACCGGCGTTCTCGCATATGCGGCTCGCCCGCGCCTTCGGCCAGATGGTCGGCGCCGTCGACGAGCACGAGCAGTGGCTCGAGCGGAAGCGCGCGGCGGGGGCGGCCTTCTCGCTCGACGCCGCGATGGGGCACCTCACCGCCGACGTGATCACGCGGACCATCTTCTCGACGCCGCTCGCCGAGGGCGCCGCGCGCGACGTCTTCGAGGCCTTCACCGTCTTCGAACGGCAGGTCGCGAGCGTGAATGTGAAGGCGCTCCTCTTTGACAAGCCGTGGCGCCACACGCCGCAGCCGGCGCGCGTGCTCGAGGCGTGCCGGCGCATCCGGGCCCTCATCGGCGCGATGGTCGCGCCGCGCTTCGCCCCGGACGCCGCGCCGGCGGACGACATCTGCGCCGCGGCGATCGCCGCCGTCGATCCCGAGACCGGGGCCCATTTCACCCGCGAGGAGCTCATCGACGAGCTCGGGGTCTTCTTCCTCGCCGGCCACGAGACCAGCGCCAGCGCGCTGACCTGGGTCTTCTTCCTCCTGTCGCAGCGTCCGGATGTGGTGGCGCGCATCCGTGCCGAGGTGGACGCCGCGTGTGGCGACGGGGAGATCACCATCGAGCACGCCAAGCGCTTCCCGTACATCAAGGCGGTTTTCAAGGAGACGCTGCGGCTCTATCCGCCGATCACCTTCCTGCCGCGTGTCGCGGCCGAGGACACCACGCTCGGCGGCCGCCGGGTGCGCCGTGGCACGATGGTGCTGGTCGCGCCGTGGACCATCCATCGCCATCGCGAGCTCTGGAAGGACCCCGAGCTGTTCGATCCGGCCCGATTCCTCGACGGACGGGAGGAGGAGATCATCCCCGGCGCCTACGTCCCCTTCGGGCTCGGGCCGCGCGTCTGCGTGGGGGCGGCGTTCGCCAACCTCGAGGCGGCGCTCTTCATCGCGCGGCTCACGCGGCGGTTCGACTTCGAGGCGGTGGAGCCGGCGGCGGTGCGCCCGGTCGCGCGCCTGACGACGCGGCCACGGCGGGAGATCCTGATGCGCGTCCGCGCCCGCGGCGCGAGCTGACCGCCGCGTCGGGGCTCAGCGGCCCCAGAGCAGGACGACGTGCCAGGCGTGAAAGGCGAGCGCCGAGAGCAGCGCGAAGGCGAAGGCGAGCGGACGCTGTTCCACCCGGCGCACGAAGTACATCGAGACCATCAGGCTCCCGCCGGCCCCGAGAAAGGAGAGCAGTTCGACCGGGGCCGGTCCGTGGCCCGTCTGTCGATGCCAGAGCACGAGCACCGTCGCCTCCACGAAGACAACGGCGAGCATGAATCCGATCATCCCGTCCGAGGCGAGCGTTCGCGTCATCTGCCGCATGGCGCGGCGGAAGGCGGTGGTCGGGGGCATCGGTGTCGGGCTCACAGGGTGCGACCCTTGAGTGAGGCGCCGCGTGATGCGGCACGGTGGATCGAATCGGACATCAGGCGACGCCGTCGCGCGGAGCGCGCCACGCGAGCGCGAGCGGGATCCCCATCGCGACGATCCCGACGAGGCCGGCGGAGACCATCCCCCACCGGAGGCAGATGAGCACCGGGAGGATGCCGTTCGCGGCGTACAGGATGCTCGGGAAGGCATGCGGTCGCACCGCCTGCGCCCATTGGGACGGCGGGATCACGGCCAGCATCGCTCGCGTCACGAGGGTGCCGGTGAGGATCCAGCCGAGGAAGTTCGCGACGGGGATGCCGTGGTAGCCGTCGTACCCGAGCCAGCGCACCCAGGCCGGGGACGTCGAGAGGTCCGGCACGAACCAGAGCCAGTGCTCGGTGCGGTACATCGCCGGATCCATCACGAGATCGTAGCCCGTGAGGATGAGGGCCGCCACGAAGGCCCACCACCAACGAGTGGTCCCATCATCTCGGGCGGGGAGGAAGCGCGAGCCGATCCCCAGCGCCGCGACCGCCATGTAGAACCACGAGGTCGGGATGTTGAACGGAACCAACCCGCCGACGAGAAACCCGAGTCGCGTGGTGTAGTCGTACGGACCGAAGGGGATGTCCGTCGCGGCACCGAGGGCCTCGGCGCCGAGCGAGAGGACGAAGCAGACCGCGAGCGCGCGGAGCGCGGAGCGGGTGCCGACCGCGTGCGCGAGGAAGGCGAATCCGGCGATCGCCCCGAGGACGACCGTGATCTGCCCGCCGAACTGGTAGCCCACTCGCATCGCCACGTCGTTGGGTGGCTGCGTGAAGAAGGCGGGGATGGGCGGCAACAAGAAGGTCGCGAAGGCCAGACCGGAAAACGCGCTGAGGGCCACATGGGCCCTCAGCGCGAGGCCAGCGGTTCGATGGAGCCGCTGGGACACCGGGATCAGAACTGGAGGCGCAGCGTGATCGGGATGATGCGGGTCGACGCGTTCGTCACCTCGCCGTTGTCACCCTTGAGGAGCACCACGCGCGCGTCGGCGGAGAGGGCGCCGAAGAGGTGCACCATGATGCCCCCGTGCACGCCGATGCTCGCCGGCTCCGCGGTCCCGTCGAAGCGGAGGTTGTACTTGCCCATGCCGGCGTAGAGGTTCACGCGCTCCTTCTTGCTGCCGAGGATCGCCGAGGCGGCGTAGTTCAGGCTCGTGACCTTGTCGCCCCCTTCATCCGGGAACGCGTAGTACGAGCCGTCCACGGCGATGTCGAAGATCGGCAGGATGCCGGTGCGCAGGCCGACGCCACCGCCGGTGCCGGTGTAGGTCGAGCCGCCGTCGTAGGTCCAGGTCTGCTGGCCGCCGAAGATGGCGAGCTGCGCCTGAGCGGCGGCCGGGGCGAGGAACAGGGCGACGAGGGCGAGCATCGAGATCGAACGCTTCACGGGTCTCTCCGGAAAGTGTGGTCGGAGCGCAACGCGCCCCGCACAGAGCATACGATTGGCCGGGGCCGTCGGCAACGTGCGCCAGGTCACCTCAGGGACCCGGTGACCGCGAGCGCCGGGAAGCGCACATCCCAGATCGGACGGCGTCCGTGCGCGAGGCGTCAGAGCGCGAGACGGAGGAAGATCGGAATCATCCGAACCCGGACAGTCGCGTCGCTTCCACTGTCGTCGTAGCCGGCGTACCGCGCGTTCACGAATCGCACCTCGAGGGCCATCCGGGACGCGACGCGATACCCGACGCCGAGGTGGTAGCCCACCGAGCGGTCCGAGCCTCGCTGCGTGAGCCCCTCGTTGTCGGCGAAGTCGTAGACCCACCAATAGGTGCCGGCCCCGCCGAGCAGTTGGAGGCGCGATCCTGGCCGTTGCACGATCACCGTCGCGCTGAGTGCCACGTACGATTGGTCGAGCTGCGATTCGTACCCGCTCTCCTTCACGCGCACCGGCGGGAACCGGTAGACGGCGCCGTCGAAGGCGAGATCGAAGGGGGCGTTCTCGCGTGCGAGGCGAGCGGAGAGGCCGCCGCCCGCCGAGAGCCCGTCGATCGACTCGACGCCGAGGGCCCCGGCGAACGCCGACCAGCGGAGATGCGTCTCGGCGGGCAGCTGCGCCTGCGCGCGTCCCGTGAGGAGGGCGAGCAGCAGCAGCGCGCGGAGGGCACGGGTCATGGGATGAGCCGGTAGGAGGGATCGCCCCAGACCTGCGGCGACTGGTCGCGGCCGTGGAGTCGGCGTGCCTCGTAGGGCAGGCCGCGCACCGGATCCGTCAGCCACTGCCGGAGCTCACCCACCGTCAGGCGGCCGTCGCGGTCGCCGTCAGCGCTGCCCTGGAGCCCGCGCAGGAGGAGGTAGGTCAGGAGCCCGTGCCGTTGCTCCGGGTGCCAGCTCGCGAGCTGCTGGCCCTCGGCGGCCGTGATGATCGTCGCACCGCCGCCACCGGCGAAGCGCGCGGCGGGGTCGGTGACGCGGATGCCGATGGGCGAGGCCTGGGCGATGAGCATCTCGCCGCTCCCGGTGGCGCCGGAGAAGCAGGCATCGAGAACCACGGTGACGTGCCGGGCACCGAGCGCGGCGAGGTTGTCGTAGAGCACGTCCACGGGGAGCGCGGTCAGCGCGAGGCGGTCGGCGTCCCCGTCGACCGGCATCAGGTAGGCGCGGTTCGCCGTCGGGTCGGGCGCGCCGTGCCCGGAGTAGAAGACGAAGACCTCGCTGACGCCGGGCTTCACCAGGTCGCGGAGCCGTCCCGTGGGTGCCTCGCGATCCCCGAAGAGTCCCTTGAGGTCGGAGAGGGTCGCGTCCTCGACGGTCAGGATGTTGCCCGGCCGGATGCCGAGCATCCGCTCGGCGTGCAGCCGAATCGCGGCGGCGTCGTTCGCCGCGTATGCGACCGCGGGGGCGCGACGGTAGGTGCGGTTGCCGATGATCACCGCGATCGCATCCGGTCGATCGGCGGCCGACCGGGGGGCGAAGCGCATCAGGTCGGTGGGGCCGAGCGCGTCGGGTGGCGGGGCAACCGGCGGGCCGACCAGTGGGTTGATGACCGGTCCGGCCGCGACGATCGGCGCCGGCGCACCGGCGATGGTGAGCCCGAGGTCGATGGGTGCGGTGGTGGGGTGCCGACGCGCCGCGAACGCGACGCGGACCGGGACGACCCCTTCCACGGGTATCAATCGCTCGATGGCGACGATGCGGAACGGCACCGTGACCGTGGCGCCGGGCGCGAGGATGCCGACCTTGACGCGGTGCCGTCGCTCGAAGGTGGTGCCGAGGGCGGAGATGTACCGGACGCGCGCGGCCTCGCCGGTGCGGATGTCCATGGTCACCGCCGCGAGGGGGCGCGCGGAGACATTGCGGAGTTGCAGCCGGACCTCGACCGTCTCGTCGGGGGGGATCGTCGCGCCGCCGGCGCCGTTGAGGATGCGGACGCCGGTGATGACGATCGGGTCCGACGGATCGCCCGCCCACTGGGCGGCGAG
>JACCDM011386756.1_pt1 | contig 27958 bp, 25 predicted proteins | sample 7445851 | NCBI WGS metagenome assembly JACCDM01 (sample SAMN15323438, study PRJNA562643) | freshwater metagenome | isolation source: river surface water | place: USA:Blue River Watershed | collected 2017-08-16
CTCGTTGACCTTGGTCAGCGAGCAGGTTCAGAGACTATCCCTTCGGGGAGTAGCCCTCGATGTATGTCGAGGTCGAAGCGCCTTGGTCCTAAGCTTCGCAGTTGCGAAGTATGGATATGATATAGTCCATCCCTTTTAGTAATAAGAGGATAAGTGTAAGCGATTGGTCGTAGGTTCGATCCCTACCTCCCGAGCCAGTAAAAAGTTTGAACCCCGGAAGGGGTTTTTACTTTTTTAGGCGAGGGAGAGAAAGCCAACTGCTTGGCTTTAGGGTAGGGAGCGAAAAGCTTTTGTGTCTTTTTGAAAACTTGTTTGAAAAAAGTACAAAAGGTATACTGTTCCTGTAAGGAAAGATTCCCTACCTCCCGAGCATAAAAGTGTGGTTTTTCTATTTATGACAAAGTTTGAAAAAGCAAAAAAAAGAATTGCGGAAATTATTTCTCATTCTGAAGAAAAAACAGATTCGAGACATTCTTTGAACACACTAGAATGGTTGTTGAAATTACAACCAAATGCCGATGAAATTTTACAACTAGCGGCTCTGGCTCATGACATAGAAAGAGCGAGTTCAGATAGATTAAGATTGCGTATGTTTAAAACATATGATGAATATAAATCTGCGCACGCTCTTCGTGGTGCTGAAATTGCAAAAAAACTTGTAAAAGATATTGGATATAGCGACGAAGAGGCGGGTCGTATTTTTGAGATGATAAAATATCATGAAGTTGGTAATGGTGATCCGGAGGTTGATGTTATTAGAGATGCAGATAGTATTTCGTATTTTGATGTTGGCATAGAAGAATATTTAAAGCGTGCCGGAGAAGATGTCACTAGAAATAAAATAAAGTTTATGAGAGAACGAGCCTCAGAGAATGTCAAAATTATAATTGATGAAATCATAAGAAATAAACCAGAACTGAGTAAATTATTTTTTTAAAATTTCTGCGCAAAGATCGTCCTTTTGCTCAGGTTAAACTTAGGATATAATTAAAAATTATGGCATACACGATAACTGTCTTTGGGGATAGTATAACTTTTGGAGCATGCGATGGCGTAAACGGAGGATGGTGTGGAAGATTAAAAAGATATTTTGAACCAAAAGGCACCAATCATCGACTTTATAACCTTGGTATATGTGGAGATACTTCTCGTGGTGTATTGGAACGACTTGAAGTAGAAGCAAAAGCTAGAATAAAATTTAAAAGAGAATCTGATAGACATATAGCAATCTTTGCTATTGGGATCAATGATTCTTATATAGACCTTAATAATAACCAAGCAAGTGTTGATATAAATGAATTTAAGATAAATATAGAGACACTAATAAAAAAAGCAAAAAATCACACAAAGGAAATTATTTTCATTAGTTCAATTCCAGTAGATGAGGAATTGTGTTTGAATTGGGAGAGTCGGAAATATAATAACGAGAGAGCTCAAAATTATAATAATATTATTGAAGAACTTTGTAACAAAAACAACATACTGTTTTTCAATATATTTCACAAATTTTCTGAATTAAATTACAGGGATTTATTAGAGGATGGCTTACATCCAAATCCTGAAGGATATGAAAAGATGTATGAATTGATAAAGGATTTTCTAATTTCAAATAAGATTATTGATTAACGATACTAACGCAAATATCCTCTAAATTTCGGAGCCTGAAAGAAAATCACCTTAGAAACAAGGTGATTTTTTACTGCCTAGTTCGGAAGTTTGAACGTGTGGTATAATTTATGGGTGAAAAAAATCCTTCCAATTATAAAACTTGCTGCGAAGTCAGCAGAAGTGAATAGAACTACTGGTTATAGAGCTGGTCACTTTGAAAATGATTCAGAGCATAGCTATCAGCTTGCCTTGGTTTGTTTGTGTGCAAATGAACAATATAATTTGGGATTAAATAATGAATTAATTTTAAAATTGGCGTTGGTGCATGATCTAGTAGAAATATATGCAGGAGACACAGATGCACACGACAATAAAGAAAAAATTTCCTCCAAAGAGGCAAGGGAAAAAGTGGCGATAGAAAAAATAAACATAGAATATGCTAACTTCAAAGATATGTTAAATTCTATTAAAATATATGAAGAAAGAAATACAGATGAAGCTAAACTTGTGCACTTTTTAGATAAAATCACACCTGATGTAAATATTTATAATAGTAATTCAAATTATTATAAAGATAGGAAAGTAACGATGGACGGTTGGGTAGATTGGCTATTTGGTAAAATTCAATATGAAACACTGAGTGGTAATTTAAAATCTCTAGTTGATGAGTCGGTATCTTACGTTAAGAATAATTTTCAAGAAATATTTTATATAGAGTAATACTTCGCAAGAACGGTTTTTGTGAGAGGCGTGATACAATATAGGTATGCAAAAAATTGCCACAAGGGTTTTTGTTTACTCTTCGATGTTATTTGGCATACTTGGGATTTTTGTGGTCATCACTGGATCTGGTCCAGATTCTCCAGATTCAGAACTTAGCCAAATTTTTATTCGGCTTTTATTTGCTACAGTTTTTATAATCTTGCCATCCTTTGCCATGAGTGTTGCTGGAAAATATCTAGGAGGCGACAAATAAAATAACATGAGTAATATTTTAAATACAGTTGGCATGTTGTTGGTGGTTTACGCAGTTTTGTTTATACCAGCAGTAATTCTGTTTCGTTTCTTCACATACCTAGACAAATTATCTAAGAGTGCGCAAAACTCCCCAAAAGGAAAGTTTCTTGATGATAAAATTCAACTTGTATTCTCAAAAATTGAAAAAGTATTTCCACTTCCGAGGCCGACAGAAGCAAGTTTGTTTGTCTCTTCTCTGGCGATTATTTTAATAGCTCTTACTTATATAGATTTTTGGCGGGAAGTTGCGTATGTCGGGAGTGGTAAACACGGAGGAGAGATGTATTTAGCGATCATATATGCATTTACGGGTGCTTTTTATAGTATATATCACGCTTTTAGCCAGAGAGAAAAAACATCAGGAGAATATCAGGCAATTAGATATTTTTCTATTTTAACGTTGATAGGTGCTTCCTTTTCTTCCGCTGTGTATATATTCAATAGTAAAGAGTTTGGGTTTTTATTTTTTTCAGGCTTAAATTTTTTGCATGCTTGTAAGTTATTGTTTTTGTCTGGGGATAAATATTTAGGAGATAGAATACAAATTTCAAACAGGCAAGCCGAACGGAAAGAAATATTTTTAGGAATTATTGTTGTTCTATTGGTGTTTGGTATTGAAAAATATATTTACAATACCCACTGGTCTATATTGTTTTCTTCGGTCCTATTCTTCTGGTCTATAGTCGGGTCATTTTTCCAGACAGAAGAAATTAAAAAAGATTTTTAGTTTCTAGTAAGAACTGTTCTCGCTAGTGTTACTATCGGGGAAAATGAAGATGCTCATTTTGTCGTAACTAAAAGTGAAATTTTTGATTTTCATAGTCTGATCAATGATGTATTTATAGAAAACGACCAAAGAACAATAAAACTTATAACTTGTTCTGGCGTCCGGGTGAGCGAATTCGGTACACACGACAAAAGACTCGTGGTGTCCGCAGTCTTAGTTGAATAAATAAATTATCTTAAGCTCATCCACACCATAATTTTCTGAACACCCTCCCCGCTGCTGCAGCCAATGAAGTATTTTATCGAATCTGAGGTGGGCGGAAGAAGATATTTTCCAAGATACCCTGTCCCCTACACTCCTTCAATCGGCGCGCATAAAAACGACCCTTTTGGCGACATTCCAAAAGAATTTTTTTATTTTCATATGTTTTAACATCGCCACTATATAAGGCACCCATCACTTTGGCATTAAAGTATAAAAACACCCCGCGAAGCCAAAAAGCCGGAAAAGTAAAAAATAAAAGCGTTTCAGCCCAACGAGGTGTTCCCCCTGAAACCAGAAAATATGTTTTCAAGTGTCCCAGCTGACCTTTCGGTTGTCCAAGTTTGGTTTTTTGAGTGAAATCAAGAGCAAAAAAACGGATCCGATCAATAAAATTTTTCAAGTGCGCTGGAACAGAAAAATTGTAAGTCGGAGTTGCAATCACTAGACCAGTAGCTTCGTCGGTAATTTTTCGCGCGAGCTCCATAAATTTTACTTCATGAGGCAATGGGGCCTTACTATTTTCAAAGGTATATGTATCTATAGGCACATCATCAAGATATATTTTTTCTACCTCTATGTCTGGAATATCTTTCATACCCAATATAAAATTGTCTAACATTGTGTCAGAGTTTCGTCCTCTTGAGGGCGAACATGACAGGGCAATTATCTTCATAAGATTAGTTTAACATACTTTAGTTAATGATAAATACTAAAAACAAAAAGCGCCCCGAAGGGCGCTTTTTGCGGCACATACGTTATTTACGAATAGTATGAGTATAACCTCACACTCACAAATACAGTATAGCATACTTGATTAAAAAAAGCAAGCCCGGTAGTAGAACTTTGTGATAAGCGTAGCTTGCATCTAAAGATGCATCACAAAGTCTCACTAGCCGGGCAAGCCATTATGTGCTATAATATATAGGTAGGTATTGGATAGTTACTCTGACGCAAGGTCGGAGAGGAAAGTCCGAACACGCAGTCTTGAGAGCAATCGAGAGATTAAACGTAGTGGGTAACGCCCACCGCTCGCAAGAGTAGAGTTGAGAACAGTGACGAACCGATTTAGTTCGGGTGAAACGGCAAAATACTTACGCGCGTGCAAGATCGTGCTCCGAGAGAAATCGAGGAGAGAATCGCTTGAGCTCCTGAGTAATCAGGAGCCTAGATAAATTACTATCGTCCCGTTCGCGGGAAACAAAATTCGGCTTATAGGTACCTACGAAAAACGAAAATCCCCTGCAGAAATGCCGGGGATTTTCTTTTTTAATAACCAAATTCCACAATATCCCCCACTTTCAAATGATTATTTTTAGCGTATCCTGCCACTACTTCTAAAACGTATAATGCATCCTTGTCTGGTGTATAAGTTTTTGGGTAATCACTCGGCAAAGCATTTTCTTGGATAAAAACTATTTTCATCTCATCATTGAACCAAATAATATCGATCGGAAAATTCATATCTTTCATCCAAAAAGAATATTTACCCAATTTATCAAAAATAAAAAGTAGCCCTTGCTCTGTATCTAGATTTTCTCGTCCAGAGAGTCCGACGGCACGTGCGCGTTCGGTGATAGCCAGATCTACTTCCACTCGCCCACTACCTATATTTACATGCTTGATATTTGTCAGGCCTGGCTGATTGCTGATATTAAAAAGGAATAGAATTATAAAAGCTATGAAGAAAAGTTGGGCAATGCTTTTTAGCATGAAATTATTTATGATCACCGTTTGTCCAACCAAACATTCTACCGATAGATTCTGAAGTTTCGTGCTTACGAATGATTTGAACAGTACCATTTTGGATAGCTATCTTCATAGGAGCGGATAGTAGGCAGTGATGCGAAGCCAAACCTTCTTGATAAGCTCCAGTATCTAGCACTGCTATGTATTGATCTTTACCGTCATGCAGTTTCGGCATCATGATATAGTTTCCCCCGTCAGTATATTTATCATCAGAATCACAAGTACTGCCCGCTAGCCATGTAGTCTTTAAAACGCTGTGCATATTGTTTGCTGGTATGATGTGCCACTTTTGGTGAATAGCCCAAGTATCCTTTAGATCGTTCATAAAACTACCGTCGAGCACGTACCAAGCTTTAGCATTGGCGTTTGGTATATTCTTTTCAGAAATAACCTTGTATAAAACAATCTGCGCTGGAGCAGCGATATAGCGACCCCATTCTACAGCCAAGTTTGGGTGACGGATACCAGCCTTATCAGCCAAAGTTTTTAAAACTTTTACGATCTTGTTTGATACACTTTTAGCAGTATAAAACTTTTTTCTATCGTAAGGAACCCCAAAGCCTCCCCCGATATCCAGAGTGTCCAAATTTGGATGAGTTTTTTGAAGCTCTACATATATTGAAAATGCATACTTCATAGCATCGATAATACTTTTTTGTGTCTTTATCTGAGAGCCTACGTGGTAGTGCATGATCTTCAAGTTTTTCATTTTACTCAAACCAAGTACGTCTTTTTCTGAAAGACCAAACAGATCAAACTTTTTATCCCAATGAGTTTCAGTTTTTACACCCAAGTTTACACGAACTCCTATATCACCCTTGTGCTTAGAAATTCTTTCGACTTCTTCTAGACTTTCTATTATAGGCACAATATTCATACCCTTACTACGAAGCTCTTCGACTAGATCCAAGTATTGGTCAGTCTTTGGACCATTACAAAGTACACGAATTTTACTATGAAATTTTTCCCCCTCCCAAAGCTTTTTTACTATCCAAAGCTCGTTGGCAGAAGTCACTTCAAGGTTAGCCCCCTCGGACAGAAGTGGTAAGATAAATTCTTTGTTTTGGTTTACCTTCATAGGGTAGTGATAAAAGAATTTTCCCTTGTATCCGTAAATCTTCATATAGGCCTGAAAATAACCAATGAGGTCTTTTAGTTGATCTTCGACAATATACGGAAAAGTAATCTGTAGGGGGGTGCCATATTTTGTGGCTAGATCATATAAGTTATACACATGGTGTCCCTCTTTGGCTGTCATTTCACCCTCTTTATTTACACCGAAAAATTGAGTGTTGAACTCTTTAGTCCCGAGCTTCCAAAATTTTTCCCAATTCTTACCCGCTTTTTTTATTTTTTTCTTTGGCATTTTTGTGAAATTAGTATACAGTACAACTTTAAATATGTAAAGAGCAAAAGCTCATTTAATCCTTTACATACAAACTTAGGAAGTTTTGTTTAAACTCGTGAAAATTACCATCTAGAATAGCCTGCCGTATTTTACTTACCAGGTTTACTATAAAATGCAGGTTATGAATAGAGGCTAAAGTTCCAGCCAACATTTCCTTGCCATGGAACAGATGCGCCACATAAGAGCGAGTATAGTTCTGACAGGTGTAACAAGCGCAACCTTTTTCTATCGGCGAATAATCATTGCGAAACTGCTTGTTCATAATAATTATTTTTCCAGCACTCGTGTATATGGTACCGTTTCGTCCGAGTCGAGTAGGTGCTACGCAATCGAAAAGATCCACGCCATTTTCAATACCCATAAACAAATCCTCTGGCTCTCCTATGCCGAGCAAGTGCCTTGGCTTTTCCTCGGGCAATATTTCATTCACCCATTTTACAGCGGTGGACATATCTTCCTTGGCAAAAGAACCGCCGATTCCAAAGCCATCAAATTTTTTACCAGCAACCTCCAACTCAGAAATAATTTGCGCAGATTTTTTTCGCAAAGATTCTTCTCGTCCTCCTTGCACAATACCGAATAATGCCATTTTATTTTCTTTATTTAATTTTTGATGTTCTTCTAGGCTTCTCTTGGCCCAGGCATGCGTGCGCTCGAGGGCCTCTTCTTGATATTTTAAATCTTCAGCTGGACTAGTGCATTCATCAAAAGCAAAAATAATATCTGCACCTAGATTGTGCTGGATCTGAATAGATTTTTCTGGAGTTATGTAGTGTATCGAACCATCAAGGTGCGATTTAAAAGACACTCCGTCTTGCCCTATCTTGGCTAGTCGTGGCGCGTCACTATCATCAAACCGCTCGGGTATCATGAGGTTTGGGTCAGTCACTTTTAAAACTTTTGACATTTCTTTGCCGTACGCTGCACCTAAAGAAAAAACCTGGAAACCCCCAGAGTCGGTCATAGTCGGCCCTGGCCAATTCATAAACTTTCCTATGCCTCCTGCCTCACGTACAATTTCATCACCTGGCTGTAAAAAAAGATGGTAAGTATTTCCGAGCACTACTTGAGTGCCCGCCTCGCGGACCTGCTCCATATTTAAAGATTTTACAGTAGCCTTGGTACCGACCGCCACAAAAGCTGGAGTTAAAATTTCTCCATGTGGAGTTTTTAAAACTCCTGCCCTACCCAGACTACCAGCTATTTTTTTTTCAATCTTAAATTCCATATCATTTTTCTATCTGTACAAATTTAAGAGAACCAATATTGAGAGGACTCACTAAAAGAACTTTTTTAAAAGAATCCCGCGGATTAGATATGACTGTTTCCACAACCGCCACCACATAAGGAGTAACTCCCGGCAAAACCGCTTGCTCTCCTTCTTCTATTAAAAAATCTCTAGGCAAGGTAAGCTCAAAGTTTCCGCCACCTCGACCGACCAAATCAAAAATATTTTCTCCAATGTTTACAGTGGTGCTTTCTTCGGAAGTTGAAAAAAGGATAACCTTGGAAGAAGTTTGGTAGACAGTCTCCATGTAGCCGATAGGAATATTACCGAGCGCAAATACCTTCGCACCCACACTAACACCATGAGCTTCACCCACATCGACTATAAGAGTATCATACAGACTTTGATTAGCCCGACCCAAAACCACAGCCAGCAACATAGGTTTTTTTTCATCCTTTCTATCGAAAATTTCTTTCAGGCTTTCGTTTTCATCCACTAAAACATCATAATTAGCCATCCTGGCCTCACTTTCGGCTAATTGATTTTTATAATCTTCGAGTTCTTGAGTTAAAGTTTTTTTTGAAGCAAAATAGGTAAACAAACCTCCTAACCTAGAATTCACACCATTCTTTAAAACTAAAAAGGGGCGAAACACTGTACTGGTAGCATACGATAAGCCATATATCACACTCCCTCTAAAATAAAATAGTATAGCCACCGCTACAAAAAACATTGCCACATGATTCCTTTTTTTTTGTAACTTTTTATCTAGGAGGTAACTCATCTTGATTGCCAATTAAAATATCCTTGTAGGCTTCTAGATCATCTAGTATCACCCCTGTACCCCGAGCTACTGCTGAAAGCGGATCTTCGACGACATAAATAGGAATTTTTAAGACATTCTGTAAAAGCTGATCCAGACCCATTATCAACGCCCCTCCTCCAGATAAAGTGATCCCCCTATGCATAATGTCAGACAATATTTCTGGTGGAGTAGTTTCAAGCATATCCCGCACACCACTCACAAGCTCACGAATAGACACGGCCATAGCTTCACGGATATCGGAATCAGTCACCACCACTTCGCGAGGCAACCCAGTGAGCAAATCGCGCCCCTGAACTTGAGTTTCCATGTATTCACCAGGAAGCACAGACCCGATGGCTATCTTTACAGCTTCAGCTGTACGCTCACCTATTAGTATTTTAAATTCATCACGCATATAAGTAGTGATGTCATTATTCAATTTATCTCCAGCAATTTTTAGATTTTTAGATTTTACGATACCTCCGAGTGATATGACTGCAATATCAGTAGTACCTCCCCCGATATCGATAATCATAGAACCCACTGGATCCTTGATTGGTAGACGCACACCCACCGCAGCGGCCATAGGTTCTTCGACCAGGTAGACTTCCCGAGCACCAGCCGAACGAGCTGCGTCATACACAGCCCGACTCTCAACGTTTGTAGTTCCAGACGGTACGCCGACAACCACTCGAGGTCGTGCAATTTTTTTTGAAATCTTATCGGCCTTATTGATCAGGTACGAGAGCATCTCTTCGGTCACCTCAAAATCAGAAATCACTCCATCGACAAGAGGCCGGATAGCTTTGATGTGTCCTGGAGTTCGCCCCAACATTTCTTTGGCTTTCATTCCAACAGCCAAAATTTGATTGGTCTTTATGTTCACCGCCACTACTGAAGGTTCGTTTATGACTATACCGTGCCCCTTCAAGTACACCAAGGTATTTGAAGTGCCCAGGTCTATGCCTATGTCGTTTGACATCAATTTGTAAAATTTTTCAAACATTTTTATCTAATTCTTATTTTAGTGAATCAATTAATTCTTGCATTGGCAGGATCTTCCCTTTTTCTTCGATACGCTTCTTTATTTCTACTCCACCCTCCTTCATGCTACGAGCTGACACTACTGCACGATAAGGCATACCAAGCAAATCTGCATCGGCAAACTTTTCCCCTGGAGTTATTTCAGCTCGATCATCGAACAACACTTCCAATCCAGCATCGATCAAAGCCTTAAAAACTTTTTCTGATTCTGCGCGTACCAATTCGTCTTCACCAAGTACCAACAAATGTACCTTAAATGGAGCGATAGCTTCAGGCCAAATGATTCCCTTGTCATCAGACAAAACTTCTACAACCGTACCCATAAGACGCCCTGGGCCTATACCATAACAACCCATGATTATTTCTTGATCCTCTCCCTTTTCATTTTTGTAAGTAAAATTGTGAGCCTTAGTATAGCGAGTTCCAAGAGTAAATATATTCCCCACCTCCGCAGCTCGTTCTTCCACTAATTTATCTTTTTGCAATCCCAAGCCCTCTATCACATCATCAGCAAATACCTCTTTATTAATTGCCACACCACTGGATTGATCTACATATATAGTATCTTCACCAGCCGATGTGAGAGCTTGGAATTCGTGTGAAAATTTTGCAAAAACTCCGCCAGAAGCTGAAGTTAAATAAGTCACATGTCCAATGCCTACACGTTTAAATATTTTTTTGTAAGCTTCTGTGGCCTCTTTATAAAAAGCATCATGTTCAGCCTGATCCTTGGAAAAGGAATACATGTCTTTCATCACGAACTCTCGAGTACGCATAACGCCAGACTTAGCTCGAGTTTCGTTTCTGAATTTATTTTGGAATTGATATATAGCTTTTGGCAAATCTCGATATGAACTCACATATTCTTTCAAAATTTTTGTCACAGCTCCTTCATGTGACCAAGCTAGCCCAAGCTCAGTATCATTTTTCAATTTTGTCTTAAACCAGATATCTACATTTTCGTCACTCCATTGATCCGTAGGTTCCCATGTTGAACGTTCTTGCAAAGAAGACATTACAATTTCTTGACCACCTATTGCGTCCATTTCATCGCGTATAATTTGAACAATTTTATTGATCACCCTAAGCCCCAAAGGTAGGTAGCTATAAACCCCAGCCATTTCTTTGTTGATATAACCTGCCTTTATAAGAAGCTCGGCATTCTTCGACACTTCATCTGCCGGCGCTTCCTTCCTTGTTTTAGTAAAAAGCTTTGATTGTCTCATGCTTGTATTCATAAGGTCATCTTAACGCAAAAATTCTCTTTGGTCAAAGTACATAAAGGTATAATGATCCTAGCCATAGGTAAGTTGCAAAACCTGTGAGTTTCTGGTAGAATGACCCTTATGCAAAAAGTAGAAAACGACACAATAGTAGAAAAAATGTTTAAGGCCGGAGCCCACTACGGCTATTCCAAAACACGAAGGCACCCTTCTGTTTCACCTTACATTCACACTACAAAAAACAAGGGCGATATTATAGACCTTGAAAAAACTAGCGCAATGCTAAATACCGCAGTAGAATTTATAAAAACCCTCGGCAAAGAAGACAAGGTAATCCTTTTTGTGGGCACCAAGCCTGAAGCCAAGGTGGTAATCCGAAACGCAGCCGAATCTTTAAACATGCCTTACGTCACAGAACGCTGGATCGGCGGAACTGTAAGCAACTTTACAGAAATCAAGAAAAGAATTACTGAGCTTGAGAACTACCGCAAAGACACCACTTCTGGCGGACTCGACAAATACACCAAGAAAGAAAGAGTAGTCTTGGCGAAGAAAATGGAAAAACTTGCTAGATACTACTCAGGTCTAGTGGGGTTAAAGAAAACCCCAGACGCTATATTTATAGTAGATGGTAAGGCAGAACACATAGCCCTTACTGAAGCTATGAAAGGCTCTATACCGGTCATTTCCCTTTTAAACTCAGATTCAAACATTAAAAATATCGATTACCCTATCATAGCTAATGATGCTTCTATACCATCTATAAAATTCTTCACTGAAGCTATCGCCAATGCTTACCGATCAGGCGTATCAGCACAAATAACTGTAACAGCTAAAAAATAAATAAATATGTCATCTCCAATAACAACCGAGTTAGTGAAAGAACTTAGGGATACTACTGGAATTTCTGTTATGCAATGTCGCAAGGCCCTAGAGGAGGCAAATGGCGACATGAAGACCGCTATGGCCATTCTAAAAAAGAATAGTGCAGCTGTAGCCGAAAAGAAAGTAGGCCGTGAAGCCAAAGATGGCGCAGTAATGATAGCCTCAAATGAAAACAAAAGTGTAATCGTAGCACTACACTGCGAAACTGATTTCGTGTCTAAAAATGAAGACTTTACTTTCCTACTATCTACTCTAAGTAAAAAAGCCTTGAGCGAAGGAGTAGAGGCTATGAAATCTGGAGCAAAAGAAATAATCGACCCAGTAATCCAAAAAACCGGAGAAAATATCCAAATCGGTGAAGTGTTTGAAGTCAGTGGTGACGTACTAGGAAGTTATGTCCACAACAACAAATCTGCGGTAATAGTTTCTCTTTCAGGTGGCGACAAGGACCTCGCTCGGGACATCGCCATGCATATCACCGCAATGAAGCCAGAATATATGGATGACAGCGAAGTAGACGAAGATGCTAGAAAAATGATGAGCGAAATATTTACCAAGGAAGTAGCTGAGGTCAATAAGCCAGAAGATATAAAGAAAAAGATGCTCGATGGAAAAATCAATACTTATTTTAAAGAAAAGACCTTGATCCATCAACCATTTATCAAGGATGGAGATATGACAGTAGGGCAACTTTTAGATAAGGCTAAGGCTAAAATAAAAGAAGTGAAGCGTTACTCGATTTAGGTTAAAGCAACTTGGAATAAATATGTACACACTACTAACTTTATTTTTCATATCACTAGCCAGTATCATCATTATACTTGGAAGAAAAGTTATGTTAGTCAGAAATGGGTACATAGTTGTAGATGAAAACGTGCCTCACCCATTTATTCCTGATATCCACAACATAAAACAAGTAGCTTTCAAATGGTTCCGCAGAATGCTAAACATCGTCATCTTGGTCACTTTGAGAATTTATGTAAAACTTGTTAATCTAGTAAAGGAACAATACAATAAAATCAGACTAAGGGTGATAAGTAGCATGAGTCAAGAAAATCCAGATGGCAACGGCTTGTTAAAAAAGGAAGCCAATAAATTTTTGAAGGTGGTCTCGGAGTACAAACACAAGATCACCAGGATGAAACGAAATATTCACGAAGAGGAAAAAAAGTTGTAGATGTGTTAGAGTGTACCAATCGCCGGAATAGCTCAGTTGGTAGAGCAACGCTTTTGTAAAGCGAAGGTCGTGGGTTCAAATCCCTCTTCCGGCTCCAAAAAATAAAAAGCCCCAGAATGAATCTGGGGCTTTTTATTTAGTTATCTTTACTTTCCTGTAGCTTGAAGGATTCTTTTATCTTTGTTTCCAGTTTGTCTATGCCTTGAAAACCAGTCAGAACATCGTCATCTATCACAAGCGCTGGTAGCAATGTATCTTTGATCTTGTATATTTGAAGCATGGCCGCCACTGCTCCCAGATCGGTGCTGTAATCAAAAGAATACACTCGCAACTCAGGATACTTTTCACGTAGCGCTGTTAGCACTATTCCCTGTATTTCACACTCACTGCAATTGGCTTTTGTAGTATAAAAATAAAGAATAAATGCAGACTTTACCTTACAACGTTCAGATATTTTTTTATTTAATAAATAATCTTTTATCTGAAGCAATGAGTAATATTTTCGCAGGTATGAAACTTCTTCAGTCGCCCCTAAATTGTTTTGCCCCCACTCTAATTTGCTACCCAATTCACCCAATTCCCCCGAAAGATCCGAATCAGCAATGTTCTTACAAGAAAGCTCTGAAAGCAATGAAAATTGAGTCTCAGACGATAGGATATCTATAGCTATCTGATCTTGAATAAATTTTAATTGATTAATCTTTCTATCCCCTAGATAGTTTGACAAGTAAATAGCCGTCAAAAACATGGTGGCGGTAATTAACAACACTATAAAATATTTTTTCCAATCAACGTTTTTATTCATAAATTAATACTTTATTTCCATGCAGGTGTCTTATTTAAAACTGTGCTTACGATAGCTCGCAGAAACCAAAACGGAGCTATGATACTAAAAACTGGCAAAAAATATATCACGTCTTTGGGAATAGACCACTTATTGTTAACCATTCGACTACCAAATATAATGGCAAAAACCAAGACTGAATACATTACGATATTCAAAAAAACAAAGAATTGCGTATTTAGGAAAAATGAATCGAAATTAAAAAAATGTACCGGATATTGAAATCCGACCGTTCTATAAATCAGAATTTTATTATAGATGAAGTCTAAAATATTATAAATCATATTCAAGGAAAGATAGCACACTGATACGATAGACAGAATACCAGCCGGCAAAGTCAGCATAGCAAAATTACCGTATTTGCTTTTAAATATGACATCCCTGTAATCTATCGTATTATTTAAAAATCCATAGTTCCAACGCAAGCGTTGCTTAAACAATTTCTTGATAGTGGAGGGGGTATTGGTATAAACAAAGGCATCATTGCAAAAATCAATCTTGTAAAAATTTTTTTGCATACGACAAGCTATCTCCATGTCTTCGGTGTTGTGAGCATGCTTATAATGGCCCAAATTATCAAAGACTTTCTTTTTAAAAATAGTAAAAGGACCTGGAGTCACATGTATAGCCCCCAATAAACTAAGTATTTTCCTAGAATAAACCCCCATATTGTATTCAGCCCTTTGGGCTATTTGAATAAAATTGGTAGGATTGCTAACTATAATAGAAGGGACCACAGCCATTACCTCTTTATCTTTAGCAAAATAACTCATGATCCGCGTCAGAGCATCCTTATCTACAAAAGAATCAGCATCCAAACATCCGACAAAATCAGTCTCGAGGTGTTCGAGCCCCAAATTTAGCGCAGTATGTTTTCCACCATTCTCCTTTTTGAAAACTTTTATATTTGTATATTTAGCAAATTTAGAAATAACATCCCAGGTACCATCAGTAGATCCATCATCTATCAAGAAAACTTTAAGTTTATCTTTTGGGTAATTTAAGTTTAAAATTGAATGGATGGTCTTATTAATCGTCTTTTCTTCATTAAAACTAGGAACCATGATCGTCACCGCAGGGTAAGAACCTAATTTCACATGACCTGAAGAAACAAGTATTTTTTTTCTATTTTCAAATAGAGTAACTAGGAAAAAAACCTGCACGTACATAGCCAGAAATACCAATAAATATAAGATTGCCTCAGAAAAAAATGCCATATTATCTATATAATATAGCATTTTTTTGGTCAAATGTAAACTAAATCCTTGCAACAAACGACTTACATGCTTTGAGATCCATCCACTGAGCAAGAAGCACAAGCTGCTTTACACTTTGCACACCTACAGCCCACACAAACCATAACTGCTGACAAGCCCACTAATACGTATACTATAGCTTCGAGCGTAGGCATAGACCCTAGTATGGCCTGTACCACATTCCAATTTTTACCCCCTAGTAACATACCGACACCTACCAAACCCCAATTTAAACCTCCGATCCACAACAAAGTGCCCGCAACCTTTGACCCAATACAACCCCCACATTTAGAACCACAACTTCCGTGCATCATATAATTTATTATTAGTTAATAATATTGCCCCTCCTGTCCGATGACTAGTCTGACAGATTTTTTATAATACTTTAAGTATACCATAGTGGTATCACTGTGCTATACTTAGATCTATTAATATTAAATTAAAAAAAATATGGAACATGAACACGTAGAACACAAGGAATCGACAGTAAACCAGCCCAAACAAGGCAGTCAAATAGCGAGTGCCATTATCATAGCCGGGCTTATAATAGCCGGAGCGGTATTACTAAGGGGTAACTCAGCAACGACAGCAACAAACACCGACAACTCTACTTTCCGAGGAAGACCTGTTGCATCAGAAGAACATTTTTTGGGTAATAAGGATGCTAAAATAGTTATCGTTGAATATTCTGATACAGAATGCCCATTTTGTAAGTCATTCCATAAAACAATGGAACAAGTGGTAGCAGACAGTGACGGCGAAGTAGCTTGGGTATTTAGACATTACCCAATACCTGTGTTGCATTCCAAGGCTACTTTTGAAGCTGAGGCTACTGAATGCGCATGGGAACAAGGGGGAAATGACGCGTTCTGGAAGTATATCAACAGACTTTTTGATGTAACCACATCAAACGATGGGCTGGATAAATCAGAACTTCCTAAAATTGCTACCTATGCTGGGTTAGACGTAAAAACTTTCAACGAATGCCTAGAGAGTGGAAGACAGAAGGAAAAGGTAGCAAATGATGTCAGTGATGGAGTAAAAGCTGGCGTACGTGGAACACCATCTTCTTTTATTCTAGTAAAAGGCAAATTGGTAGATACCATACCCGGCGCCTTACCATACGATGCAGTAATGAAGATGTTGGCTGAAATATAACTGGGTACAATATTTCGACGTCGCTCGAACATAGTGTAAATAAATTTACACATGCTTCTCACTAACCGAAATAAAATAACTTAAACTAAAAAATCCCCTTAAGGGGATTTTTTAGTTTAATCGAAATAATTCTTTAATCTTGAAATTTTCTCGTGTTGCCTTAGCTTATCGTGAACCTTAGCTTCAATCTGACGAATACGTTCACGAGTGACACCAAACTCTTCACCTACTCGCTCCAGTGTATGCTGAATACCATCAAGCAGTCCATAGCGCATTTCTAAAATCTTTCGTTCTTTTGGATTTAATTCATCGAGCACCTCACGAATTTGATCAGACAAAATTCTACGAGAAGATTCTTGATCTGGACGCAAAATTTTATCATCTGGAATAAAGTTCTCCAGTGTAGACTTGTCATCATCATCCCCCACTGGTTGTTCGAGCGATACAGTTTCTTGAGATATGTTTTCAATAGTGTGAATCTTTTCCACCGGTAGACCCATCTCGGTAGCTATTTCCTCGGCCAGGGGTTCACGACCCAAGTCCTGACTTAGTCTTCGGTGAGTTTGCTTGTATTTAGAAATAGTTTCTACCATGTGAACTGGAATACGAATCGTTCGAGATTGATCGGCCAGTGCTCGGGTGATAGATTGGCGAATCCACCAAGTAGCATAAGTTGAAAACTTGTAACCCTTGGTCCAGTCGAATTTTTCAACCGCCTTAAATAACCCCAAGTTTCCTTCTTGAATCAAATCAAGCAACGTAAGATTGGCAGAACGTCCTACATACTTTTTTGCAATCGACACCACCAAGCGCAAGTTGGCTCGAGCGAGCAAGTTCTTGGCCTCTAAATCTCCATGTTCGATTCTCTTAGCCAATTCTTTTTCCTCGTTCCCATGAATAAGTGGATATTGACCGATCTCCTTCAAATACATCTGTATGGAATCGTGCATACTACCCTTGTTCAAATCCTTATCGTTTAGATCTAGATCAAGGTTCAGTAAGTTTCCACCTTCTAGCACGTCGATACCCGCTACGCTAAATTTTTCGTATAAATCATCTAAAAATAGTATGTTATTCTCGATATCAGGAAAAGTTTTTAAAATCTCGTCATAAGTAATAAAACCTCGCTTTCTACCCTTTTCAATCAATTCGGTAGAAATACGTTCCAAATTTTCAGCCTTTCTTTCTGCGGCAGAAAGCTTCTTTACTTTCTCGACCACTTTTTTAACTGCCTTCTTTTTCAGAACCTTGACCTTCTTTACTACTTTAGCTTTTTTCTTTGGGGCTGGTTTTACCTTCTTTGTTGTTTTCTTTGCAGGCTTAGCTTTATTTAATTTTTTTATTTTCTTTTTCATATTGTTTTATTTTTTGCTATTTTTTTATCCTGCTATTTTTAATATCTTCTTTCTTTTTATTTAATTCACTTATCTCTTGTAAAATTTCCTGGCTTCGCTTTGCGTCTGTTTCTCGTCCTAACTCTTGCATCATCTGCGCAAGCTTTTCATTTATATTTTCTTCATCTAAGTTGAGGAACATTTCATCGACACTACTCTTTAAATTCTCATTATTCCCATAAAAAACTTCGGCTTCAAATAATAGGTCTTGCTTGGCATCCTCATACTTGGTCGATACTACCCCTAGTTTATTCAAAATAGATTCAAAATCAATAGCAGGAGAAGTCAGAGTCTGTTGCCAAAGAGCGATACCTAGAAGTTTACGCTCGATAGAATCCTTTCGATATATTTTTATCGCCGATTCCCCCGCGCCCCTTATTTCCTCTTTTTCATATTTTTGTTCTTGCTCGACCTGCTTCATATCATCCTTTAGTGCCACTTCAAGAATACCAGACACATCGCTTATTTTTTTTATGAAAAACATTTTCTCGATAGAACTTTCGAGTGCATTTACAAAAGGCAGAACCGTTTCTTTGATAGCTCGCCCAGCTTTTCGCATGTCACCAAGAGAATTTTTTATAGTTTTGTTTAATAAAAATTCAATAATATGCTTAGAATTCTTTACAGCCTCCTTCCAGGCTTCGGGGTTACCTTTAGAAATCAAATCAGCTGGATCTACCCCCTCTGGCATATCTACTACTTTTACATCCATACCTAATGAAAGAGCAATTTTGCCAGCCCGAATAGTGGCATTAGCCCCAGCCTTATCGGCATCAAAGGCAAGTACTAGATTACCTGATAGACGACGTATAAGACCCAAATTACTTACAACATTCTCTTTTGATACTGTTGAATCAGAAAGTGCAGTGCCTGACGTAGCGACAGTATTACGGTACCCTGCTTGGTGTGACATAATCAAGTCCATCTGCCCTTCCACCAATATTGAGAAATTATTTTTTCGAATAGAATCTTTGGCCTTATCTATACCATAAAGTACAGCATTCTTGGAAAATATTGGAGTTTCAGGACTGTTTAAATATTTTGCAGACTTTCCATCATCGACAAATATACGTCCTGAAAAGGCCACCACGCGTCCACTTGAATCTGAGATGGGAAACATGACTCGCCCACGGAAACGATCATACATGGCCTTGGTCTTGTCTTCTGGTCTTTTAGCCAGCCCCGCCAACTCTATCTCTTTATCGGTAAAATTCTTGGATTTCAGATAATCATACAGACTCCGCCAATCTAAAATCGCAAAACCTACACGGAAATCTTTTATACTTTTTTCATTGAGCCCCCGAGCTTTCAAATATTCTTGCGCATCTTTATGCACTAAAAGATTATTTTCAAAATATTTTGTCGCCACTTCCATTATTTCATATATTCTTTCTTTTTCACTTTGATTTTGCTGGGCTTCTTTACTATACACCTCAAGAGCAACTCCTGCCCTATCAGCCAAAAGTTTTAGGGCCCCCTTAAAATCCAACCCCTCAAATTCTTCAACGAAAGAAAATATGTCCCCACTAGCTCCACAACCAAAACAATAATAACTTCCGCGATCAGGCGAGACGAAAAAGCTCGGTGACTTTTCGTTGTGAAAAGGACACCTAGCTTTTAGGTTTACGCCCGCACGATCCAATTTTATGTAAGAAGAGACAACGTCTTCAATTGTTAGTCTCTCCTTAATTTTTTCAACGGGAGAGTTCATGAAATTTGGAATTATTTAGACTTAAATCCAGTTCCAGCTGGGATGAGTCGTCCGATGATTACGTTTTCTTTCAAGCCCCGGAGATTGTCTACCCCACCCTTCACAGCGTTTTCGATGAGGACACGGTTTGTGTTTTGGAAAGAAGCTGCAGAGAGCCAACTCTTTGTTCGGAGTGAAACTTCAGTGATACCAAGCACAACTGTTTCCGCCTTGGCTTCTTGGTTACCAGTTGCTACAACTCGTGCATTTTCATCCATAAGAGTAGCATTTTCTACGATATCGCCATTTGAGAAATTGGTTTCTCCGGCATCGCTAATTCGTCGTCGTGAGAACATTTGTCGGATTATGATCTCGGTGTGCTTTCTAGAAATTGAGGCGCTTTGTAATTCGTAGACTTTGTTAATTTCACCAATGATATATTCTTCCACTAGTTCCTTACTTCCAAGTTTAAACATAGAAGCAATATCAGCAGAACCATCCGTTAGCAACTGTCCTTTCTTTACCTGATCTCCCACTTTTACGATCGGACTTCGGCGGAAAGCCACAGTGTATTCAATTTCATTCTTCTTACCATCAGCCTTAGAATCAGAAAGAACCTTAATGACTTTTTCTTTTCCATCCTTGTCTGATATGGAAAATACCTCCCCATCAGTCTCAGAAATAATTGCAGGGTTCTTTGGAATGCGTCGTTCAAAGATTTCTTCAACGCGAGGCAAACCAGTAGTGATGTCTGTACCCGCCACACCTCCGGCATGGAAGGTTCGTAGAGTCAGCTGTGTTCCTGGTTCACCGATAGCCTGAGCAGCCACGATTCCAACCGCTTCACCTTTTTCTACTAGTCGATTTCGTCCCAAATCTAGACCGTAACAATTTACACACAAGCCATGAACAGTCTTGCAAGTAAGCGGAGAACGCACAAACACTTCAGTGAATCCAGCTTTTTCAATGTTTGAAGCTTCTTCCTTAGTGATCAAGAATCCTTTCTTGTAGGCAACTTTTCCATCCTTGTCTTTCAAATCAGCACCCAAGATTCTTCCTCGAATATTTTTAGCAAGAGGAATTTCAATTCCTGAAATATTTTCTTTTGTGATAACCTTACCTTCTTTTGTGCCACAATCATCTTCAGTAATAACCACATCTTGAGCCACATCCACTAGACGTCGAGTAAGATATCCAGCTTTTGCAGTGTTTAGCGCAGTGTCAGATGCACCCTTACGAGCCCCGTGTGTAATAACGAAGTATTCAATCGGAGACAAACCTTCCTGGTAAGAAGGAATGATTGGAAACTCCAGAGTTCTACCTTGGTTATTTTGGATAAGTCCAATCATTCCCACTAGCTGAGTAAGTGAGCCCATATTACCTCTCGCCTTTGAAGTAAACAGATCAAACGCAGATCCATTCTTGTCCTGAGCTCCTGGTAGAACTTTTTCCAAACTTTTCTTAGTGTGAGTCCAAATTTCGATAATCTTTTGGTATTTTTCTTCTTCTGAGAGTAGACCATCGTTCCATTGTGATACGATCTGCTCTTCTTGTTTTTTAGCATCTGCAATTATTTTTGGTTTTTCGGGAGATAGAGAAATATTGTCAATTCCCCAAGTAGTACCAGAAACAGTAGAATATTTGAATCCGAAAGCTTTAATCTTATCCAAGATTGCCGGAGTGTTATCTACTCCAGAATGGATGATAAGCTCATCCAAAAGTGTCGACAATCTATCATGAGTCATCTCATCGTGCACATAAGGCACATCATTTGGTAGAATTGTATTGAATAAAAGTTTACCGACAGAAGTTTCAAAAACCCCTCCGTCAAATTGCTTATATCTTGGAGAGTCTGTAGCCAGGACCTTTATTTTGGATCGTAGTGATATTATTCCGTAGTCATAAGCAGTAATAGCCATGTTTGGACTTGCAAAGTATTTTCCTTCTCCAATTTCTCCGTCAACATTTTTTGTCATCCAATATGCTCCGAGCACGATATCTTTTTGAGGGTGCACGATCGGATCACCATTCTGAGGTTTTAAAAGATTCTTGTTTGCCGCCATCAAATCCCGAGCTTCTGCTTGAGCTTCTTCAAGAAGTGGTACATATACAGCCATCTGGTCACCGTCAAAGTCAGCGTTGAAAGCCTGACACACTAGTGGATGCACTTGGATAGCATTACCTTCGATAAGAATAGGATTGAAGGCTTGAATACCTAGACGGTGCAAAGTAGGCGCACGGTTTAGTAGCACGTACTTTCCTTCGATCACCTCTTCGAGCATCGCCCAAACTTCAGACCCTCTTTCTTCGATCAGCTTGTTCGCTCCACGAATGTTGAAAGCAAGTTCAGCTTGCAAGATTTTTGAAATCACGAATGGTCGGAAAAGTTCCAATGCCATGTGCTTTGGAAGTCCGCATTGATTTAGTTTTAGTTGCGGACCAACCACAATCACTGAACGTCCAGAGTAGTCTACACGCTTACCAAGCAAATTTTGTCGGAACAATCCTTGCTTTGACTTTAGGTTATCAGAAAGAGATTTAAGTGGTCGCTTCTGAGATTGACTCATAGCAGCACTGTCATTTTGTTTGGCGATAGAGTTGTCGATAAGTGCATCTACCGCTTCTTGGATGATTCTTTTTTCGTTTCGCAGGATCACGTCTGGAGCATTGATTTCTTTCAATTTCTTTAGACGATTGTTTCGGTTGATGACACGGCGATACAAATCGTTCAAGTCACTTGTCGCGTGTCTTCCACCATCGAGAGCGACCATTGGGCGCAAAACTGGAGGAATAACTGGAATCACTGTTAAGAACATCCATTCGGGACGAATGTCTGCATAAAGCATCGCTCGTATAAGAGAAAGTCTCTTTTGGAGTTTTTCTTTTTCCACTGCACTAGCCTTAGTTAGCATTTGTTCAGTGTGTTCTTTCAACTTATTCAAATCCAAATTTTTGAAAATTGTGTATATAGCTTCAGCTCCGATATTTGCTTCAAAGCATGTACCGTATTTCAAAGAATAGTGATGGAAGGAAATTTCATTTAAAACTTTTCCTTCATAAATTTCACCAATTTCTTTTTTAGTCACAGAAAGCAGGTTCTTTAGTTTTTCTCTAGTAGCATCATCAGAGGCATTCTTGAGCTTAGCTTTGTATTCTCGATCAAGCCCTGACACCACTTCTTCTTTTTCTGCTTCGTGAACTTTAGTTATGATATAGCCAGCAAAGTAAATAACCTTCTCCAAATCAGAAACTGAAATGTTTAGAAGAATACTCATTCGTGATGGTACTCCACGCAGGAACCAGATGTGAGAAACCGGAGTCGCTAGTTCGATATGACCCATTCTTTCTCGGCGTACTATAGATCTTGTTACTTCCACTCCGCATTTTTCACAGATTATGTCCTTGTAACGAATTCGGCGATACTTCCCGCAGTAACATTCGTAGTCTTTTTCAGGTCCGAATATTTTTTCATCGAAAAGACCTCCGCGTTCTGATCGGCCTGTTCGATAGTTTATTGTTTCTGGCTTGGTAACTTCACCATAAGACCATTCTTTGATCTGAGCTGGAGATGCTAAACGAAGAGCGATTTGATCAAATTCTGTTGTGTTTAAAGTTTTCATATGTTAGTTGATTTAATTTAATTTAATTCTTTTCTTCGTCTTTATTCCCCATGCTCAAATCGACATCAAGAGCAAGACCTCGCAGGTAATTCAAAAGCACATTGAAAGATGCTGGTGAATTTGGTGGTCGAATCGGTTCGTTTTTAATAATCGAATCAAAAGTAGCTGAACGTCCTAGAATGTCGTCAGATTTTATAGTCAACATTTCACGAAGTGTGTAAGCTGCGCCATAACCCTCCAGTGCCCAGACTTCCATTTCTCCGAATCTTTGTCCTCCACCTTGAGCCTTACCTCCCAAAGGTTGTTGAGTAATAAGACTGTAGGGACCAATAGATCGCATGTGAATCTTGTCTTCCACCATGTGGTGCAGCTTGAGCATGTACATATAACCCACAGCTACATCCTGCTCATACGCTTCTCCTGTTCGGCCGTCGAATAGTTTTAACTTACCAGACTCTGGAAGCCCAGCTTTCACAAGCTCAGCCTTGATTTCTTCTTGAGTTGCTCCTAAGAATGGAGGGACTATAGCTTGGTAACCCAAACTATTTGCCGCCATACCAAGATGTAATTCAAAGATTTGCCCAAGGTTCATACGAGAAGGCACACCAAGCGGTGAAAGTATAATGTCAATCGGAGTTCCATCTGCTGCATACGGCATATCTTCTTCAGGCAGAATCATAGATATAACACCCTTGTTACCGTGTCGTCCTGATAGCTTATCGCCCACTGAAATATTTCTAATTTGTGCGACTTCGATAACTATCTTCTTGATAATTCCAGCCTCTAGCGTATGTCCATGGTCTCGAGAGAATATTTTAACTCCGATGATACGTCCACGCTTACCGTGTTCCATTCGAAGTGATGTATCTTTCACATCACGAGCATTTTCAGCAAATATTGACCGAAGGAGTCTTTCTTCTGGAGTAAGTTCTGTCTCACCCTTTGGCGTAATTTTACCAACCAATATATCGTTTTCACGAACTTCAGCACCGATACGGATAATACCGTCTTCATCGAGGTCTTTTAGTTTTAGCTCTCCTACGTTTGGAATATCACGAGTTGTAATTTCGGGACCAAGCTTGGTGTCACGCACCACTGCAGTAAATTCTTCTACGTAAATAGAAGTAAATTTACTTTTCTTCACTAGACGTTCTGAAATAATAATCGCGTCTTCATAAGTGTTACCTGACCATGAGAGAAAAGCGATAAAAATATTTTGTCCGATTGAAATTTGACCATCCTTGGTACTAGTAGCATCAGCCAAAATATCACCCTTGGAAACTTTTTGCCCCATGCTTACTGATGGACGATGATGGAACACGGCGAAGTTATTGTTCCGCATAAAGTTTATAAGCGGATAGGTCAATTCTTTTTTACCTTTGACGATCACTTTCTTAGCATCTACATAAGTCACTACTCCATCTTCCGCTGAAACCAAAAGTCTTCCGGAATCTTTGGATGCTAATTCTTCCATACCAGTAGCCACGAGTGGTGCTTCAGGTAAAACGCAAGGCACAGCCTGCTTCTGCATGTTTGATCCCATCAGAGCTCGGTTTGCATTGTTATGCTCTAGAAAAGGAACCATAGAAGTCGCAATAGAGAAAGCTTGGTTAGTAGCCACGTCGATAAAGTCTATCTCATCACTGGAAACAGTACCTGGTTCAGTCTTGACCCGGGCTTCTACTTTTTCTTCAGTTATTTTCCCATCCTTATCATAAGGAACACCAGCATGAGCGATGTTGTACTTTTCTTCTTCTAGGGCATTTAGATACACCACTTCACCAGTCACTCTTCCAGCCTTTACTTTTACATAAGGAGTTTCGATAATACCGAACTCGTTTATACGAGCATAGGTAGACATGTGCAAAATAAGTCCAATGTTTGGACCTTCTGGAGTATGTATAGGACAAACACGTCCGTAGTGCGAAGGGTGCACATCACGAACCTCAAGGCCTGCTCGTTCACGAGTGAGTCCTCCTGGGCCCAACGCTGAGAGCATTCGAATATGTTCTAGCTCATACAAAACATTTTCCTGACCCATGAATTGAGACAACTGGTTTGTAGTAAAGAATTCTTTGATGCGAGCTTGGAGAGGGCGTTGGTTGATGATCTGAATTGGCATCGCCGTCTGCACGTCAATAATAGACATTCGGTCTTGAATGTTTCTCTTGATTTGCATCATACCTGTGCGTATTTTTTGCTGAAGAATTTCTCCAACAAAACGAACTCGGCGTTGACCAAGGTGGTCGATGTCGTCAGCCTGTGAACCTGGAGTATTGTTTAAGGTTATGATGTTCATCAAAACCAACACTAGGTCTTCCTTGGAAATTGTTCGGCGAGCCAGAGATTCATCGTCCATGCCTTTTTCAAAGCGCTTATTAAATCGGAATCGTCCTACTGGAGAGAGGTCATAACGTTCTGCAGTAAAAAGCGAATCGATAAACTCCTTGGCATTTTCTGCGGTAGCCATATCCCCGTCCCGAAGACGCTTGTAAACATCCACGTAAGCGTCATTTACAGTTTTTGCTGTATCTTTGGCAAGGCAGGCCTTTATATTTGCTTCAAAAGTATCAGCCAGAGGAGACTTTATCTTAAATGCCTTGAGTATCGCTTCGTCAGTTTCATAACCCATTGCACGCAAAAGCGCTGTAGCTGGGAATTTTCGCTTCTTGTCGATGCGCACATATATAGCACCATCAGATTCTGATTCGATTTCAATCCACACACCACGAGCTGGAATAATTTTTGCGCCAAAGTATCGAGTACCCTTGTTTTCAGATTCAGTAAAGAATACCCCAAAAGATCGGGCAAGCTGAGGAACGATAACACGTTCTACTCCGTTGATGATGAATGTTCCATGTGGAGTCATCAGCGGCAATTCAGACATGAATATTTCTTGCTCTTTAACTGTACCGAGTATCTTGTTGGTTAATTTTACTCGTACCTTCAAAAGACCCTGGTAGGATAGCTTGTTTATTTTAGAATCGGTCTCGTCAGTCTTCGCTTCACTCAAAGAAAACGACAAAAACTCAAGCTGAAATTTCTTGCCTGAGTAGTCTGAAATCGGAGAAAATTCTTTAAAGACTTCACCGATACCTTTTTCTATCATCCACTCAAATGATTTGAGCTGGGCTTCTATTAAATTCGGGAACGGAACGAGAGGCTTTTTGTACTTTGAGAAGTACTTCTTTGGACGCACAGAACCTGCAGAATCTTTTTCCATATTTTTTTATCTAAATTAAAAAAAAGACCTACCCGTAATGCTTTCAGCATAGCTGATGCATGTGGGAATCAAAGAAAAATAAAGCGAAAAATACTTTTCTTTAACTTCTTAACTTTATTTAGACGATTAAGTTAGAAACCCTAGTAATAAAACCTTTTTACACACTAAGATTGCATCCGGTACTCAATCATTGAATCTCAAACAGCCTACTCTTTTTTATCCTTTTTGTCAACTGTGGAAAACAATAGATCCAAAGCCCCCATAGCCAATCTGTCCACCTCTTCAGCGAGTTCGATCTTAGCCTGTAAACTAAGAGAGTCGTATTCATATCTTTTCTTTTTATTAACAAGACCCCTTAACGCTTCGATTTTTGGAACAAGCTCAGACTTTATAGGATCTTTAGGCTCAAAACCCAAAAAACTAACTAGGGATAACCTTCTATGTAAACTGTTCCATCTCAACCTACTTAAATCATTTAAACCAACAAGAGTGACAGATTGGGCATATAGTTCATCGCGAAGATCCTCCTGACCACCAAATCTATCAATCAAAACCACCTGTTCATTAAAACTCTGAATAAGAGAATCGAACGACTTTTGTACCCCGAGATCGTCTATGCCTAGCTGTACGGGGGATGGATATTTTAAATTTTTCAATCTTCGATAAACCAACACTTCTTCACCGCCGACCCTCTCAGTTCTTTCTAAGATATAACCAAGTTCGCCAAGTTTTAACTTCGCGGCTTCTAACTCACTTTTTTCTATCACACCATCAGGTGTCTTTGGCTTCGGTTCTGTTTCCATAATTATATTTTAATAATTTTAGTATTTCCTTTCTATTAGTCAATACATTATAGAGATTACTTCAACTTTCAAAATCTTTTGTATCCGCTTACTAAATTGCTTAGTCCCAGAAAAAAGAATGATTAACCCACTTACCGTCAGAGGTGATAGTTATCTTTGGATATGTATAATAATAGCTTTTAAATTCTTCAATTTGCTCATCAGTAAGAAATGTTTTCAAAGCAGAAATCTCTGAAGCAGACCAATTTTCGGCTTGTTTTGTGGCTACTGAGGGCCAAGTATACTTATTATCTGTCACTGCAAAGGGCGAGTTTAAAATAAGAGGATACAAATCAAAGATGCTTATATTCTTTTCATATTCTCTAAATTTTGTAAATCCTGAAAGTAGACCCAGCTTCTCTTTTCCCTGAATATCATACTCATAGAAACTAATACTGTATCCTGGAGGATTAGGAAAATCAGCAGGATATGTCGCATAAGCTTCTATTTCTAGCTTGCTTAAGTTGCGAGACACGGCAGCTTTGTAAATTGCTTGACGCTTAGCTTCAACTGCAGCAGGCAACTCGGCTTGCTTAACCAGAGATACGGAAGTGGTATTTTTACTATCTTCCAGTTTAATAGCTTCACTATTTGATTCCTCGACCGGCTCATCTTCTAGATTTTCTGCCCGATCATTAAAATTTTCCAGGGGTTGCTTGTCATTATAGATTGCATACCCACCGCCTATGGCACCTAACCCCAAAAATATTAGTAAAACCACTATTAAGGGCGCAAAACCTTTTTGGTATTTCATATTAAAGATTATACAATATTCCCCCGCTTTTTCCACTCATCGATC
>JACCDM011711473.1_pt1 | contig 27945 bp, 25 predicted proteins | sample 7445851 | NCBI WGS metagenome assembly JACCDM01 (sample SAMN15323438, study PRJNA562643) | freshwater metagenome | isolation source: river surface water | place: USA:Blue River Watershed | collected 2017-08-16
AATGGCTCCAAACCACATCCCTGATTGGCAAGTGGGCCGGAATACCAAGATCGAAAAATGACTTATCCATGTTGCAAATTTTATTGTTGTACTTTATTCAGAATATAAAATGAATCCGTTGTGCCTATATTATGTTCATGTAACGGAATATCAGAAAGGATCAATCCTGCTATGTAGGGTCTTATATACAAACGGTGACTATCCGTTTTGATTTCGGGAAGTCGATCCCCATGCGATCCTGCCATCCATTTGTACTTGGTAAAAAAATGGAAGTATCTTTTACCATCATGCACTATCCATAATGTTACAGTGGCGCCAAATTCATTTCTTTTTACGCCCCCCTCGATCTCAATCTTATGATCTCTCCAAAGAACATGTTGCTTTGGTATTGAATACGCTTTTTCTGTCCATTCAGCGATATTTCGCTTGGCCCAATTGATGCCAATGGTTGTCGAATCCTTGATTTGCCAAACATTAAGCGCCGTAATTTGGTCTTGCATTGACTCCATGGTATGAATTTTTAAGTTTTGAATCACACCAAGAGAAAAGAAGGAAGAGTTACATTTTATTTTGACCTGTAAGTCCTCATCGTTTTACCACCGTTGAGTGTTGCTCTCGGTTGGTACCCATTTGGGTTCTTGATGATAGTGCAAATATAAAAAAGAAAGTGATTCTAAATATATTTCAATAAAAATCAATTTGGATTAGAGAATGGGTCTGTCGTCTTTTGAACATCAAGTACCTCCTGCTCAACAAACAAATACTGTGTATTTTTCTTGCACCACTCATCCGCTTCCTCCATTGAGTTTGCCTCAATAATTGGACCAGGCCATTTACCCAACTGACCATTGATATTATGAATTGCGATTAGAGAGGTGAGATATTTTTTCATGGTCAATCATTTGGTTTTCTGCGAAAATTTCCTTTCTGTCTGATAATAATACATAATTCTCTTATCAATTGAGTGTTATTTTAGAAATACAACACATTATTTCGCCCCACATCTTCCCATGCAGGATATAAAAAAGGAGTAGTTGAATTCAAGATGCTTCGCTTTGCATCAAGAAAAAATGCAAAACATTGACAATGTGTATATTGCAATGTTTTGCATTTCTTTTGCAGGACAATCAGCGGAGACTGAGGGATTCGAACCCTCGAAACAGTTTCCCGTTTACACGCTTTCCAAGCGTGCTCCTTCAACCACTCGGACAAATCTCCTTCGGTGGACTGCAAAAATAAAAGTATTCACTCAGAGTGGGAAGATTTTTTTCGAATTATTGGTGGTTACCTGCACAACCTCCTCAATGGTTACTCCTTTTATCTCGGCAATCTTTGCTGCAACATAGCTCAGGTAGCTGCTTTCGTTCCGTTTGCCCCTGAAGGGAACCGGTGTCAGATAGGGGGCGTCGGTTTCCAAGACTAGCGCATCCAAAGGAAGTTGTTCAAGTACTTTGGCCAATCCAGCATTTTTATAGGTAACGACTCCACCGATTCCCAGCATGAACCCAAGATCAATGATTTTCCTGGCCTGCCTTTCATCGCCCCCAAAGCAATGAAAAATACCTTTGATTCTTCCTTTGCCATGTTCGGCAATCAGCTTGATGCAATCATCCATGGAACTTCTGGAATGAATCACAATGGGCAAATCATATTGAATGGCAAGGTCCATCTGTCGCAAAAAAACATCAATCTGCTCCTGCTTAAAATCAGTAGAATGATAAAAATCCAGCCCTATCTCTCCGATGGCAGCAAAGGATTCTTTTGCCAACCAAGACTCAACCAAGGTCATCTCTGGCGCATAATCTGCAGTCACATAACATGGATGCAACCCCATCATGGGGATGCACCATCCAGGCTGTGCCGCTGCCAATGCCATCATGGCATCATGGGTGGAAGAGTCAATCGCAGGCAGGTAAATTTTTTCTATTCCCACTGCTTTGCACCTGTCAATGACCGCTTGTAAATCGGCTTCAAAATCAGGCAAATAGAGATGGCTGTGTGTGTCTATCATGTCAATTTTGGATTCAAAATTTACCAATTTCATTCAAATACTTAGTATCTTTCGCCTAGTTTTCATAGGGTACGGATTAAAAACGGGCCAGAGTTTCTACTCAGGCCCTCCTTTTTTTTAGAATAGTCTACAATAATTTTTCGTTGATTTTCTCACACTGAAAACCCTTTGTTTTGCTGGCCTCCAGCAGTTTGGCCAAAGCATGGATCATGTTTTGTTCTGCTTTCTCTGAATCATGAAAGAGATGAATAAACCCAGGCTTGATATTGCCCAGTACCCTTTGGGCACATTTCTCAGGACTCAAGCTTGCGTCATAATCTCCACTCAACACAGTCCACATGATGGTCTTAAACCCTTTGTCTAAAATTACGCTGGCTTGGCTGCTCTTCATGCGCCCATAAGGCGGTCTGTACAGCCTTGAATCAATAACCTCAGCAGCCCACTCAACATCAGTTGCGTATTCATCATTACTGGTTTTCCACCCATTGAGGTGATGAAATGTATGGTTGCCAACTGCATGGCCTTCGTCCAAAATGCGTTGATAGATTTCTGGATACCGCTTCACGCGGTCGCCTATGCAAAAAAAGCTCGCTTTTGCGCCATTGGCGGCCAGCATGTCCAGTACCATCGGCGTGATGGTAGGATGTGGACCGTCATCAAAACTGATGAACAATTTTTTTTGGGTGGTTGGAATTCGCCAAACCCTGGAAGGGAAAAACCAGGTTATCATCCTGGGAATACGCGCAGGGATGATCATGCCTGAGGCTTTTTGATTTCTTCTATGGCTGTTTCGTTCAACGTATTGATCAAAGACAGTAATGGGGTCCTGCCCGTCCTTTTTTCAGCACTGGTGACAAAAATAGAAGGCAGTTCAGCCCAGCGGGCACGCATTGCATCCGTAAACGCCTTTACGTTGGCACTCACCACTTTCTGGGTTTCCTTGTCTGACTTGGTGAATACGATAGAAAAAGGAACCTGCCATTCTCCCAGCTTGTTGATAAAATCGAGATCGATCTGCTGGGGAGAATGCCTTGCATCAATCAAAGCAAAAACATTGACCAGGGTTTCCCGCGTTTTCAGATATCCCTCAATCATTTTCTCCCATTTTTTGCGTTGGGCTGCAGAAACCTTGGCAAATCCATAGCCGGGCAAATCCACAAGGTACCAGTGAAACATAGGGGCGTTATCCTTGGCCTTGCTGTCAATGGCAAAATGATTGATCAGTTGTGTTTTGCCCGGAGTGGATGATGTTTTGGCCAGGTTTTTTGTACCGGTAATCATGTTGATCAACGATGATTTACCAACATTGCTTCTGCCTATAAAGGCATACTCAGGCCTGTCTGGCTTGGGGCAAGAAGCGGTGTCCGGGCTGCTGATGATATATGTTGCCTTGTGAATGATCATTGGTTCAGATTTACAATTCCTTTAAGACCCCTTGCACTGTTTTTGATTACTTTTGTAGCGATGGGAAAATTTGCTCACGATACAGTCGTTCCGGATCAGGCCTCAAATTTACCGAAAAAAGAACAGGTGGCCCTCATGTTTAATGAGATCGCCCCCAAGTATGATTTTCTCAACCGTTTCCTCTCTGCAGGAATTGACATCAGTTGGAGAAAAAAGGCCCTTTCCATCTTAAAAAAAGACAATCCCAAAAGAATTCTTGATGTGGCCACAGGCACAGCAGATGTCGCCATCATGGCAACAAAAATGCTTGCACCTGAAAAGATCATCGGCATTGACATTTCTGAAGGAATGCTTGATTTTGGCAGAAAAAAAATCAAGGACGCCAACCTCCAGGAAATCATTGAACTGCAGACTGGAGACAGTGAGGCCATTGGTTTTGCTGACGAAAGTTTTGATGCAGCCACCGTTTCATTTGGTGTCAGAAATTTTCAAAATTTGGAAAAAGGACTCTCTGAAATCAACCGTGTTTTAAAAAAAGGAGGCAAGCTGGTGGTGCTGGAGTTTTCAAAGCCTTCATTGCCTGGGATTCAGCAAGTGTACAATATCTACATGAATGTTGTTACCCCCAACATGGGCAAGCTGTTCTCCAAAAGCAAAAACGCTTACCAGTACCTCAATGATTCAGTGCAACAATTCCCTGAAGGAAAAAACTTCATCAAGATTCTGGAAGCCTCAGGATTCAAGAATACATCCTACAAAAGATTAAGCCTGGGAATATGCACCATCTACATTGGAGAAAAATAGTTGTTGCAGCCATCCTGCTGACGACTGTGTATTCATCCAATGCACAGCGGGCGGTAGAACTGAACTTGCCCGATCATGATGACAAACTCTATTATTTTGGGATTGTGCTGGGATTCAATTCATCCCATTACAACATCACCCATCACCCTTATTTCCTGCAACGCGACACCATCAGTGTAGTGGAGTCAAAAAACAGCAACAGGATTCACCTGGGCATCATGGCCAACCTTCAACTGACAAAACACCTGGACCTCAGGGCTTATCCGCTCAACCTGATCTTCAGTGAAAAAGTATTTGGCTATACCCAAAAGTTACCCAGTGAAACCAGCAGCACATACGAAAAACAAAGTGTTGAATCCATTGTCATGAGCTTTCCCTTTCAGGTAAGGCTAAAAAGCGATCGGATCAACAATTTTCGGGTCTATACCCTCGCAGGGATGAAATATGATTTTGACCTGGCCAGCAATTCTGGAGCAAGGAATTCAGACAATATTGTAAAGGTCAACAAAACAGATTATGGTTTAGAAGGCGGCATTGGCTTCCAGTTCTTCTTCCCCTATTTTGTTCTTTCCCCTGAAATCAAATTCAGTTATGGCCTCTCCAACGTGCACAGCCGTGACGAAAGCCTACGTTATTCCAATGTGATTGACAAGATGAACAGCAGGATGATTCTGTTCTCGCTTCATTTTGAAGGTGGCGGAAACAAATAACCCATCAATAATCGTATTCTCTTCTGTGCATGTTCCAACGAATCCCTGCTGATAACATGGTATTGTTGGCTTGGCCTCCCATCTTGCGGTAAACCAGGTTGGCCTCAAGAAATAGGTTTTCTTTTATTTCGTATGCAAGCCAGAAACTGGCATTGAGGTTGTTTCTCGGCACAGGTGTTCCAAAAAAATATCCATTCTGTGGCAGGGCGCGGGTATCGTTGTCCAGAAAAATATTGTTCCCGAAATTTTTCCTTGCGGTATCTGCCCCTGATTGCCAATAAATGGTCTTGGCCTGCATGTACCATTTGGGCGCAGGCTGGAACTTGAGGATGCCTATGTACTCCTTGATATTGGACATCAATGGGTGCGCAAGGGCCTGGTTATAATGCGTATAGTTGGCAACCGTGTCAAAATGCGAGTAAGTGAATGGCCTTATCCAGTTGGTTTCTAATTGCAGGTCCAGGTTTTTAATCCCCAGAACATCAATGTATTTCATCCCAGCCTGGAAAGCCCATTTGTTTCCCCACCAGCCTTTTTTCTCCCTGATGTACTTGGTATAAAATTCATCGAGCATGACTTGTCCATAGAGCTGGACATGCTTTGCCAGATTGGCTTTGGCATCCATGCCGATAAAAGAATTGTCAGGACTTCCGATGTTCAACTCGGCCCCACGGATGAAGATCACTGGGTTCAAGTAACTGAACTCAAAATGATCTTTTCTTCCAAATACCACTCCCTCAAACAAACCCAGTGTCAACCATTTCGGAGCATTGAAACTGATGTGGTGAATGGAGGCATATTTCTTGGGATAAAGTGAATCACCTCCCAGGCCATCCCTGGTATACTGTGGTGTGAGCTCCATGATACGGCTCATGTAGTTCAGCTTCCATACCCTCAAATTCATGTTCAGGAAAAGATGGCTATTGGAATGATCGCTGATGAACAAACTCCTGTATCCGTTCCCAAGGAACATCTTGTCAAATCCAAATTGAACATTGATGAATTTCGCTGCATTGAAAAAAAGCGTTCCCCTGGCATCAAAATAATCAAAGCCTGTGCCCTTGAAGATCCTGTAACGTCCTGCACCAGGCACGGCCCGGAACCTGTTGACATTGTCTCTCACAAAAACCGGGGGTTTTTCCTGGTTCTCTGTCAGGTAGGCCTGAAATCCAACCTTGCCGCCAATCAAAGAGCGCACGACCGCGCCACGGGTATTGAGGTAAAGCAGTTCGTCTGTGGCATCATCCTTCATGGCTTGTAACTGAAGCACAGGATTGACAGAAAGGAAAAAATCCTTCTGGTTGACGCCAATCATGTTGGCAGGATCCTTGAAAAAACGATTGAATACCGGTTTGCTGCTTTTTATGGTGGAAACCCCATTGCTGGTCCATTCCAAGTTGTTCAGCCTTGACCTGTTGATGTTGTACCGGTCTACCCTTGAGAGTGCAATATTACTGGAACCTGCCCTGTCCAACGCAGTGGCCCACCATTTCCTGTTGAAGGGTTTGATGAATGAAAAATTCAAGAGGCTGTCGTCTTGCAACTTTATCTCAAGACGATCCAGTAAAATATACTCCTTGGATCCCTGTTGAAAAAGCGCAGACTGTGCATTCACGCAAAAAGGAGCAATAAATATCAGCCCGACTAAAAAGGTTTTGATAATTTGCAGCACAGATTTACCAATACAATATCTCATGTCGAATATTCTTATTAAAAACGTTCAAATTGTAAACGAAGGCAAGATAACCGTGTCAGATATCTTGATTGGCGACCAAAGGATATTGAAAATTGAGCAGGGAATTGACAATAAATATAACGCAAGGGAAATTAACGGTGAAAACAAATACTTATTGCCCGGCGTAATCGATGACCAGGTGCATTTCAGGGAGCCCGGTCTTACCCACAAGGCCAACATCCATACTGAATCCATTGCAGCAGTTGCAGGTGGAACCACCAGTTTCATGGAAATGCCCAATACCAAGCCTCCCGCCCTGACCCAGGAATTGCTGGAGGAAAAATATTCCATTGCTGCTAACAGTGCCGTTGCCAACTATTCTTTTTTTATGGGGACCTCCAATGACAATGCCGAGGAGGTCTTGAAAACAAATGATAAAAAAGAAAATGTATGTGGTGTGAAGATTTTCATGGGTTCTTCCACAGGAAACATGCTGGTAGACAACCATCTTTCACTGGACAGAATTTTCAGGGAATCCGAACTGCTGATTGCAACGCATTGTGAGGATGAGCGCATCATCAAATCCAATCTTGAAAAGCTGCGCAGCACCAAGCCTGTGTTGGAAGCTTCCGACCATCCCATCATCCGTGACGCAGAAGCCTGCTTTGAATCTTCGCTGATGGCGGTACAGCTGGCCAAAAGAAACAATACAAGGCTCCACATTTTGCACATCTCTACAGCAAAAGAGCTGCAACTGTTCACCAACCTGATTCCCCTGGAAGAAAAACGCATCACCTCTGAAGTATGCGTGCATCACCTGCATTTTACTGCAGATGATTATGCAACCCTTGGCAATAAAATAAAATGCAATCCCGCCATCAAATCAAAGGAAAACAAGGCAGCCCTCTGGGAGGCTTTGCTGGATGACAGACTGGACATCATTGCAACAGACCATGCCCCGCATGCCATCGATGAAAAATCAGGCGATTATGAACATGCACATGCTGGATTGCCATTGGTACAACACAGTCTTCAATTGATGTTGCACCAATACAAACAGGGCAGGATCAGTCTTGAAAAACTGGTCGAAAAGATGGCACATGCGCCGGCAAAATGTTTTCAAATCAGGGATCGTGGATTCATCCGCGAAGGTTATTTTGCTGACCTGGTCTTGGTTGACCTGAACCAACCATATACCGTCAGCAAGGAAAATCTCCTCTACAAATGTGGCTGGAGTCCGCTTGAAGGCTTTACATTCCCAGCAACCATTGCCATGACCTTTGTCAATGGATACCCTGTTTATGAAAATGGAAGGGTTGATGCATCCTATACTGGAATGCGCCTCCAATTCAACAGGAACTAAACACAATGCTGGTAGACAACATCACCCTCTATGACCTCTCCATCTTCCACCGAGAAGAAGAACAATCCCTGTTCAACAAAATTGACCATACCAGGACCAATGCAGGGAAGGCTGAACTGAAAAAAAACTTTTCCAGACCTTTCAGCGACATCAATGATATCCTTCAGGTGCAGGAGATTCTTTCTTTCATTGGCGCCAATCTGGATGCCTGGCCAACAAGGATTACCAATGGCACCTTGCTTGTCATCGAAAAATTTCTTGATGACAATCCTGATGCAATACCAGAGCAGCCTAACCCAGTCAATGCTTTTTTTTACAAATGGCTTCATCCTGCAGACCATGCCATGATCCGCTTCTCCATGCAACAGCTTTTTGAATGCATCAAAGGATTCGAAGCCCTGCATGGATTTTTTAGTGGATTCCAGAGACCAAAAATGCTGGATGCTGTATTGCAACAATCTGAAAAGATCTTGCGTGATCAGAGGCTTAAAGGACTGCAGGCGCTTCAAACTTTCAATGCACTCAGCCCAGCCGAAGTATTGGATTATGGGAGGATTTTTCATGATGAAATGGCAACTGATCTTCAGACGCTCGTGGGTGTTTATGGAAAACTGGATGCCTGGTATGCCATGGCAAAATCAAACCAGTTACTGGGATTGCAACTTCCCATTTTTACTGGTGATGCCGAGCCATTGATCAGTGCAAAAGGGCTCTGGCACTTGATGCTCAAGGAACCTGTTGGATACGATCTTGAGATGAATCCACACTCCAATTTCATTTTTCTTACAGGTGCCAACATGGCCGGAAAAACAACGCTGATCAAGGCTGTTGGGCTGTCCACCTACCTTGCCCACCTGGGCATGGGCGTTGCTGCCAAAAGCATGAAGCTTTCCCTTTTTGAAGGCATCTTGAGCAACATCACGGTGGAGGATAATCTCATCAAAGGAGAAAGTTATTTTTTTAATGAAGTAAGGCGGATCCGCGAAACCATCACCCGCATCAGTGATGGAAAAAAATGGTTGATCCTCATTGATGAACTTTTCAAGGGCACCAACATCCAGGATGCCATGAAATGTTCACTGGCCGTGATCAGGGGATTGATCAAGATGAAAAACGGACTTTTCATTCTCTCTACTCATCTTTATGAAATTGGTGAAGAGCTGAAAGACTTACCCTCCATCAGTTTCAAATACTTTGAAACCCATCTCACCGAAAATGAACTTCGCTTCAGCTATCAACTCAAAGAGGGCATCAGCCAAGACAGGATGGGCTACCTGATTCTTCAAAAAGAGGGTGTCACTTCCCTATTGGAAAAGATCGGAAATGACAACGCTATTGTTGGTGAAAACAACAAATAAAACAGCGGTTAATCCTTTTATAGAAGTTGTTTTTCCCATTTGTTGCCCTGGCCACAACCCTAGCTTTACACCATGTTTGTAAAGACCTTTGGAAGTGCCGTTTATGGTGTTGAGGCAAAAACCATCACCATTGAAGTGAACTGGACCGCCCAGGGAAAAGAATATTGTATTGTAGGATTGGCCGACTCCGCCATCAAGGAGAGCATGCAAAGGATTGAAAGCGCCATCAAATCAAAGCGGTTTGAAATGCCGCGCACGCGGATTGTTGTGAACCTTGCGCCTGCTGATTTGAGGAAGAGCGGCACAGCATTTGACCTTCCCATCGCCATCGGCATTCTTGCTGCTTCTGAACAAATCACGCTGGCAGAAAAATTTGATCACTATATCATGATGGGCGAACTGAGCCTGGATGGTGAACTGCGCCCAATCAGAGGAGCGTTACCCATTGCCATTGAGGCCAGGAAAGAAGGATTCAACGGATTCATCCTGCCTGCCGCAAATGCCAAAGAGGCTGCAATGGTCAGTGGCATAAAGGTATACGGGATGAAAAACATCAATGAAGTGATTGAATTCATTCAATCGGAAGGCTCAAGCGCATCGCCCGTTTCCATCAACATCCAGGAAGCATTCAATGCTGCGCAACAAGGATTTGAGAATGATTTTGCAGAAGTGAAGGGCCAGGAAAACATCAAAAGGGCACTGGAAATCGCGGCCTCGGGCGGACACAATGTAATCCTCATCGGTCCGCCCGGTGCCGGGAAAACCATGCTGGCAAAGCGTTTGGCTTCCATCCTTCCTCCCCTTTCAATGGAAGAGGCATTGGAAAGCACCAAGATCCACAGTGTTGCCGGAAAACTTCCCGAGCATGCCACCCTCATCACCAAAAGGCCTTTCAGAAGTCCTCATCATTCGATCAGCAATGCAGGCCTGGTTGGTGGCGGTGCAACACCCCAACCCGGAGAGATTTCCCTTTCACACAATGGGGTTTTGTTTCTGGATGAACTGCCGGAATTCAAGAGAAATGTTTTGGAGGTGATGCGGCAACCCATGGAAGAGAGAAGGGTGACGATTTCAAGAGCAAGGCTGGCAGTTGATTTTCCGGCATCCTTCATGCTGGTTGCCTCCATGAACCCCTGCCCCTGCGGATTCTACAACCATCCGGAGAAATCATGCAGCTGCCCTCCAGGCGCTGTTACCAAGTACCTGAACCGCATATCCGGTCCCTTGCTGGACAGGATTGACCTGCATGTGGAAGTAACGCCGGTTACTTTTTCAGCACTGTCATCAACAGTCACAACAGAAAATTCTGCCAGCATCAGGGACCGTGTAATGGCGGCCCGTACCATACAGGCAAAAAGATACAAGGGCAAAAAGGGAGTCTATGCCAATGCGCAAATAGGGTCAAAGGAAATGAAAGAAATATGCCAATTGAATGAAGCGGGGCAGGGCTTGCTTAAAAATGCGATGGAAAAATTGAATTTATCTGCAAGGGCTTATGACAGGATACTGAAAGTGGCAAGAACCGTGGCAGACCTTGCCTGCAGTGAACACATCATGCCCGAACACATTGCGGAAGCCATACATTACAGAAGCCTTGACAGGGAAGGATGGGGAGGATGAGACAGTGAAATGAGCGTCCTACACTGTCGGGGTTTCTGTTTCCTGTGTTGGCGCCTTGGGGGTTTCTACAGCAGGGAAAAACCTGCTTTGAAAAATCAAAATGGCAAATACACCACCAGAAATGGCTGCATCTGCAATGTTGAAAACCGGCCTGAAAAACATGAAGGATTCTCCACCCCAGAGTGGAAACCAGGTTGGAAAGTAAGCGTCTTCAATGATGGGCATATACAGCATGTCCACCACCTTGCCATGTAAAAATCCTGCATAGCCTCCTTGAAAACCATGCTGCCAGATGCCATGGGCAAGGTTTTGCAGGTAAGGGTCACTGGCTTCAAACACCATGCCGTAAAACAGGCTGTCGATCAGGTTGCCAATGGCTCCTGCATAGATGAAGGTTACACAGATGATATAACCAACATGGTATTTTTTCTTGATGATGTCCAAAATATAATAGGTTCCAAACGCTACGGCCACCAACCTGAAAACAGTGAGGGCAATTTTGCCCCAGTCGCCGCCAAGTTTCCATCCGTAGGCCATTCCTTCATTCTCAATAAAATGAAACCTCAACCAGGGAATGGATTGGAACAAGACATTTTCCTGGCCCATGTGGTAACTGGTCTTGATGTATATTTTCAATGCCTGATCAGCTAGCAGGATCAAAAATGTCAGGAAAAGGGCGTGTTTAAACTTCAAAATGCAGGTTTTTGCAAATATAATGATAAGGAAACAATGGCAGATGACCCCAGGATCATTCACCCAAATAAATCCTCGGAACCCGCTGTGAAATACCGGTCATGATCTCATAGGGAATGGTTCCTGCAGCCTTGGCAACAGCAACAATTGAATGCTCTTTTCCGAAAACCAGGACCTCATCTTCAATGCTGATGCTGTTATCAGCTGTGATATCAATCATGGTCATGTCCATGCAAACATTGCCAATGGTCTTGAAAGATTTCCCTCTGACCAAAACAGTTCCATTGCCATTTCCCAGACTTCTTGGATAGCCATCTGCATAGCCGATCCTTATCGTAGCCACCCTGGTATCTTTTTCTACAACAGCATGTCGACCATAGCCAACAGATTCTCCTTTTTTAACCTCCTTGATCTGGGCGATGGTGGTCTTCAATGCAACAGCTTCCTGTAAAGTCAACCCACCTTTCCCGGGATCAATTCCATAAAGTCCAATGCCAATCCTGACCATATCGTATTCCGCAGATGGATGCCTGCGAATGGCAGCAGTATTGGCAGCGTGCCTGATGAACCCATAGCCCAAATGCGCTGACAGTAATTCGCAACCATGATCAAACCGCTGGAGTTGGGTTGCAGTAAAATCATCATGCTCAAGATTTTCAGAAGCCACCAGGTGGGTAAATACCGTTTTGACCCTGAAGGTCGAAGCCCTTCCCACCATATCAATGAAAAGACCTAAATCAGTAGGCTCCAGACCCAACCGGTGCATCCCAGTATCGAGTTTGATGTGAACAGGAAAATAACTTATGCCTTCCTGCTGCAAGTAGGCATTCAATTCTTCTGCAAATCCAAGGGAATAAATTTCGGGTTCAAGATTGTATTCGACCAATGAGGAAAAAGACGATGGTGCGGTGTTCATGACCATGATGGGCATTCTGATGCCCGCCTTTCTCAGTTCAACGCCTTCATCTACATAAGCCACTGCAATATAGTTGACATGGTGAAACTGCAGCAGACTCGCAATTTCATAGCTTCCTGCTCCATAGGAGAAAGCCTTGACCATTGCCATGATCCTGGTGTCCGGTTTCAACCCGGCTTTGAACAGGTGAAGATTCTGTGCAACACTGGAAAGATCGATTTCAAGCCTGGTCCGGTGGTTTTTATTTTCCAGAAAATGGCTCACCCTTTCAAAATGAAAAGATCTTGCCCCTTTTACCAAAACTACTTGGTCCCTGAAATTTATCCCGTGAAGATGTTGCAACAAGTCTTCTGTATCCTTGAAATAAAAAACCTTGATGGACGAATAATCAAAACAACAGGCAAAGGCATGGAACTGTTCCCCAACTGCATAAAGGGTTTTGATATTTTTCAACAGGAGGTAGGATACCAGTTTTTCATAAGCCAGTTGAGCATCTCCAGAGATTCCTGAAACATCAGAAAGAATGGCTACCCTTTTACGAGAGGGATGTTGCAGTCCTACAAAGTCCAAGGCACTCATCAGTCCACTCAGATCAGCATTGTAACTGTCATTGATGATCGTTGACCCATGCTGCCCTTGTTTCATTTCCAACCGCATGGAAAGTGGAGGAAGATCGTGCATCCTTGGAATAACCTGATCTTGCAATCCCAGGTGCAGACAAATGGCAAAACAATGCAATGCATTTTCTATGGCAGCAGGATCGATATAAGGAATGGAAAATCCGTGACTGATTCCCTTGTAATCGGCTGAGATGATTGTTCTGCCTGCTGCTGCATGATAGGAAACCACAATATCTGCGGCAGTGTTGGTTCCCCAGGAAACTGAACTTTTCAGCCCTCCAGACATCAACAGCCGTTGAACTGCTGTATCCACCAATGCATGGTCTTTGCAATAGACCAGCAGCTGGCTATCGCGAAACAGTTGCAGCTTTTCCGCCAACTTATCATCGATGGAATCAAACCCTTCACCATGTGCCTCACCGATATTGGTCAACAAACCAATGTCCGGCCGAATCATGTTTTGGAGCCTGCCCATTTCTCCCCGCTTGGAAATACCCGCTTCAAAAATACCCAGCTCATGGGTCTCCTGCATCTGCCATATGCTGAGTGGAACACCCAGCTGAGAATTGAAACTGCGCGGCGACCTGATAATATTTTTTTGTTGCTGCAACAAATGATTGAGCCATTCTTTTACGATGGTCTTTCCATTGCTGCCCGTTATTCCGATGACAGGGAATTCAAATTGTTTTCTGTGTGCAACAGCCAGCGTTTGCAGGGATGCCACAACGTTATCCGTCAATAAAAAACTGGCCTCAGGAAAAGATGCAAGATCAGGAGAAGACGAGACCACAAAACTCCTCACCCCTTGACGATAGAGCTCATCAATGTAATCATGTCCATCTCCCTGATCAGTCTTGATGGCAAAGAACAAAGTGGTTTCAGGAAATACAAGCTTTCGGCTGTCAATCAGCAAATGTTCCACCAATGACTTAGATGGGCATCCTATCATTGTAGTGCCCATCAAGCTGCTGATATGTGCTAGAGGATGGACTCTCATGATGTTTACTTTCCCAGTATGGCTTTTTGCCTGTTAACCCTGATGGAATACAAAACAGCACCTGCCAGACATGCGATGATTACGCCCAAAGAAACCAGGATGTTGATGTGGATGCCAAAAAACTCGACCAGCATTTTCAAGCCTATAAAGACAAGGACAATCGCAATCCCTTGTTGTAAATAGTCGAACTTGTCTACTGCGCCCTTCAACAAAAAGAACAGTGATCTCAGGCCAAGCAATGCAAAAATATTGGAAGAATAGATCACCAGAATATCATCTGAAGTGAAATGGGCTTTTGCATTTTCCCTGACCAGTGAAACCACGGTAGGAATAGAATCAAGTGCAAAGGCAATATCCACTGCCGCCAGCATCAATACCACAACGGCAAGGGAAGTAAAATAGAATTTACCATGTTGATTGATAAAATACCTGCCCTGTGGCTCAGCCGTGCTGACCCTGAAAAACTTGTTGATCACCTTGTATATTTTGGTTTCCCCTGGATCAAATTCAGCCTCATCCTTCTTGAAGAACAAATGGTAGCCAGTATACAAAAGGAAAAAACCGAAGAGGTACAAAATCCAGTGAAAACGGTCGATGAGTTCAATGCCTACTGCAATGAAAATGATGCGGAAGACAATCGCCAAAAGAATACCAATCAACAATGCACGTCCAGCATCCGTTTCCTTTACCCTGAAATAAGTGAAGATCAGGATGAAAACAAAAATATTGTCAATGCTCAAAGACCATTCCATCAGGTAGGCTGTAAAGAATTTGGTGGCCACCATCGGAGATTTCTCAAACAACAAAAAGACGCAAAATGCCACAGAAAGACCCACCCAAAAAATAGTTTGCCAAAGGGCTTTCTTCATGCTGATGGATGCATTTTTCTTGCTCATCAATCCAAGGTCAAGCACCAGGGCACCCAAAAGTACAACCCCAAAAGTCAGGTAAGTAATCTGATCAACGGTCATGTTGAATATCAATTGTTAGGGAACAAAGATAATCATTCCCGCATGCCAAAGGGTTATCCCTTCAAGCCATATTTTCTTTTCCGCAAAAAGCCATAAATAAAATAGAAGGCGAGTATGATGGCAATCGGCAGAAGGATATTCAGCAGTTGCCAAAACAACTTGTTGTTCTCCAGCTGTTCTTTGTCCAGCAAACGCAACCTGAAGGTTTTGGACCTTGCTTCCATGATGGAAGCGCCTCCTGTGAGGTAAAAAAGGCAATTGCTGACAAAGTCCCGGTTGGCATACTGCTGACGGGTATAGTTGTTCATGCCCATGGCCATAGGGCCATCCTGCTGGCTAACAGCATTGGTCAAAAGATCTGCGTCAGAGATAACAATCATGCTGTTGTCTGTAGCGGAAGCGGAAAGAAAAGGTCTCTTGTATTCAACTGCAAGTTGCTGGAGATCACCAGATGAAATCCTGTTGGCCAATGCAGAGCGGAACTTTCCTTCTAGTAGTACAGCCACGGCCTTGTTTTTCTTGTTGAACTGTGTGAGGTCTTCCTCTGTCTTGATGCTTCTCCATTCAACCAGGGCAGGTGTTTGCAGGGTGCGGGAATAAGAAGACGAACCCAGGATCACCTGTTTGCGAATGCCGGGTGCAGCAACTGTATCAATGGTCTGCGGAAAAGCAGAAAGCACAAAATCAAGGTTCTTTGAAATGGGATGATCACCCGTGTTTCTCAAAAGCGGCGCATAAGGCCAGGGCAAGAGTTCAATTTGTGGTTTGTCACCAATGCTGCCAATCACTGAAGGCACCTTGTCGCATTCGAGGTCTTGCAGCAAATCCCGGTTGATCCGCACACCGTATTTGAACAGTTGTTCATCGAGGTCCAGGCCCATGTCAAAGGCCACAAAAGACCCGTTGCTGCGCTGTAAGCTGTCCATGCTGGCATAGAGATTGTCTACGGCCCAAAGCAGTTTGCCTCCATGCATGATGTATTGGTCGATTTTCAATTTTTGTGCAGCATTAAATGGCCTGGTTGGCTTTGCAATTACAAGGGCTGCAAATTCATCAGGGATATAGGCAACGCTGTCTATTGGTAAAATCCTGAAGCGGTGGTCTTTCCTGAGCACCTTTTCAACGAGGTCGTACACACTGAGGTCAAGGGGTTGTCCATTCCCTGTCAAGTAACCTACCAATGGAACGGTATCGCGTGTCAGCAACATCATGGCCTTGGCAAGCTTATACTCCATCAAGGCCTCGGCATTGTTCAATGATTCCAATCCGTTGAGGTTGCTTTGGCCTTCCAGAAAATCAATCCCAATGGAACCATTGCTGCCCGTCAAGACTGCACCAGGAAAAACAAGGGTTTCTTCGGTCTGCTCTCCTTTCTTCTCCTGCGCTTTGACATTCGTGGGATTGATGCCCATCCGTTGCAGGGAATCAAACAAAATGGCTTTCGCTGTATCACCCAGGCCTTCACCAGGTTTTTCAAAAACAACCTGAAATTTTCCGTTGCTGATGGACCTGAAAGAGGAGCCCATTTCTTCGGCAGCATTGGCCAATCTTTTGAAACCTGCAGGTATATCGCCTTCAAGATAAACTGTCAAGGTGAGTGGCTCCGCCAAACTGGCCACCATGGCCTTGGTTGAAGGAGCAAGGGTAAACCGCTTTTCAGCAGTCAGGTCTATTCCTGCATGGAAAAAATAGGACAAACAGTTGATCAAGGCGATGACCAACAATGGCAGGACCCAGGTGCGAATATTTTTAATGTTTCCTTTCATCACTTATTTCAGTTTGATGTTGGTGATGGTCAGGTAGATGAACAAGGAGATGACGGAAAGAAAATAAACCAGGTCCCTGCTGTCTATGAAACCCCTGCTCACATTTTCAAAATGGTACTTGATTCCAATCAATGAAATGTAATACCCTGCTGACTTCAACGAGTCTATTGTGGCAAGCGATGAAAACAAGGCATAGGCAACATAACAAAGAAAGGCACTGAGCAAAAATGCTGTTACAGCATTTTGTTGGATGCTACTGGTGAAAAGTCCGATTGCAGCATAGATGCCACAAAGCAGGAACAACCCTATGTAAGCGCCTGCTATTCCACCGGTATCAATGCCATCCGTAGAGAGTGCAGAAAGGCTGTACACATACACCAGGGTGCAGAACAAGGTCATCAAGACCAATGCCATTGCAGCCAAAAATTTTCCCAACACGAGTTCCCTGATGGTTAGGGGTGATGTTTTCAATATTTCAAACGTGCCATTCCTGTATTCATCACTGAAACTTTTCATGGTGATGGCTGGTATCAGAAAAAGCATGATATAAGGAGCGATGGCAAAAAATGAATCCATGCTGGCATAGCCTGCATCAAGAATACCCGATTCAGGAATGATGAAAAGCAGGATGCCGGTGATCAATAAAAAAACGCCAATCGTCAGGTAGCCCAACAAACCACTGAAAAACTGGCGCAATTCTTTTTGGATGATGGTAAACATATTCAACTGCAAGATTACAAGAAGTCGTGAAAATAACGGAAAAATCATGGTGTAAAAACCTTTTTAAGCGAAAGCTCTGTTAATACCTTGCGTTCCAATCAATGTGAAAGGGAATGAAAAGAGGAGAATGGATCTTGATGACATTTGTTTTGCTGTCATGCGCAACAGAGGCAGTTGGACAGAAAAAATGGGATGGAGAAGGCCTTGACAGCCTTTGGAGCAATGAACGCAATTGGTTTCCGGATGGAATTCCATTACCCGGAGACGATGTTGTCATTGACAATGAGCGGGTATCAGGGATGTATAAGATCTTTTTACCCTCCGGCCCGACTGCCATCACCATCAATTCACTTTCCATCCTGCCCGGAACCGGCAATTCAATCGTTATTGAACTGCCTAGTAACAATATTGCCGCTCCGGCCCTGACCATTGCATCGACTGGACCTTCATTCAAGATAGGAAAGTCTGGCATCTTCATTAACAGTTCCGGAGCTAGTTCCGGTAACCCAATTGTGCTGAACGGAGGCTTTTCCATTGAAAATGGAGGCCGTTATGTGCACAGAACCCAAAGGGGCAATGCCACCATTGTGTCAAAACTTTTGCTGGAACCCTCCACCTACCAGGGTATTTTCGAGTTTGATGTGCCGGGCAACGCAGGCTATACCCTTTCTGTTTCCGGAAAACAGTTTGGGACGCTCTTGCTATCATCTGCAACTGCAGGAAAGAAATCATATACAGGCAGTGGAACAAGTGCACTTCGCATCTATGGAGACTTTGAAATTGCAGACAGCAGCAGTTTCACCTCTTCACTCAACAACAATATCCGCATTGGCAGCAATCTTGTTGTAAAAGGAAAGCTCTCACTCAATCCTTCCCTGCCAGATAGCATCAACAGGAAATTGGAATTTGATGGAGACAGCAGCAGCATTGCAATCATGGGCAACTGGAACATGGGCAACAATTTCAATCAGGTACTTGTATCAAGGGGATGTTTTCAATTGAAATCAAACGCATCACTGAACAACGCCAATGCAGACTGGAGAATTGCCACTTCGGCTTCCATGATGTTGGGCATTTATGCACTTTCAGGATCAGGAAGCATGAAAGCAGACAGTGCTTCAATACTGGGTTTTGGGGCAGCAGAAGGAATTTCAACAGACAGCACCATTGGAAATATCCGCACGAAAAACCTTTCGATTCATCCCAAGACCAACCATGTTTTTTATGGAGAAGGAACCCAAGAGACGGGTGGTCGCTTCCCTACACATGCAGCATCGCTTTCAGTGAATAAACCCAGTGGACAATTGACCCTCAGCTCAGGGCTGGTAGTTACTGATAGCTTAGTGTTGGAGAGGGGAAACCTCATCACCGACAGCAACAGAATCCTGACCTTCTCCGGCAGCAAAATACAAGCAAGCAGCAATGGCTTCGTAGCAGGTCCTTTCAGGTATTGGACACCCGAACAAAAAGAACTGCATTTTCCCGTGGGCAAAGCAAATTATTTTGCACCAGTCATCCTTTCCAAAAAAAACAGCGACAGTGCTGTATTTCAGGTTGAATATTTCGCCGTGGGCCAAGCCTTTCCAGACAGTGCAATGGCATTCCCGGTGCGTTCTGTAAGCAACAACGAATACTGGAAAATCAAAAAGATTTTTCCTGCTGACAACCTGCCAAGCACCGATATTATTCGGCTGAGCATGGGGCCAAACAGCACCAACAATATCATTGGTCAACCTTTGCTGGTAAGGATGGCATCTGAAACTGCCCGCTGGGAACTACTTCCCCTTTATGCAGACAATGCTTTTCCCAATACAATTTCTAGCGCACCAGCTGTTTTGAAAAGCGGCATCTATACATTTGGCAGCATGTTTCCATCGGCCTTGCCGAAAGAAGTTGTTGAGTTATGCGGGCAAGAAAGGAATGGTTTTACGCGATTGGGCTGGACAACTGATATCGATGAAAATATGGTGCATTACGTCATTGAAAAAAGCAACGGGAATGGCCCTTATCTTGCAATAGACTCAATCCCCTCCAAAAATAAACTGGGTAAAACCAGTTATTCATTTGATCTGCGATCATCACTGATCAGGGGAAATTTCATGCGCATCAAGTCAGTGGATTACAAAGGGAGGGCTGTTTACTCCAATGTTCTTTACATAAGACCAGTCAATGAGATTATGCGTGTATTCCCCAATCCCTCCAACAACATCATCAAAATAGGGCCTATCAAAGAACCTCCATCTGCGCTGCTGCTGTTGAACCCAATGGGACAGACAATTCAGGCAAGATCATGTGTAAAAGAAAATCAGTTGGAGGTTGATGTCAGCCATTTAACCCCAGGAAAATATGGGCTGATGTTGACTGTTGGTGGCATTAAAAGGGTATTCCCTTTTGTGAAACAATAAAAAAAATCTATTGTAGCATGCAATCAAATAGAAAAACTTTCCCCGCAGGCACAGGTGCGGCTGGCATTCGGATTCAGGAAATGAAACCCTTTACCATCCAAGCCGTCTGAGAATTCCAAGGTGGTATTAAAAAGATACAGGATGCTTTTTCTGTCGGTAACCAATTTCATGCCCTTGTCTTCAAATACCTGATCCCCGGCCTTGATCTCATTGTCGAAATCCATCTTGTAGGTAAGTCCGGAACAACCGCCACTCACAACACTTACCCTAACGAAATAGTCGTCGCCCTTGCCTTCCTCAGCAAGCAGGCTTTCTACGCGGGTCTTTGCTTTCTCACTGATATAAATACCAGACATCATCGCTGTTGCTTCCATATTACCTCCGTTGTACTGCAAAGTTACACATTCCAGGGATTTCAGCAGATTTGGCAAATGAATTGTACTTTTAGTCAACAGCTTTCCATTCCATGAACAAAATTGAACACATCGCATTTGCCGTCAGTTCCCTTTCCAATTCCATCCCTCTTTTTGAAAAGCTGTTGGGTACTCCCTGTTACAAAACCGAAACCGTGGAAACGGAGAAAGTGAAAACAGCTTTTTTCCAAACTGGAGAAAGCAAGGTTGAACTGCTGGAAAGCCTTACTGAAGACGGAGTAATTGCCAAATTCATCAATAAAAAAGGGGAAGGCATGCACCACGTTGCCTTTGCGGTTGAGGACATTGAAAGTGAAATCCTGCGCCTGAAAGCAGAAGGATTTGAGTTCATCAATGAAGTTCCCAAAAGGGGTGCAGACAACAAGCTGATCTGCTTTCTTCATCCCAAAAGCACCAATGGCATCTTGATTGAGCTCTGTCAGGAAATTGAAGTGAAATAAATGATTGGCGCCGCTCTAAGCGCAACTGAATCTTGGTAAAATGGATGAAGGTTAGACCAGATTCAACTTGTCAACTGCATTCTGGGCAGCAATCTGACTGGCATCTTTTTTATTGAACGCCTTGCCCTCAGCAATCACTTCCCCATCAACAACCGCTCCAACCCTGAACAGACGCCTCCCATTTTCCAGGCGCTCCTCCAGCGTTTCAAACTCGAGCATTTTGCCCCCCTTGTTCGCCCAGCTGTACAATTTATTTTTCTGGTTGATCTCAACATTTTCAAGCTCTTCCATGAAAAGATAGGGGATGATGATTTTTTTGATCACCCAGGACTTGGTCTTGCGGTATCCCTTATCGATGTAAACTGCACCCACAAGGGCTTCGAGGGCATTTCCAAAAATCTGGCTGGACTTGAGTGAATTGTCGTATTTGTTAAAAGAAGTGATTTTTTTCAGCCCCATCTTGATGGCGATATCATTCAACATCTGGCGGTTCACCATCTTGCTTCTCATCTCGGTCAGAAAGCCTTCCCCTTTGTAGGGATATTTCATGAAAAGATAGTCGGCAACAATTCCACCCAGAATGGCATCGCCCAGGTACTCCAGCCTTTCATTGTTCTCTGAGGTTCTTTCTTTTACCGAGCGATGAGAGAGTGCAGCAATGTAAAGGCTTGCCTTGCCTGGAACAAAACCAAGCAGGTTGCAGAGCTGATTGAGAAAATGCTTTTTTTTCCCGCTACTAAAAATATAATATAACCTGTAAAGCAACCGAGGATGTTTATCTGTTCATGCGTTTATGGCCCTCCATCAATACAGCTGAAGGGATGACGACATTAAAGATACTTCTTTACAATGATAGATGCATTGTGTCCACCAAAACCAAAAGTGTTGCTTAGTGCGGCCCTTACGGTTCTTTGTTTTGGTTTCCAGAAGGTAAAATCGAGTTTGGGATCCAATCCATCATCATCGGTAAAGTGGTTGATGGTAGGCGGAACAATGTCGTGAATGACTGAATTGATGCAGGCAATGGCCTCAACGGCGCCTGCAGCACCCAACAGATGGCCTGTCATGGATTTTGTTGAGCTGATGCTCAAATTATATGCATGGTCTCCAAAAACGCCCAAGATGGCCTTTGTTTCAGCAATATCACCAAGCGGGGTGGAAGTTCCGTGTACGTTGATGTAATCGATGTCTTCGGGTTGCATTCCAGCTTCTTCCAATGAGGCCCTCATCACATTGAGCGCTCCCAGTCCTTCAGGATGAGGAGCTGTGATATGGTAAGCATCGGCAGTTGCGCCTGCACCGGCAATTTCAGCATAAATGGTGGCTCCACGGCGGATGGCATGTTCCAATTCTTCAAGAACAACAGCGCCACTTCCTTCGCCCATCACGAAACCATCCCTGTCTTTGTCGAATGGTCTTGAAGCAGTCTTGGGATCGTCATTGCGTTCGCTGAGCGCTTTCATGGCATTGAAGCCCGCTACACCTGCATCACAAACAACGGCCTCAGAACCGCCGGCAACCATCACATCCGCTTTTCCAAGCTTGATATAATGGAAAGCCTCAATCAATGCATGGGTTGAAGAGGCACAGGCACTGACTACGGCAAAATTGGGGCCCCTGAAGCCATGGCGCATCGAGATATGACCAGCGGCAATATCAAGGATCATTTTAGGGATGAAAAAAGGATTGAACCTTGGCGTTCCATCACCTTTGGCATAGGCCATTACTTCTTCCTGAAAAGTAAGCAAACCACCTATTCCACTGGAAAAGATAACCCCTGTCCTGTCAGGATTGACATTGTCCTTTGAAATTCCAGCATGCTTGATAGCTTCATCACTGGATACAATAGCCAATTGGGTAAAGCGATCGACCTTCCTTGCCTCCTTTTTATCAAGATAAGCAACTGGATCAAACCCCTTTACCTCACAGGCAAATTGTGTTTTGAATTTGGAAGCGTCAAAGAGTGTAATGCGGTCTGCACCAGATACTCCGCCCAATAGTCCATTCCAATAATCCTCTGCGGTATTACCAATGGGGGTGATAGCACCAATTCCGGTGACGACTACTCTTTTCAGTTCCATAAATAACAATAATAATGAGGGAGTACCTATTACTTTGCGTGCTCTTCCAGGTATGTTACCGCCTGACCTACAGTTGTAATGGTCTCAGCTTGTTCATCAGGAATAGAAATGTTGAATTCTTTTTCGAATTCCATGATCAGTTCAACTGTGTCCAGAGAATCTGCTCCGAGATCATTCGTAAAAGAAGCCTCAGGTGTAACTTCGTTCTCATCAACACCAAGTTTGTCAACAATAATTTTCTTTACCCTTGTTGCAATGTCTGACATGATTTTATTTTTTGGTTTATTGGGGGCAAAAATAAACTATTTGAGATAAAAACAATTTTTCTGTGTGATTTCTATTCATTTATTTTTCAACGGAGGAAGAAGGTAAAATACTGATTACCAGTACATAATGATGTAAATGAAAAAAAAAGTTATTTATCCACGGTTTTAGAACAAAAAAGAATGGGTGAAGACTTTTATAATTATCCAATGAATTAACTTGTAGCATGGCAATAAAAATCATTGACTACGGTTCCAAGGAATATGATCAGATGATTGAATTGAGAAAATCAGTGTTGAGAAAACCTTTGGGGCTAACTTATTCAAAGGAAGATTTGGAGAGGGATCAACATGATCTGCTCATTGGCGCATTTGAGGAAGATGAAATTCTAGCCTGTTGTATACTCACCCAAAATGCACCTGGTACATTCCAATTGAGGCAAATGGCAGTAGACCAAAAAATGCAGCGAAATGGTGTGGGTGCTTCCATCATGCATTTTGCAGAGAACTTGGCCAAGGATTCTGGAGGAAGGGAAGTCATGATGCATGCCAGGAAAACAGCCATCGGCTTCTATGAAAAGCTTGGATACACCATAATAAGTGATGAATTCACAGAGGTGGGCATCCCTCATTTGGAGATGAAAAAGGACCTGATTTAGCCTTTTTTGATGTGCTCTCTGAAAATTGTCCTGGCATTGTCCAACTCCTCCTGCTCAGGAAATGCATCTTTCGGAATCAGAAAAAATGATTTGCTGTCAAAATACAGGTGAAAAAACCCTGGTGTTTCATAATAACTGCTGAATTCCCTCCAGGCCCAGCTTTTCTGTCCACCTGCAGTTTCAATAAAGAAATGGTTCTCCTCAATGGAGATGGTGAACTCATCCTTGAAGGTCTTGCTTTTGCGATAGATCATGGCAGGGAGCCAGATCCAAAATGCCACCATCATGGAGATCCACAGCACAGAGCTCATCAGAAAGGGCAATGGAGAAATCAGCTTGAAAGCATACAGCGCTGCCGCCAATAGTGCAAAAACATTGACGAGAATCATGAGCAGTTTGATCTCCCTCCTGGAAATGAAATGGTACCGCAGAGCCTGCAGTACCATTCCTTTGTTGTAACGTATGTTCAGTTTCACTTTTATTGTTTAGCTACAGCCCATGCTGTTTCCACAATTGAGGCATTTGTAACAGGTTCCGCTTCTCACAGTGATGTGTCCGCAGGTAGAACAAGCAGGCGCATCGCTTTGCATGCTCTTCATGAATTCCTGTGTGCTGTTCTCAGCCTTGACTGCAGCAGGAGCTTTCTGGGCTTTTGGTGCTGGCGCTGCGCTATTGGTAGCCACTACCCTTACGTCTGAGAGCTCAGGCGTAGCATCACTTTCAAACCTTGGTGTGGTATCATCCCAATCATCGTCTCCAGTATTCATTACCTCAGGCTTGTCCAATACATGAACCAGGTCTGTTCTGCCAAGGTACTCATACGCAAGGGCACGGAATACGAAGTCTACAATTGAAGTAGTTGATTTGATGTTCGGATGATCCACCATTCCTGCAGGCTCGAACTTGGTGAAGACGAATTTCTCAACAAACTCTTCCAAGGGAACCCCATACTGGAGGCCCACTGAGATGGAGATCGCGAAGCAGTTCATCAGGCTGCGCAGGGTTGATCCTTCTTTCGCAAGGTCAATGAAGATTTCTCCCAGCGTATTGTCACTGTATTCACCTGTTCTGAGGAAGATGGCCTGTCCATTGATTTTCGCTTTTTGGGTATAGCCCCTTCTCTTGGCAGGAAGTGTCTTGCGTTCTACAATTCTTGAAAGCTGACGCTTAAGCTTTGTATCCGGTGAAGCTTGCATCCTTTTCTGCAATTCATTCAACAACTCATCAACAGTAAGCTTGCTCACATCGATGAATGGGCTATCGGTTGATGCAATGGCTGCTTCTTCGGTTTCCTCTTCTGTGGCCTTGCTGTCACTCTTGTTGCTCAATGGCTGGCTGAGCTTGGATCCATCACGGTAGAGGGCGCAAGCCTTGAGACCAAGTTCCCAGCTGAGTTGATAACAATCAGATATCTCGCTGATAGTAGCCTCGTTTGGAAGGTTGATGGTCTTTGAAATCGCACCACTGAGGAAGGGCTGTGTTGCTGCCATCATGTAGATGTGTCCGTGGGCATGGATGTAGCGCTCACCTTTCTTACCACATTTGTTGGCACAATCAAACACAGGATAGTGCTCAGGCTTAAGGTGTGGTGCACCTTCGATGGTCATGGTTCCGCAAACAAAATCATTGGCTGCATCGATCTCTGAGCCCTTGAAACCAAGTGCCTGCAACATGTTCCAATCAAAGTTGAAATATTGCTCAGGTTTGAAACCGAGGCGCTGCAAACATTCTTCACCCAGTGTATAGACATTGAATACAAATCCAATTTCAAACGCTGCCAAAGCTGCATCATCCAATTTCTTGATCTCCTCTGCGATGAATCCTTTCTCGCTCAGTGTCTGGTGGTTGATGAAAGGCGCTCCTGCGAAAGAAGCTGAACCTACTGCGTATTTGATGATGGCATCTTGCTCAGCTTCAGTGTACTTGAGGTTGGCAAGGGCCTGTGGAACGGACTGGTTGATGATTTTGAAGTAACCACCGCCAGAAAGTTTTTTGAATTTCACTAGCGCGAAATCAGGCTCAACACCTGTTGTATCGCAATCCATCACAAGACCAATGGTTCCTGTTGGTGCAATAACAGTTGTTTGGGCATTGCGGTAACCATACTGCTCGCCAAGCTCTACTGCATCATCCCAGGCCTTGCAAGCGGCCTTGAGCATATAATCTGGGCAATCTTTTGCTTTTATTCCGTGTGGCTTGATGCTGAGGCCAACATAGGCCTGGTCTGCATCATAGGCTGCAGCACGGTGATTCCTCATGACCCTCAGCATGTCTTCCCTGTTCTCGGCATAGCGAGGGAAAGGTCCGTGGATCTTGGCTATTTCAGCGGAAGTCTTGTAGGCAATACCGGTCATGATCGCGGTAATTGCACCGGCAATACCCCTTGCTTCATTGCTGTCGTAAGGAATACCGCTTACCATCAGCATGCTGCCGAGGTTGGCAAATCCAAGCCCAAGCGTACGGTAGTCGTAGCTGAGCTGTGCCACTTCCTGGCTTGGGAATTGTGCCATCAGCACGGATATTTCCAAAACGGTTGTCCAAAGCCTTACCGAATATTCAAATCCTGCTACATCAAATGTATTGTCTGACTCATTGAAAAACTTCCTGAGGTTGGCAGAGGCAAGGTTACAGGCAGTGTTGTCAAGGAACATGTACTCACTGCAAGGATTGGAAGCCCTGATGCGGCCACCCTGAGGGCAAGTATGCCATTCATTGATGGTGGTATCATACTGGGTTCCGGGATCAGCACAACGCCAAGCAGCATAGGATATTTTCTCCCAAAGGGCTTTTGAAGATACTTTTTTCATGACACGGCCATCCATACGACCGGTCAATTCCCAATCTTCGCCTTTGGCCAATTTCTCAAAAAATGCATTGGGTATCCTGACTGAGTTGTTTGAGTTTTGTCCACTCACAGTCCTGTAAGCCTCTCCTTCACAATCACTGGAATAACCGGCTGCGATCAAGGCAGCAACTTTCTTCTCCTCTTCTACTTTCCAGTCAATGAAAGTTTCAATTTCTGGGTGATCGAGGTCGAGGCAGACCATTTTGGCTGCGCGGCGGGTTGTACCACCACTTTTGATGGCACCAGCTGCACGGTCACCAATTTTGAGGAAGCTCATCAGGCCAGAAGAGGTTCCGCCACCGCTGAGTTTCTCTCCTTCACCACGCATGTTGGAGAAGTTGGTGCCCACACCTGAGCCATATTTGAAAATCCTTGCCTCGCGAACCCAAAGGTCCATGATACCACCCTCATTCACCAAGTCATCATCTACGCTGAGGATGAAACAGGCATGAGGCTGTGGACGCTCATAAGCAGAAGTTGATTTTTTCAGCTGGCCATCTTTCTGGTCAACATAATAATGTCCTTGTGGCTTACCCTTGATGCCGTAGCACTCGTGCAAACCAGTGTTGAACCACTGTGGTGAATTGGGAACACAGGCCTGGCTGAGGATGGAATATACCAGCTCCTCATAAAAAACGTTCGCATCTTCGGTTGAAGCGAAGTAGCCATAACGCTCTCCCCATACCCTCCAGCAATGCGCCATACGGTGTGCAACTTGTTTGGCTGAAGTCTCCCTTCCGAGAGAACCGTCGGGCTGGGGAACACCGGCTTTCCTGAAATATTTTTGTGCGATAATATCTGTAGCAATTTGGCTCCACTGTTTTGGAACCTCAACATTGTTCATTTCAAAAACAACCTCTCCGCTGGGGTTGCGAATAACAGAGGTGCGGTAGTCATATTCAAACATTTCATAAACGGCTACCTTGTCTGAAGTAAATTGTCTTTTGAACTTCAGGCCATTTGTGCTGTTACTGGCGGTTGCTTTTGATTTGTTGTTTGCCATATCGCTAAATTGTTAGATGTTGGTGAATTCTGCCGATTATCGGAGGCAGAGTACGAAAATATCTACCTATTGCTTGATTTCAAACCCCTAAATATCAACACCCTGTTGATAACTGAAATAACCCGCAACGGCAGAGGATTTCGGATTTTGTTCACCATTTTGTAAAAAAAAATTTGGCGGTTTTTGG
>JACCDM010416340.1_pt1 | contig 27904 bp, 22 predicted proteins | sample 7445851 | NCBI WGS metagenome assembly JACCDM01 (sample SAMN15323438, study PRJNA562643) | freshwater metagenome | isolation source: river surface water | place: USA:Blue River Watershed | collected 2017-08-16
ATGCCGCGCGGCATGAGGGCGGCTTCGTCGCTCAGTTCGACGTTGTTGAGTAACAAGGTGCGCGAAACCGTGCCCCGCATGCCCAGCGGGTCCCAGTCCCCGACGATGCTCAGTCCAGGCGAGTCGGCCGGGATGGCCATGAACAGTGTGTGGGCCATGGTGGGGTTGGGGACATCCTCGGTGCACAGCACGCCGTAGTACTGGGCAGATCCCGAGAGCGAGGCGAAGATCTTCTTGCCATTGAGCACCCAGCCGCCGTCACGCCGCACGGCGGAGGTGCCAAAGGGATGACGCCCAGCAGCAGCACCACTGCCTTCTGAAAACGGTTGTGCATAAATGGAGCCGGCCAGCATGCGGGCATAGTGCACCGAGCGGTTGTGCTCGTGTTGCGCACGTTGCTCTGGGGTCATGTCCAGGGCGTCCACCATGCTGGAGGTCCACAGGGCATTGGCGTTGTGCATGTTGAAGGTGTTGGCGGTGGCGCCACAGTAGTAGCCAATACGGGTGGCCACCAGCATGTAGGTGCGGTAGTCGGCGCCGATGCCGCCCAGCCGCTCGGGCACGCACAGCCCGAAAAACCCCATCTTGTGCAGGTCGTTGAAGTTGTCTTGCGGAAAGCTGGCCTCGCGGTCGTGGGCAAACGCGCGCTCAGCCCATGCCACGCCCATCTCGTCCACCTGGCCCATGAGCTTCTTTTGTAAGGGCGTGAGCGGCAGGCCGTCAGCCAGCGCGTTGGCATCGGCCGAGGCAGCGTAGTCGCGCAGGTAATCACTGTTCATGAAGGGTCCTGGTTTCAGGCAAAAGCCTCGGTGCACAGACGCCCCGCCTCCACCACGACCACGTCGTCGAGCTGGACGGTGCAGTGACGCATGGGCAGATCAAAGTGGCCCAGGGTATGACGACCCGCGTTGTCGTTGGCGCCGGTGGAGTAGAGAAAGTTGCCGGCAAAGGCGCGCAACTCCGTGCCGTTGACGTCGTTTTTGTCAAACATCTGCAAGGCGTCCCAACGTGCATGAGGATTCATGCCCCAGCCCAGGTGGCTGACGGCATAGGCCTCACGGTCCTCCCAGGCTGCCATGTAGCTGCGCATGAGTTCAGCGTCCAACCCCTGGCCTTCGATCGCGACCACGTAGTCATTCTCGATACGCAATGTGACGGGGGTTTCCAGATAGCGCTTGAAGGTCAGGTTGACATCGCCCACCTTCATCACCAAGGTGCCATTCACCGAACCCGCCGGGGGAAAAGCCAGGCATAACCCCCCCGGCCAGTGTTGGACCAAGCCCGGTTTGTCGGCGCCGCCCCAAACGGCGCCCAGCTTGGCGCCCACCAGATTCGCGGTGAGGTGGGTGCCTGCGTCTGAGGTCACCCGCATCGTGCGTGTTTTGGCCAGCCGTCTCACGCCTTGTTTGACAGCCGCCGTGAGATCGACGTCTACGGTCAGTCGCTCCAGGATATCGGGGTGTTCATTGCTGATCATCATGACTCGAGCGCCTGTGCCCAGGATGTGTGCCAACTCGGGGGCGTGCAACAGGCCTTCCACCGTCAGGTCCACAACCAGACCCGCACCCGACAGGGCGCTCATCACGGGCGCCATGTGCTGGATCACATGCGATGCCCCGGTGGATCGCACCGGCACAGGCGTGTTGATGCGCAGGGTGGGGACCACGATGTGGATCGGCGTGGCACCCATGCGTGCCAGCGCCAACTCGGCCAGCTTGACATTGACAGCGCGACTGTCGGTTTCCGACAGCAACCGGACCACTTCGCCGGGTTGAACGGCGCAGCGCTGAAAAATGCGCACAAAGGTTTCGATCCAGCGTTCTTGGAGGTGCATGGTGATGGGGCGTTCAGCAGGGCGGGGAGACGTCAACAAGGCGTTCGCATTATGTGACAGGCCCCTGGGCTGTCAATCGTGGCTTGATGCGCGATGGGTGTGCACATTCAACGAACTCCTTTTGGCAAAACTGTGTGATTTTGTACATAAAAGTAATATTAAATAAATAAAAATACTATATAAATAGATCCTATAGGATGGAGTCATGAGTCTTTCCTGAGACAGGCGTTGAATACCTTGAGGCGCATGATCGCCGCACATCTTTTACCCCAAAAACTCAATTCCCATGCATGCTCCCGGCCACCTGTCCAACCATTACCTGCGCTTTCTGCATCAAGTTCATCGCATGACGGTGGCGGGGCGGCTGGCAGACCTAGAACCCGAGTGCAGCCGATTGCTGGATGAGATTGCCATGGAGGATCACAGCGCATCGCCCCTCACGGTCACGGCCTTGATGGGCTTGTCGCACATCGCCTCACCGGCCACCTTGCACCGCAAGATGCAGCGCCTGCTGCAGGACGGGTTGATCGAACTCTCCATCGACGCGAACAACAAGCGCTCCAAGTTTGTGGTGCTGTCCAAAAAAGGGCAACGTCGCTACCAGACGCTGTCAACGCTGATGGCTGACGCCATCACCGCCTGATTCCAGCTTGAAACGTGGTGTCTGCCACGGCGTGCGTCGCAGATGGCACCCGCAGAACCCAAGAGGTGTTGACTCAGGCCACTGGATTCAACAAAGTGGCACGCACGCTTGCCGGCACTGGCGTGGGTTTGCGTGTGGCCAGATCAAGCAGTACGCAAGTGGCTTGGGCGCGTGCCACCTCGTGTTCGCCCGAGCGCAGCGTCTGCTCGAATTTGAATGACGTACGACCGATGTCGCAGACCCGAGACCCCACGCGTACCAGGCCCGGATAAAACAACTCGCGTTTGTAGTCGATCTCCACACGAACAATCACGAAGAGGCTGCTGGCCCTGAATGGATCCAGCGCCGGTTGTGCGAACACTTCCATCCGCCCTGCCTCGAAGAACGACGCGATCACGGCGTTGTTGATGTGTCCTTGTTGATCGGTGTCGGCGTTGCGAAGCTTCTCCTCGCACCAGAAGGGGTAGTCCTGAACCGGTGGCATGCCACTGCTCATGCGGCAACTCCTGAAACTCGTGCGCCTGGGGGTCTCCCGCGCACCCTTGAAAACTCCCCCGGGTTGGGCGCGTTGTCCATCTCAGAACCCCATGGGGTAGCCGTCCTTGCGGTGGTCTGACGCGGCCAGGTAGCCATGCGCCATCACCTGGGCCATTTGGGCGCTCCCGAATTCGAGGTCCATGCGTGGCGCCACTTTGACGGGGTGTCCGCGTTGCTTGAGCCCTTCAATCGTCTCGGGCGGGCAATTGTGTTCGACCGCCACGCCCACGTTGTCGTCCATCACGCGCCAGCGTGGGGCGTCGCTGGCCGCTTGCGGGTTTTGCCCGAAATCAGCCAGGCGACTGGTGACCTGCAAATGCCCTTGCGCCTGCATGGATCCGCCCATCAGGCCAAAGCTCATGAACGGACGACCGCCGCGCGTGAGAAAGCCCGGGATGATGGTGTGGAAGGGGCGCTTGCCCGGGGCCACTTGGTTGGGATGACCGGCCTGGAGGGAAAAGCCAGCACCGCGGTTTTGCAGTGCAATGCCGGTGTTGGGCACGACCACGCCCGAGCCAAAGCCCTTGTAGTTGGACTGGATGAACGAAATCATCATGCCGTTTTCATCGGCCGCGGTGAGATACACCGTGCCGCCGCTGTGGGGCTGACCGGCGGTGGGCGTGCTGGCCCGGTTGGGGTCGATCAGCTTGGCGCGCGAGGCCAGGTAGGCGCGGTCAAGCAAGTCGTCTGCGGTGACTTTTGTCATGTGGGCCGGGTCTGCCACGTAGGCCGCCAGATCGCTGAACGCCAGCTTCATGGCCTCGATCTGCAAGTGCCAGGTGAGGGCGGTGTCGCAGCCGCTGCCGGCCACGTCAAAGTGTTCGAGCATGCCCAGCGCCATCAGTGCCCCGATGCCTTGACCGTTGGGGCCGATTTCGTGCAGCTCCAGGTCGCGGTAGTGCATGGAGATGGGGTCGACCCAGTCGGCCTGGTGGGCGGCCAAGTCTTGCTCGGTCAGCGCACCGCCCGTGTTGCGTGCGTGCTGGGCCATGGCAGCGGCCAGTTGCCCGTGATAGAAGTCATCGCCCTTGCTGGCGGCGATGCGCTCGAGGGTGGCGGCCTGGCCGGGGCACACAAATCGATCCCCCATCGCCGGCGCACCACCATTGGGGGCAAAGGCTTCACGGTAGCCGGGTTGTGGCAACAGTTCCGAGACTTGCGAGGCCCATTGACGTTGCACGGTGGGAGACACCATGTAGCCATCCCGAGCGTAGCGCAGTGCCGGTTCGAACAAATCGCCAAACGGCAGTTTGCCGTAGCGGTCGGAAAGCGCCCGCCACGCCGATACGGCCCCGGGTACCGTGACCGTGTCCCAGCCGCGGTTGGGCATCGCGCTGTACTTGGCGAAGTAATCGGGAGTCCAGGCCTGGGGGGCCCGACCGCTGGCGTTCAGGCCTTGCAGCTGTTTGCCATCCCACAAAATCGCAAAGGCATCGGCACCAATGCCGTTCATGCAGGGCTCAACCACCGTGAGCGCGATGGCCGTGGCCAACGCTGCGTCCACGGCGTTTCCGCCCCGGGCGAACATTTGCAGGCCGGCGGCACTGGCCAAGGGTTGGGAGGTGCTGACCACGTTACGGGCCAGCAGAGGCATGCGTTGCGAGGGATAGGGGAAATCCCAGAAGGTGGAGGAGTTCATGCCGGGCAGTCTACCCGGGACTGTTTGCCCGACTGTTTCGCATGGGACATTCCGCCCACAAGTGTGATGCCCTACAATCGAAATTGCTCCGGGGTGTTAGGCCGCCTGAAGAGGCGGACAGCTGAGATGGTGGTACCGAACCCGCGAACTTGAATCGGATCATGCCGACGTAAGGAGAGCTGCCAGGCCCCACCTGGTTCACTTTTCGGAGCCCTGTAGTCTGCCACCCGAAAAGGTTTCCTGTGATCCACGATCCTGCTGCCGAAGTTCTGGCCTTCATGGCCCGACCCGACGCCGATGAAGCTGCGTTTGAAGCACTGGCGCTGCAGCTTTTTGCGCACCAGGTGGCGCACAACGCCCCCTACCGCCGCTTTTGTCAGGACCGAGGCCGACTCCCCCGCACGGTTCGCGGCTGGCGCGACATTCCCGCCGTGCCGATTCAGGCCTTCAAGGACCTCACCCTGAGTTGCGTGCCCCCCGAGCAATGCGACCGCGTGTTCATGACCAGCGGCACCACCCGGGGTGACGTGCGTGGGCGTCATCACCACCCGGCCTTGGCGGTGTATGACGATTCGATGCGACGTGGCTTTCAGCAGTTTTTCATGCGCGAGCACACGCGCTTGCCCATGCTGGTGCTGTTTCCCACCGAAGCCATGATGCCCCACTCTTCATTGGCGCATTACCTGGCCCTGGCGTTGCAAACCTTTGGCACGCCGGGTAGCCAGTACGGCATTGACGAGAGCGGTTTGCAACTCGAGGCGGTTGTGCACTGGCTTGAACAAGCACAGTCCAACGGTCAGCCCGTGGCCATCGTCGGGGCCTCTTACAGCTGGGTCCACCTGATCGACGCCTTGCAGGCCCGCGGGCAGACCTTTGCCTTGCCATCGGGCAGTCGTTTGCTCGACACCGGCGGCTTCAAGGGGCAGTCGCGCGACATTCCCATGCGCGAGTTTTATGACTTGCTGACCGCCACCTTCGGGGTGCCTGCGCAAGACTGCATCAACATGTACGGCATGACCGAGCTCAGCACGCAGTGGTATGACGCGGGCAATGCGACCCTGCCGTCCATCAAGCAGGGCCCCCATTGGATTCGCTGGCGCTTGATCGATCCTGTCACGGGGCGCGATGTCCCGGCAGGTGAAGAGGGCATCGTGGTGCATTGCGATCTGGCCAACTACAACGCGGTGACCACCATCCTGACCGAAGATGTGGGCGTGGCAGCCGGCGATGGCTTCAAGCTGTTGGGCCGTGCCCAGGGCTCGCAGGCCAAGGGGTGTTCGATCGCAGTCGATCAATTTCTGAAAGCCACCCAGCCATGAACGAGGGGCTGTTGCGCGCGGGTTACCTGCCAGGGTTTTCCGAGCAGGAGCTGAATTGGGAAACGCTGTCTGTGGGAAGCTCAGCGGATCCGCTTCAGGTTCAGATGCCTCGCTTGATGCCCGCCCAATGGGATGCGCTGTCAGCCCGGGTCCGGCGGGCAGCACGTGAGCAACTCAAGACGCTGCCGGTGACGGACATCATCCAGGCGATTGACCGCGCTGTGCAGCGTTGGCTCGATCCACAGGAGCCAATACGCCAACGGGCGGATCTCTGCATGGCTCGCCTCACGGGGTGGGACGCCGAGATGGTGCGGCAAGGGCTCAATGCCACCTTCAAAACCTACCGATCCATGCAGCTGCACCGTTTTGTGGCCGAGGACCTGGACAACCCCAAGATGCTGGATGAGTTTCAGCCCCGGCCCAGCGGCGGGTGGGCGCGAGCCCTGGGGCCCGACTTGCTGGTGCATGTGTGGGCAGGCAATGTGCCGGGTCTGCCGCTGTGGAGTTTGATCAGCAGCTTGTTGGTCAAGGCCGGCAGCGTGGGCAAGGTGGCCCGTGCCGAGCCCCTGCTGGCGGGCTGGTTTGCCCAGACGCTGGCCGAGGTGGAACCGCGGTTGAAAGACTGCATGGCCATTGTGTGGTGGCCCGGCGGTGAAGTGGCGACCGAACAGCAGGTGCTGGGCCAGGCGGACCATGTGCTGGCCTATGGATCGGATGCGACGATGGCCGATTTGCGCACCCGTGTGCCGGTGGGAACCCCCTTGCAGTTGCACGGGCACAAGCTCAGCCTGGGACTGGTGTCACGCCAAGCCCTGGGCGTGCGGGAGTCTGCGCAGTGCGCGCGGCTGGCGGCCCTGGACGTGGTGCGTCATGAGCAACTGGGCTGCTACTCGCCCCAGGCGTTTTATGTGGAACGAGGCGGTCGTGTGAGTCCGCGGGAGTGGTGCGATCTGTTGGCGGTTGAGTTGTCGGCCCTGCAACGCCGCTACCCCCGACCACCCCCCGAGTTGTCCGAGGCCCTGGATGTGTCAGCCTGGATCCAGGCGCGTGCCTGGTCGGACGTGACACGAGACGTCACCGTGCTGGGCCACGACGCAGACGACTGGCGCGTGCTCTACACCGAGCAGGCGCGTGAACTGTCCCCCAGTGCCTTGTTGCGCAGTGTGGAAGTCATGGCCGTGGATGACTTGCAACAAGTGCCCGCGCTCATCGAGCCACGCCGGGCGTGGTTGCAAACGGTGGGCGTGGCGACCACGCCCGAGCGCCTGCTGGGGCTTGCCGCATCGCTGGGGCACGTGGGGGTGACGCGTGTGTGCGCCCTGGGCAGCATGACGGCGCCGCAGGCAGGCTGGCACCATGACGGTCGCTTCAGTCTGCTGGACCTGGTGCGCATCGTCGAGGTGGATGCGACAGCCCTGCTGCAAAGCGATGTATTCGCGCCCTACAGAGATTGAGACGATGGCGTTCCTCGAGTTGCGCCAAGTGGCATACACCTATCCCGGTTGGCCCCCGGTGGTGCAGGGTGTTGACTGGACACTGCCGGAGGGCGAATTCCATTGCCTGGTGGGCCGCAGCGGTTGCGGCAAGACCACCTGGCTCAAGTTGGCGGCGGGCTTGCTGCTGCCCGACGCGGGGGAGCTTCGGCTGCAAGGACAGGCGCTCACCGGGCCCACCCCGTCCATGGGGTTTGTCTTCCAGTCGCCCACCTTGCTCAGCTGGTTGAGTGTGCAAGACAACGTGTTGTTGCCCATTCGTTTGCATCGACCGGTGCAGCCCGAGGATGTGGACCGGGCGCAAGCCCTGCTCGCGCAGATGGGTCTGACGCCGTGGCTGTCGCAATCGCCGGCCCGTTTGTCGGGGGGGCAGCAAAGCCGTGTGGCCATTGCGCGGGCCTTGGTCACCGATCCCTCGCTCCTGCTCATGGATGAACCCTTTGCCGCGTTGGATGCCATCACCCGTGAAGAATTGCAGGAGGACCTGGCCCAGCTGTGCCAGGCTCGCCGGACCTCGGTGCTGTTTGTCACCCATGACATGGCCGAGGCGGTGATGCTGGCTGACCGTGTGGCCGTGATGTCGCAGGGGCGGGTGGTGGCGGATGTGTCCATTCCGCTGGATCGCCCACGCAGACGCGACCTGCGCTACGGCGCGCAGTTCAATGCCCTGTGCGCGCAGGTGCGCGCTGCCATGGACGTGGGCTCCACGCAAACCGTTGGCGAGCACGCCGTTCCCGCCACGGTGGCGGAGTCAACTGCAAGCCCCGCGAAGAGCATCGTGACAGGCACCGTGCCATGGTGAAGTCCACCCGTTTGTGGTCGTGGCTCCTCGCGGGAGTGCTGCTGCTTCTGTGGGAAACGATGGCCGTTGTCCAGGGATGGTCGCTGCTGGTGCTACCACCGCCTACGCGCATTGCTCAGTCGCTCTGGCAAGGCCTGGTCAGCGGTTTTTTGTGGCCCCACGTGGGGGTGACGGTGTTCGAGATGCTGGCCGGCCTCGTCCTGGGCTGTGTGCTGGGATTGGTGGGCGGCATCGCGTTGGGTGAGTTGCCTCGTTGGCGGGCCGTGCTGATGCCCTATGTGGTGGTGAGTCAGGTGGTGCCCAAACTGGCGCTGGTGCCCCTCCTCATCATGTGGCTGGGGTTTGGCTGGTGGCCCACCGTGGTGGTCACGGCCTTGATCTGTTTTTTTCCCTTGCTGGAAAACACTATCACGGCCTTGCAGCAAGTGGATGCGCAGCAGCAGGATTTGTTCCGGTTGTTGCGGGCCTCTCGCTGGCAGACCTTGTGGCGGCTCAAATTGCCCGCGGGCCTGCCCACCATACTGGCAGGGTTTCGGGTGGCGGTGGTGCTCTCACTGGTGGGCGCCGTGGTGGGGGAGTTCATGGGCGCCAGCAAAGGACTGGGGGCCCTCATCATTGCTGCACAAGGCTCCATGGACACGCCGCTCATGTTTGCGGTGCTGGTCCTGATCACGCTCTTGGGGTGGGGCTTGTACCGGGCTGCGGTCGCGTGTGAAAGCTGGTTGCTCAGACGCCTCGCACTGCCGGCGCTGGCTACTGCACAGGATGTCCCTGCGACGGGTTTGAATGGATTTCTTAAGGATTGACGATGCAACGACGACAGTGGCTAGGCCAGACAGGGACAGTGGCGTTATCGCTCTGGAGCATGGGCGTGCCAGCGCAGCCAGCGTTGGACAAATGCGTGGTGGCTGGCTGGAGCAAGCCCATCACAGAAATCACCAATCTGTTGGTGGATGAACAAAAAGGCTTTTTCAAGGCGCGTGGCATTGCCCTGGGGTATGTGCCGGGAGCCGGCGGGGGTGATGCGCTGCGCAACCTGCTGAGTGGCCAGGCCGACGTGGCCTTCACCGATCCGGGCTCGCTATTTGCCGCGTTGGACAAAGGCGAGAAGCTGCGGGTGATCTACGACATTTACCCACAAAACGTCTTCAACGTGGTGTCGCTGGCGGCCAGTCCGATTCGACAACCAGCGGACCTGAAGGGCAAGCGAATCGGGGTCTACAGCTTGTCCAGCGGTACGCGACAGAACCTGCAGGTGTTGTTGCACCAGGCGGGTTTGAAAGAGTCGGATGTGACCGTGGTGGTCACCGGCCTGCTCAATTTCGCGCCTTTGATACAAGGGCAGGTGGATGCCACCGCTGCAACGGACACAGGACTCGCGGTGGGGCGGCAGCGCGGACTCGGTGCTGTGAATGTGATCGAAGTGCGTCAGCACCTCAATATATCGAGCGATGTGTTTGTGGTCCGAGAGGACACCTTCCAGCAGCGCAAGGAGATGCTGCGTCGTTTCCTACTGGGCTACCGCGACAGCATGCAGTGGATGATCCAGTCTCCGCAGGAGGCCGCTCAGTTGGCCACGCAGGTCGCGATTGACGGACAGCATCCAGCCATCAACCTGGAGATCATCAAGCTGCGCAACGCCTCCAGCGTGTCGCCCCTCACGCAGCAGCGTGGCCTGGGCGCCATCGATGTCGACATGTTGCAAAAGGGCGCACAGGTCTATCGACAGCTGGGATTGATCTCACGCGACCTGCGCATGACCGAGGTGGTCAGCCAGGATCTGCTGCCGGGGCGATCATGAGCGAGCGACAAGGCGCTCTGGCGGGGCAGGTGGTGCTGGTGACGGGTGGGGGGCGAGGCATTGGCGCTGCCATCGCACGGGGGTGTGCGCGTGAAGGTGCGTTGGTGGTCGTCAACTATCTCAGCAACCAGGCCACGGCCGAGGCGGTGGCCCAGGAGTGCCGGGAGGTGGGAGGTGATGGGTGGGCTTTGATGGCTGACGTGGGCGACGGCCCTGCCGTGCGCGACATGATGCAACGCATCGAGCGCGAGGCGGGTCGACTGGACGTGGTCATCAACAATGCCTTGCGACCGTACCGCTTTGACCCCGAACAGCGTGACCGATTCTGGGAGCTGCAGTGGTCGCACTACCAGTCACAACTGGACGGTGCCGTGCGCAGTTGCTTCGAGGTGTGTCAGGCAGCGTTGCCCTTGATGCGCAAGCGGTCCCGGGGGTCCATCGTCAACCTGACCAGCGATTTGGTGGATCGACCCGCTGTGCCTTATCACGACTACACCACGGCCAAGTCAGCCCTGGTCGGCTTCAGCCGTAACCTAGCGGCGGAGCTGGGGCCGCTGGGCATTCGCGTGAACTGCGTGGCACCGGGCCTGGTGTTTCCGACCGAGAACGCGCGGGCCACACGGGAAGAGGTGCGAGAGCTGATTGCATCCCAAACGCCCTTGCGCCGGGTGGCCACGCCTGAGGATGTGGTGGGACCGGTGTTGTTCCTGGCGTCTGACTGGGGCCGGTTTGTGACGGGGCAGGTGGTGGTGGTGGATGGGGGCTGGGTGATGGGGTGATGGGCTTGGCCTCAAGACGCTGTGAAACCCCTTTGAGTCAGGTGGGTGGCAGTCACAGGTGCTGCAATCGCGGACAATGCGGGCATGACCACTTCCTCTGAATTCATTGCGTTGGCGCAGGGTCTGCTGCAGCAGTGCCAGGCCCTGCACCAGCAGGGTATTGCCGCCTTGGCGCAGGCCTGCCAAACGCCCCGCGGTCTCAGTGCCGAGCGCCTGGACCAGCACCAGCTGCTCGCCTACGACATCGCCTGGACCAGCGCCGAATTGCTCGCTGCGCAGACGGCCCTATGCGAAGTGGCGTCCGCCCCCGACAGCCTCGATGCCGAGCTCGCCCTTGTGTTCACGGTCGAGGTCATCACCGCGGTGATGCCACGACTGGACATGCTGTGCCTGGAATTGTCGCTGGACGCTTCGTCACTGCAGGCTCTGCAGTCCAGCGCCGCCTGGGCCGACCTGCGGCGTGCGGCTGGCAGCGAGGCTGCACTGGCCCGAGCAGGCCAGCGCTTGCAAGCCAGCCAGGGGGAGATTGGCGAGGTCCACCTCGACGCGTCGATCCGTCTGGTGCAGGAGACCTTCCAGCGCTTTGGGCAAGAGGTGGTGGCGCCCATGGCCGAGCACATCCACCGCGAAGACCTGACCATCCCCGAAACCCTGCTACAGCCATTGCGCGAGATGGGCGTGTTTGGTCTGTCTGTGCCTGAGGCCTATGGCGGCAGTGGGACGGGCAGCGAGGACGACAACCTGATCATGGTGGCGGTCACCGAAGCCTTGTCTCAGGCCTCGCTGGGTGCGGCGGGCAGCCTGATCACGCGCCCCGAAATTCTGTGTCGCGCCTTGCTGGCTGGCGGCACCGAGGCGCAGAAGGCGCATTGGCTGCCCCGGCTCGCCCAGGGCCAACCCCTGTGTGCCATCGCCATGACCGAGCCTGACCACGGCTCCGATGTCGCCAGCCTGACTTTGCGAGCCGACCGGGTCGACGGCGGGTGGCGCTTGACGGGGGCCAAGACCTGGTGCACCTTTGCGGGCAAAGCGGGCGTGCTGATGGTGGTGGCCAGAACCGACCCCGACCGCTCGCTGGGCCACAAGGGCCTGAGCCTGCTGCTGGTGGAAAAACCCTCCACCGAGGACCACGCATTTCGCGTTGACCAGCCAGAGGGCGGCGTGCTGACCGGTCGTGCCATCCCGACGCTCGGATACCGGGGCATGCACTCCTATGACCTGTCGTTCGAGAACTGGTGGGTGCCCGATTCGCATGTCATTGGCGAAGCCTCGGGACTGGGCAAAGGTTTTTACTTCAACATGACGGGCATGGTGGGGGGGCGCATGCAAACGGCCGCCCGCGCGTGCGGTGTGATGCGCGCCGCATTGTTGGCCGCGCAGCGTTACACGCAAGACCGCAAGGTGTTTGGCCAGCCTCTCACCCACTACACACTCACGCAAGCCAAGCTGGCGCGCATGGCGGCCCGTTTTGTGGGCTGCCGGCTGCTCACCTACCAGACCGCGCGCACACTCGAGGAGGGCGGTAGCCTGGCCTCGAGCCTGGTCAAGCTGCTGGCGTGTCGCTCGGCCGAGCTGGTTACGCGCGAGGCCCTGCAATTGCACGGTGGCATGGGCTACGCCGAGGAGACTGCGGTCAGCCGCTACTTTGTGGATGCACGGGTGCTCTCCATCTTTGAGGGCGCCGAGGAAATTCTGGCGCTCAAGGTGATTGCCCGTGGGTTGCTGGAGCAGGCCTTGCGTTCGACGGCTGCATCGATCAGCCAGCAGGCGCCCGCGAGTGCAGCCCACTCAGCGGCTCAACGGGAGCCTGCATGAGCACGACGGCACAGCTGCTGGGCGGACTGCGCGTGGTCGAGGCTGCGGCCTTCGTGGCCGCGCCGCTGGGAGGCCTGACCCTGGCCCAGATGGGGGCCGATGTGATCCGCCTGGACACGGTGGGTGGGGGGCTGGATTACCGCCGTTGGCCAGTGACTGAGGACAACACCAGCCTTTTCTGGTGTGGGCTGAACAAATGCAAGCGCTCGGTGGTGGTGAACCTCTCGAGTCCCGAAGGCCGCGAGTTGGCCATGGCGCTCATCACGGCGCCGGGGCCAGAGGCCGGCATGTTGCTGACCAATTTTCCGCCACGCGGCTGGCTGTCCTATGACGCCTTGTGTGAGCGTCGCCCTGACCTGATTCAGCTGACCTTGCAGGGTGACCGCCAGGGAGGCTCGGCGGTGGATTACACCGTCAACACGCGTGTGGGCTTTCCCTTGCTCACAGGCCCCGAAGACAGTGAGGAGGCGGTCAACCATGTGCTGCCGGCCTGGGATCTGGTCACAGGCAAGATGGCCGCGCTGGGCTTGCTCGCCGCCGAGCGCCATCGTCTGCGCACCGGACAAGGCCAGCATGTGAAGCTGGCGCTGGAAGACATGGCACTGGCCACCATGGCGCACCTGGGCTTTATCGCCGAGTCGCAACTGGGGCAGCAGCGCAAGCGCTACGGCAACTACCTCTTTGGCGCCTTTGGCCGTGACGTGATGTGCGCCGATGGCGTGCGCTTGATGGTGGTGGGCTTGACGGGCAAGCAGTGGCAATCGCTGGTCGAGGCCATTGGCATGCACGAGGAGGTGCAACGCATTGAGCAGACGCAGGGTCTGAACCTGCGCCGGGAGGGCGACCGTTTCAAGGCGCGCGAAGCCATTGCCATGGCGGTCCAAACCTGGGTGGGGGCACGCACCTTCGCGCAGGTCAGCCAGGTGTTCGAACAGCACGGCGTGTGCTGGGGACGCTACCAAAGTGTGGAGCAGATGATCGAGCACACCTTGCCGGGCAATCCGATGTTCAGCACCGTGCAGCAACCGGGCGTGGGGGCTGTTGCATCGCCGTCACTCGAGCTGGATTTTTCTGCGCTGGCACGTGAACCCGCCCGACCTGCGCCGGTGCTGGGGCAGCACACCGAGGAGGTACTGACCAGCATTCTGGGCTTGAGCGCCGCCGAGTACGGGCGACTGCACGACCAGGGGGTTGTGGCGGGGCCCACCCAACCGGTGTGAGCCGTCGGGGCGCCTGTGCCCCCCCAACTGCGCCACGCTTCAGTCGGGCGCGCCGATGGCCAGCGCCGCCGCGCGTGAGACATCCAGTTCGGCAGCACTGGGTGGGGTGACAGGCCAACCGGAGAGATGCTGTTTTGCAATGGAGGCCAGTGCCTCGATCCACCGAGGTTCTGCGTTCAAGCAAGGGATGTAGTGGAACCTCTCTCCCCCTTCGGTGAGGAAGGCCTCCTGGACCTCCATGGCAATTTCTTCCAACGTTTCCAGGCAGTCACTGGTAAAGCCCGGGCACACCACATCCACACGCTTGACGCCTGCGCGGGCCAGTTCGCGCACCGTGGGTTCGGTGTAGGGCTCCAGCCATTTGGCCTTGCCAAAGCGCGACTGGAAAGTGACTTTGTAGTGCGCCGGTGACAAGCCCAGTCGCTCGGCCAGTAACCGGGCTGTTTTGTAGCACTCGCAGTGGTACATGTCGCCGAGCAGCAAGGTGCGTTCGGGCACGCCATGAAAACTCATCACAAGCTGGTCGCCTCGCCCATGGGTGTGCCAATGGGTTTCGATGCGCTGTGCCAAGGCCTCGATATAGCCCGGGTCGTCGTGGTAGCGGTTGACAAAACGGAACTCAGGAATGGAGCGGCATTGTTGCGACCAGCGCGACACCGCATCAATCACCGGCGCCGTGGTGGTGCCGGAGTATTGCGGATAGGCGGGCAGGATGAGGATGCGCGTGGCCCCCTCGGCCTTCAGCGAGTCGAGTTGCGAGGCGATGGAGGGTGAGCCATAGGTCATGGCGTAGCGCACCAGGACGGGGAGTTGTTCGCGGTCCAAGGCCTGCTGCAACGCCTGGGCCTGTCGTTCGGTCCAGACTTTGAGGGGCGATCCTTCGGGGGTCCAGATGCTGGCGTACTTGTGCGCGGATTTGGCCGGACGCACCCGCAGGATGATGCCGTGCAGGATGATCATCCAGATCCAGCGGGGAATTTCCACCACCCGCGGATCCCCCAAAAACTGCGCCAGGTAGCGCCGCAGCGCACTCGGGGTGGGCGCGTCGGGGGTGCCGAGATTGACCAGCAGGACCGCGGTGCGGGGTGCCTGACCATGGCGATAAGGGGGCTCGGAAGCAAAACGGGAAGACATGCTGTATTCTCGCCGACTCATGATCCATCCTGCCACCATCCGGGCCATAACCCTGGACCTCGACGATACGCTGTGGCCCATCGCCCCGACCATGGTCCGGGCCGAGGCCGCGTTACAAGCCTATTTGCGCGAGCACGCGCCGGTCACGGCGGTGCTGTGCTACCAGCAAGGTGGCTTGGCCCGTATCCGCCAACAACTGCAGGCGGAGTGGCACGACCGGTTGCACGATTTGAGTGCGCTCAGGCGCGAAACCATTCGCCGCGCCCTGGTCGAGTCCGGGGAGAACGCCGATCTGGCGGTACCGGCTTTTGAGCTGTTCTTCGAGGCGCGGCAACAAGTGGATCTGTACGAAGACGCGCTGGAAGCGCTGTCGTTCCTGGCGTCTCGCTATCCGGTGGTGGCCTTGTCGAATGGGAATGCCGATGTGCACCGCGTGGGCCTGGGACAACACTTCCATGCCGCCGTGAGTGCGCAGGCCTTTGGTGTGTCCAAGCCTGACCCCCGCATTTTTCACGAAGCCGCTTCGCTGGCCGGTGTGACTGCCGCTGAGGTGCTGCACATCGGGGACGATGCCCACCTGGATGTGTTGGGCGCTCGCGCCGCCGGGATGCAGTGCGCCTGGCTCAACCGCCACGAGCAGGCCTGGCCCGACGGCTCAGAGCCGCCTCTCATGTTCACGAGTCTGCGCGATCTGGTGAACCACCTCGCGGCCTGAGCGCACGGCCCCTTCCAGGGTGGCCGGGTAAGGGCCCGCCACATAGTCGCCGCAGGCCCACCAGCCGGGGCCAATGGCCGAGGGGGGCCGTTGCAGGCCCGGGCTGCAGACAAAGGTGGCGCGTTTTTCCACCACGGTTTGAACAACTTGCAGTTGCTCTTGCAGTTGCTCCCGCATTTGCTCTTGCAGTTGTGCCACCACCTGTTGCTCCAGTGCCTCCCGCGTGCCCGAACTGTCACTGACCACGCAAGCCAGCAAGCCCCATTGCGAGCGGCCCAGCAGCTGGCCGCGGTCGAACACAAACTGCACTGGGCGTTGGGCGTCGCTGGGCAAGGCCATCATGGGCTGGGGCAGTCCGATGAAGTCAGGGTCTGGGTGCTGAACATACACGGTGGTGATGGCGGCATGGTGCAAGGCCTTGGCCAGCGCCGACCAGGAGGGGTGATGGTCGGCGGTCAATCGTGCCGCCTCCCAGGCCGGACAAGCCAGCACGAGGTCATCCGAGTTGACGGAGGAGGGCTGCCAGCGACTTCCCAGCCGAATGTCCACCCCGTGTTGTGCCAGCCACTGCGCTGCCGCGTCAGGGATCAATGCACCCAGGTCCGCCTTGGGCAGCAGCAAGTCGCTCCCCCCCTGACCCGACCACAGCGCATCGCGCAGCACCCGCAAAAAGACTGCGCCACTGGCCGAGTGCGACGGGGTGTTCAGGGCTGAGACACACAACGGTTCGATCAGCTGTTCCATGACGCGGGCCGTCAAGGGGGCGCAGAGTTGGGTGACCGTGACGGGGTCCGAGCAACTGAAGTCCTGGCGCTGCCATTGCCAGGCCGTGCGAAGCAGCGACCACCGGTCCTGCCAGGTCCACCCCCGCGCCCGTGTCACGCCGATCAGCAGGTTCCAGGGCGAGGGCCCCTCGGGCAAGGTCAGCCCGCTGCCATCGGGCCGCACGAGCGTGAGGGGTTGTCGTTGCAGAACGGTGTCGGGTCTGACACCCAGCGTTCGCATCAGGGCCAGGGTTTCGGTGTAGGCCCCGATCAGGATGTGCTGGCCGTTGTCCAGCCGCAGGTCGTGGTGCTCGAGCGTGCGGGCGCGTCCGCCGAGTTGGCGTGATGCCTCCCACAGGGTGACGGTCCAGCCGCGTTGCACCGCATGCACGGCTGCCGACAGCCCGGCCCAGCCACCACCCACGATGTTCAGGTGCATGGCTTCACAGCCGCCCGAGCGCTTGCACCTTCCACGCCAGCCACAGCTTGCGCAGCGGGGTGAGAGAGACACGCTCCTTCAAGACCGGAAAGTGCGCGGCGCGGATTTCATGGAGCAAGGTGCGGTAGATGCTGGCCATCATCAGACCGGGCTTTTGCGCGCGGCGATCTGCCGCTGGCAATTGCTGCAAGGCTTCGTCATAGAGCGCCACGGCACGCTCACACTGAAAGGCCATCAAGGCCTGAAAGCGAGGCGAATCCACGCGTTGCAGAATTTCATGGGCCTTGACATCAAAGCGCTGCAATTCCTCCACCGGCAGATAAATGCGTCCTCGCAAGGCGTCCTCGCCCACATCGCGGATGATGTTGGTCAGCTGAAAGGCCAGCCCCAGGGTGTGCGCATACTGGGTGGTCTGCGCCAGTGTCTGACCAAAGATGCGGGCCGAGACCTCGCCCACAATGCCGGCCACCAGATGGCAATAGCCGCGTAAGCCCGTGTAATCGAGGTATCGCGTTTGGCGCAAGTCCATCTCGCAGCCTTCGATGATGGCGTGCAAATGCCGCGCCTCGATGCCAAACTCGCTCGCCAAGGGCATAAGCGCCTGCATGACCGGGTGCTGTGAGTTGCCCAGGTAGGCCTGGTCCACCTCACGATGCCACCAGGCCAGCTTGGTCGCCGCGACACCGGGGTCGTTGACCTCGTCCACCACATCGTCCACTTCGCGGCAAAACACATAGAACGCCGTGATGGCCGCGCGTCGGGGCGGTGGCAAAAACAAAAAGGCGTAGTAAAAACTGCTGCCCGAGGCAACGGCTTTTTGCTGGACGTAGTCTTGCGGCGTCATGGGGACATTGTGACATCCCCACCAGGAACAGCAGCGCAGCGCCGCGCCTGAGAAACGCGTTGCCGATTGCATGACGCGACCCGCGCCAAGCGGAGGATGGCATGGGTTGGGCGGCATGGGGTGGGCGCCACACAGAGCGGCAAGGCGCTAGGATCAGCGGGTGGACCATTACGAAAACTTCCCGGTTGCTTCCTGGTTGTGCCCGCCGACCTTGCGCGCGCCCATCCTGGCACTCTATGGCTTTGCTCGCACGGCAGACGATATCGCCGATGAAGGCAACGCGACAGCCGCTGAACGGATGGAGGCCTTGCGGCAGTTCCGCCAGGATTTGCATTCGATCTGGCGCGACCCGCAGCACAGGAGCCAGCACTGGCCCGAGGTGTTTGCGGCCTTGTCGCGTCAGCACCAGACCTGGGCGTTCCCCCTGGGCTTGTTGGAGGACCTGCTCGATGCCTTCGAACAGGATGTGGTCTACACCCGCGACCGGCGTGTCTATACCGATCGTATGGCGTTGCTCGACTACTGTCGCCGCTCGGCCAATCCCATTGGGCGCTTGCTCCTGCACCTGGTGCGGGTTCAGGATGCCGAGTCGCTCGCGCAGAGCGATGCCATTTGCTCGGCCTTGCAGTTGATCAACTTCTGGCAGGACCTGAGCGTGGATGTGCCACGCGGCCGCCTGTACCTGCCCCCCGGCGCCCACGTGTCAGACGAACTCGTCTTCGCCCGTCGCCTGATGGAGCAGGGCGCACCACTGGCACGCCGCCTGCCGGGGCGGTTCGGGTGGGAGTTGCGGTTGGTGGTGCAGGGAGGCTTGCGCATTCTGGACAAATCCGAGCGGCTGGACACCCGACAGGTACGCCCGGTCATTCATGCTGGCGATACCCCTCTGATGCTGTGGCGTGCACTCAGGATGTGACCAAGTTCTGATATATTAATGACCATCCGGTCATTATTCGCCCCGTGCTTTTTTGTTGGCGTGGCGCACCAGTCCCTCACCTTGGGCCTGCGACCGACGGTCTCTCTCTGGTGGACTCATGATGCAATTGATTTCTTTTTCCCGCCCGGTGTGGTGGGTTGCTCTGCTGTTGATCGGTTCCGTGGCGTTGCTGGCTGCGTGTTCCCGGCCCGCGCCGGTGGCCGAACCTGTGCGAGCGGTCAAGGTGGTGACGGTGGGCGCCGACACCTTGGAGCCGAGCGCGACCTTCGCGGCCGACATCCGTGCGCGCATCGAGTCACGCCTGGGCTTTCGTGTCGCTGGCAAGATCGTGAGCCGCCGCGTCGAGGTGGGACAACGGGTCCAAGCGGGTCAGCTGCTGGCCGAGATCGATGCCCAGGATTACCGCCTGTCTCAGGAAGCCGCCAGGGCGCAGTGGCAATCAGCCCAGACCCAGATGGAGCTGGCAGCCGCTGACTTTCGCCGCTACAAGGCCTTGCGGGATCAATCCTTCATCAGCGATGCCGAGCTCGAGCGTCGTGAAACCGCGTTGAAGGCCGCCCAAGCCCTGGCCGATCAGGCGCGGGCCCAGTGGAACGTTCAGGGACATCAAACCGAATACACCCGCTTGCTGGCCGACCACGCGGGCGTGGTCACAGCCGTTGAGGCCGAGGTGGGACAGGTGGTGGCCGCTGGCACGCCCGTGGTGCGTGTGGCGCAGGACGGTCCGCGCGATGTCGTGTTCGCCTTGCCTGAAGACCAGCTATCACGGGTCAAAACAGGGCAAACCCTGCAGGCCCAGGCCTGGGGCGAGGGGCCCGTCTGGCAGACCTCGGTGCGTGAAGTCGCGGCCAGCGCAGACCCGATGACGCGCACCTACTCGGTCAAACTGGCGCTGCCCCCCGCCGCCCAACCTGCCCTGGGGTCCACCGCCACCGTGCGGCTGACCCCATCGACCACGGCGGTGCAAGCCATCCGCTTGCCCACCAGCGCCCTGCGTCAGGAAGGGCAGGGCTCGGCGGTGTGGGTGCTTGACAGCAGCGCGATGACCGTGAGTTTGGTGCCGGTTCAACTGGGACCCGTGGTGGGCAGCGAGGTGGTGATTGCCTCCGGCCTGCAGCCGGGACAGCAGGTGGTGGTGGCGGGGGTGCACGTGTTGACGCCGGGACAGAAGGTCACGCTGTTCAAGCCCGTGGTCGACGCCACGCGATGAGCCGGGAGCCCAGATGACCACGACCACCAAGGGATTCAACCTCTCGCTGTGGGCTTTGCAGCACCCGGCACTCACCCGCTACCTGTTGGTGGTGTTGCTGGTGCTGGGCTTCAATGCCTACTTTCAGCTCGGGCAGGATGAAGACCCGCCGTTCACATTTCGCGCCATGGTGGTGCGCACCTATTGGCCGGGCGCCACGGCACAACAAGTGGCCGAGCAAGTCACCGACAAACTCGAGCGAACTCTGCAGGAGGTGCCTTACGCCGACAAGATCCGCAGCTACTCCAAACCGGGCGAGTCGCAAATCATCTTCCAGCTGAATGACACCTCCCGTCCCTGGGAAGTGCCCGACGTCTGGTACACCGTGCGCAAGAAGGTTGGGGACATGCGCTCCACCTTGCCCGCCGGGGTGCAAGGTCCGTTTTTCAACGACGAATTTGGCGATGTGTTTGGCGTGATGTATGCCCTGCGTGCCGACGGCTTCAATGCAGCTGAAACCAAGGCGTTTGCTGATTCGGCACGGCAGCAATTGCTGCGTGTGCACGATGTGGCCAAGGTGGAGCTCTTTGGCGTGCAGGACGAGAAGATTTATGTGGAGGTGTCGCACCGACGCCTGTCACAACTCGGACTGGATTTGAACGGCGTGTTGGCGCAACTGAGCCAGCAAAACGCGGTGGAGGGCGCCGGCACAGTCAACACCGAACTCGAGGTGGTGCAGATCCGCATCGCCGGTCAGTTCCGCGCGGTCGACGATGTGCGGTTGATGCCCATCCGTGCCGCCTCGGGACAACAACTGCGCCTGGGAGACATTGCCACCATCCGCCGTGGCACCATCGATCCACCCAGTGTGCAAGTGCACCACCAGGGCGAACCAGTGATCGTGCTGGGGGTGTCCATGGCCAAGGGCGGGGACATCATTGCCCTGGGACATGCGCTGGCTGATGCGTCGGCGCGTATCGAGTCCACCTTGCCAGCGGGCGTGAAGCTGACGCAAATCCAGGACCAGCCCAAGGCCGTCGCACGCTCGGTGAATGAATTCGTGCGCGTGCTGATCGAGGCGGTGGTGATTGTGCTGGCCGTGAGCGTGTTGTCACTGGGCTTGCACAAGGGCGGTCGCTTGGGCTTTCACATCGATCTGCGGCCCGGTCTGGTGGTGGGCATCACCATCCCCTTGGTGCTGGCGATGACTTTTTTGTTCATGCAGTACTTCGGGATCGGGCTGCACAAGATATCCCTGGGTTCTCTCATCATTGCGCTGGGCTTGCTGGTGGATGACGCCATCATTGCCGTGGAGATGATGGTGCGCAAGATGGAGGAGGGCTACGACAAGATGCGTGCCGCCACCTTTGCCTACGAAATCACCGCCATGCCCATGCTGACCGGCACACTCATCACGGCGGCAGGATTTCTGCCCATTGGCACGGCGCGCTCGATGACGGGTGAGTACACCTTTGCCATCTTTGCCGTCACCGTGATGGCCCTGTTGTTGAGCTGGTGGGTGTCGGTCTACTTTGTGCCCTACCTGGGTACACGCTTGCTCAAGGTCAAGCCGCATGGCAGCGAGGGCGGTGCGGTTGATGAGGTCTTCGATGGCCCTTTCTATGCACGATTTCGTCGTACGGTGGACTGGTGTGTGCAGCACCGTTGGATCACCATTGGCCTCACGATCGCCACGCTGGTGCTGGGTGTGCTGGGGATGGGCAAGGTGCAGCAGCAGTTTTTCCCTGACTCCAGCCGCCCGGAAATCCTGATTGAAATGTGGACGCCTGAAGGCACGTCCTTTGCGGCGAATGCCGAGGTGACGCACCGGGTCGAGACGTCCCTCATGCGGCAGCCCGGCGTGAATTCGGTGAGTTCCTGGATCGGTTCAGGTGTGCCGCGGTTTTACCTGCCGCTCGACCAGGTCTTCCCCCAAAGCAACGTGTCACAAATGATTGTGGTGCCGCAGGATTTGGCCGCCCGAGAAACCTTGCGGCGTGATTTGCCTGCGTATCTCGCCCAGGCCTTTCCCGAGGTGCGCGCACGTGTGAAATTGCTGCCCAACGGCCCCCCTGTCCCGTACCCGGTGCAGTTTCGCGTCTCGGGTCCCAACCCGCAGGAGTTGCGCGTGCGGGCCGACGAGGTCAAGCAGTTGATGCGCGACAACCCCAACACGCGTGGCGTGAATGACAACTGGAACGAATCGGTCAAGACACTCAAGCTTGATATCGACCAGGACAAGGCGCGTGCCCTGGGGGTCAGCAGCCAGTCGCTGGCGCAGGCCACCCGCACGTTTTGGAGTGGGACCACGGTGGGGCAATTTCGTGAGGGCGATCGACTGATCGACATTGTGCTGCGCCAGCCCGCCGACGAGCGCCAGGCGCTGGCGGACCTGGCTGGGGTGAATGTGCCCACGGCCTCAGGACGCAGCATCCCTTTGAGCCAGATCGCCAAGCCTGTGCTGGCCTGGGAGCCGGGGGTGATGTGGCGCGAGAACCGGGACTACGCCATCACCGTGCAGGCAGACATCGTCGAGGGCCTGCAGGGCGCCACCGTCACGAACCAGATCTGGCCCGCGCTCAGCCAATTGCAGGAGCGTTGGCGATCGAATGGCCAGGGCAGCTACCGCATTGAAATTGCCGGGGCGGTGGAAGAAAGCTCCAAAGGCTCGGCCTCCATTGCGGCCGGGGTGCCGCTCATGCTGTTCATCACCTTCACCTTGCTGATGCTGCAACTGCAAAGCTTCAGCCGCGCCATGCTGGTGTTTCTGACCGGTCCGATGGGCATTGCCGGGGTGGCCGGTGCCTTGTTGGTGCTGGACCGCCCGTTCGGCTTTGTGGCCTTGCTGGGGGTGATTGCCCTCATGGGAATGATTCAGCGCAATTCGGTGATTCTGATCGACCAGATCGAGCAGGACCGTGCCCAGGGCGTGCCCGCCTGGGACGCTGTCGTCGAGTCTGCCGTGCGGCGACTGCGCCCCATCGTGTTGACCGCGGCAGCCGCGGTGCTGGCCATGATTCCCTTGTCGCGCAGTGTCTTCTGGGGACCCATGGCGGTGGCCATCATGGGCGGTCTGATCCTCGCCACGGTGCTGACCCTGCTGGCTTTGCCCGCCATGTACGCGGCCTGGTTCCGGGTTCGCCGAGAACCAACAGCCTGAAAAGCCGCTGCCCTAGGGCCTCTCAGGAGGCCTTCTCTGACAGGTTAAAATGCTCGATTGACCGAACAAACGGTGGGTGGTCTGTCTGGCAGGCCGCCCACACGTGTTTTTGGAACCGCGCGGGTGGCGAAATTGGTAGACGCACCAGGTTTAGGTCCTGACGCCAGCAATGGTGTGGGGGTTCGAGTCCCCCCCCGCGCACCAACCGCATTGCGGCCTCGGCCCCTCAGGACCGAAGCCAACTTACCAGGATTCAGGAGAAACCCATGGCAGTCAACGTTGAAACCCTAGACAAGCTCGAACGCAAGATCACCCTCAACCTGCCGGTCGAGACGATTCGAGACGAAGTCAACACCCGCTTGAAGCGTCTGGCCCGTCAGGTCAAGATCGATGGTTTTCGTCCCGGCAAGGTGCCGATGAACATCGTGGCTCAGCGCTACGGTTACTCGGTCCACTATGAAGTCATGAACGACAAGGTGGGCGAGGCTTTCAACCAGGCGGCCACCGAAGCGCAATTGCGCGTGGCCGGCCAGCCCCGCATCAACGAGACCGAAGGCGCGCCGGAAGGCCAGATGGCCTTCGAGGCCATCTTCGAGGTCTACCCGGAAGTCAAGATCGCCGACCTGTCCTCGGTCGAGATCGAGCGCGTCACCGCTGACGTCACCGACGAAGCCATCGACAAGACCATCGGCATCCTGCGCAAGCAGCGCCGCACCTTCGCCCAGCGCTCGCTCGAGTCCCAGGCTGCTGATGGAGACCGCGTGTCGGTCGACTTCATTGGCAAGATCGATGGTGAACCGTTCGAAGGCGGCAAGGCTGACGACTTCCAGTTCATCGTCGGCGAAGGCCAGATGCTGAAGGAATTTGAAGACGCCGTGCGCGGCATGAAAGTCGGCGACAGCCGTACCTTCCCCTTGAGCTTCCCCGCCGATTACCACGGCAAGGATGTTGCCGGCAAGACCGCCGATTTTCTGGTCACCCTGAAGAAGCTTGAAGCCTCCCACGAGCCCGAGGTCACCGACGAGCTGGCCAAGTCGCTGGGCGTGGCTGATGGCACCGTGGAAGGCTTGCGCGCCGATATCCGCAAGAACCTGGAGCGTGAGGTCAAGTCCCGTTTGCTGGGCCGCAACAAACAGGCTGCCCTGGAGGCCCTGGTGGCCCAGGCCGAACTCGAGTTGCCCCAGGCCATCGTGCAGGCCGAACTCGGTCGCATGATCGAAGGTGCTCGCAACGATCTCAAGCAGCGTGGCATCAAGGACGCCGACAAGGCTCCGATTCCCGAAGAGATCTTCCGCCCCCAGGCCGAAAAGCGCGTTCGCATGGGACTGGTGGTGTCCGAGTTGGTGCGCACGCACAACCTCTCGGCCACGGCCGAGCAGATCAAGGCGCACATCGAAGACCTGGCCTCCAGCTACGAGAAGCCCGAGGATGTCGTGCGCTGGTACTACCAGGACATGAACCGTCTGGGCGAGGTCGAGGCCATGGTGGTCGAGAACAACGTGACCCAGCATGTCCTCGCGCAAGTCAAGGTCAAGGACAAGTCCGTATCCTTCGACGAGCTGATGGGTCAAGCCTGACCCGTTCATGGAGACTGAACTGATGAGTGCACTGGAAACCCAAGCCCTCGGGTTGATCCCGATGGTGATTGAACAGTCGGGACGCGGCGAGCGCTCCTACGACATCTACTCGCGCCTGCTCAAAGAGCGCGTGATCTTCCTGGTGGGGCCGGTGAATGACCAGACGGCCAACCTGGTGGTGGCCCAGTTGCTGTTCCTGGAAAGCGAAAACCCTGACAAGGACATCTCGCTCTACATCAACTCGCCGGGCGGGTCGGTGAGCGCGGGCATGGCCATTTTCGACACCATGAACTTCATCAAGCCCAACGTGTCCACCCTGTGCATCGGCATGGCAGCCAGCATGGGCGCTTTCTTGCTGGCGGCTGGCGAGAAGGGCAAGCGCTTTGCGCTGCCTAACGCCAAGGTCATGATCCACCAGCCCCTGGGCGGCACCCAAGGCCAGGCCACCGAGATCGAAATCCACGCGCGCGAGATCCTCAAGACCCGCGAGCAGCTCAACCGCATCCTGGCCGATCGCACCGGGCAACCCCTGGAGAAGATCGAGCGTGACACCGAGCGCGATTACTATCTGTCGGCCGACGAGTCCAAAGACTATGGGCTGGTCGATCAGGTGATCGCCAAGCGCCCCTGATTCCCGGCAGGGTTCCCCGAGCAGACGGCGCCCCCCGCGGGGCGCCGTCTGCTTTTGGGTATCATAGAGACAACTACATAGAGGCACGCTTTTCATGGCCGACAAAAAAGGCTCTTCCGGCGAAAAAACCCTGTACTGCTCGTTCTGCGGCAAGAGCCAGCACGAAGTCAAAAAACTCATCGCAGGACCGTCTGTGTTCATCTGCGATGAATGCATTGATTTGTGCAACGAAATCATCCGCGATGAATTGCCCAATGCCGAGATCACCAAGGACGGACGGGGTGATTTGCCCACCCCGCTGGACATCAAAAACAACCTGGATGGATATGTCATCGGTCAGGAAGTTGCCAAACGCACTTTGTCCGTGGCGGTGTACAACCACTACAAGCGTTTGCGCCACCAGGAAAAATCCAAGCGCGATGATGTCGAGCTCTCCAAGAGCAACATCCTGCTGATTGGCCCCACGGGCTCTGGCAAGACGCTGCTGGCCCAGTCCCTCGCGCGCATGCTGGATGTGCCCTTTGTGATGGCTGATGCCACCACCCTCACCGAAGCCGGTTATGTCGGCGAGGACGTCGAGAACATCATTCAAAAGCTGCTGCAAAGCTGTGACTACGATGTGGAGCGCGCCCAGCGCGGCATCGTCTACATCGACGAGATTGACAAAATCTCGCGCAAATCAGACAACCCCTCCATCACGCGCGACGTCTCCGGCGAGGGTGTGCAACAGGCGCTGCTGAAACTGATCGAAGGCACCATGGCCAGCATCCCCCCCCAGGGCGGACGCAAGCATCCCAACCAGGATTTTTTGCAGGTCGACACCACCAACATCCTCTTCATTTGCGGCGGAGCGTTTGCGGGTCTTGAGAAAGTCATCGAGTCCCGCACCGAATCCTCCGGCATCGGCTTTGGTGCTTCAGTGCGCAGCAAACAACAGCGCAGCCTGACCGAGGTGTTCGGTGAGGTGGAGCCGGAAGACCTGATCAAGTTCGGCCTGATTCCCGAATTGGTGGGTCGCCTGCCTGTGGTGGCCACCCTGGCAGAACTCTCCGAGGATGCGCTGGTGCAAATCCTCACCGAACCCCGCAACGCGGTGGTCAAGCAGTTCTCCAAACTGCTCGCCATGGAAGGCGTGGATTTGGAGATTCGTCCTGCTGCTTTGCGGGCCATCGCACGCAAGGCCCTGGCGCGCAAGACCGGTGCCCGGGGCTTGCGGTCTATCCTTGAACTGTCCCTGATCGACACCATGTTTGATCTGCCTAGCGACACGAATGTGGAGCGGGTGGTGGTTGACGAATCGACCATTGACGAAAGCAAACCCCCTTTGTTGGTGTACCGCGAGGCGGCCAAGAAAGCCTGATATTCCCAGGGGCAACGAGGATCGTTGTCCCTCTTTTGATGGAAGGTTGACCATGTCTGGACAATCCCCGCTGCCCTCAGATCCCATCGATCTGCCCCTCTTGCCGCTGCGTGATGTGGTGGTCTTCCCCCACATGGTGATCCCCCTGTTCGTGGGGCGTCCCAAGAGCATCAAGGCGTTGGAGGCTTCCATGGCCGCCGAACGTCGCATCATGCTGGTCGCGCAGAAAGCGGCGGCCAAGGATGAACCCGCTGTCACCGACATGTTTGATGTGGGTTGCATGGCCACCATCCTGCAAATGCTGAAACTGCCCGACGGTACCGTGAAGGTGCTGGTGGAAGGTCAGCAGCGCGCCCATGTCAACAACATCGTGGAAGGCGAAGAGCATTTCACCGCCACCATCACCCCGATGTCGCCCACGGCAGACCCCAGCATCGACACCGAGATCGAAGCCCTGCGTCGTGCGGTCATGCAACAGTTTGACCAGTACGTCAAACTCAACAAGAAGATTCCGCCCGAGATCCTCACCTCGATCGCCAGCATTGACGACGCGGGTCGACTGGCCGACACCATTGCCGCACATTTGCCGCTCAAGCTCGAGAACAAGCAGGTTGTGCTCGACCTGATCGAGGTGAAGCCGCGGCTGGAAAACCTGTTTGAGCAGATCGAGCGCGAGGTCGATATTCTCAATGTCGACAAGCGTATCCGTGGGCGCGTCAAACGCCAGATGGAGAAAAACCAGCGCGACTTCTACCTCAACGAGCAGGTCAAGGCGATCCAGAAAGAGCTGGGCGAAGGCGAAGAGGGGGCCGACATCGAGGAGATCGAGAAAAAGATCAAACTCGCCAAGATGCCCGCTGATGCGCGCAAGAAAGCCGAGGGCGAACTCAAGAAGCTCAAGCTCATGTCACCCATGTCGGCCGAGGCCACGGTGGTTCGCAACTACATCGATGTGCTGGTGGGCCTGCCCTGGAGCAAGCGCACCAAGATCAAACACGACCTGGGCAACGCCGAGGATGTGCTCAACGAAGACCACTACGGGTTGGAGAAGGTCAAGGACCGGATCCTCGAGTATTTGGCGGTGCAGCAGCGTGTCGACAAGGTCAAGGCGCCCATTCTGTGTCTGGTGGGCCCGCCGGGCGTGGGGAAGACCTCGCTGGGGCAGTCCATCGCCAAGGCCACCGGACGCAAGTATGTGCGCATGGCCCTGGGGGGCATGCGTGACGAAGCTGAAATCCGCGGCCATCGTCGCACCTACATCGGCGCCTTGCC
>JACCDM010017134.1_pt1 | contig 27823 bp, 38 predicted proteins | sample 7445851 | NCBI WGS metagenome assembly JACCDM01 (sample SAMN15323438, study PRJNA562643) | freshwater metagenome | isolation source: river surface water | place: USA:Blue River Watershed | collected 2017-08-16
CGATTACGAATGGCGCTGGATCAATTACGATCGCGTCGACGGGCGGTGGCGGTGGGTCTGGTGACGGCGGTGCATACGCCTGGTTCTTATCTTAAGAGGTAAACATGAAAACTTTAGTTCTTGACGGCACCGCGATCAGCATACAGGTGGCAATGTCCACCTCGGCAGCCACTACTAACCCCACATTCGTTGCGACCTATGCCGACAATGCAGGTTCTGGTATTACTGAGGGTGCAACCGATGGCGCGTTGAATGGCTCGACCGATGTGACCGTGGTGCCAGCACCTACTGGCTCGAACCGCCGCGTCATTAAAGACATTACGATCTATAACGGCGACTCAGCAGCCGTTACGGTGTTCGTTAAGTACGACAACAACGCAACTCAGCGCACACTGGCTAAAGTGGTGCTGCAAGTAGGTGACACCTGGACGACTGACGGCACCTTCGACACTAACGGCAATCTGAAGACGGTTGCTGGTACAGTCAATCTGGCCACGCAAGTCTCTGGCACGCTGCCAGTGGCAAACGGTGGTACAGGCACCACGACACTAACAGGCGTATTGAAAGGCAATGGCACATCGGCCTTCACGGCCGCCACTGCTGGTACTGACTATCTGGCCCCTCCCAGCGGCACTGCGATTCTGAAAGCCAATAGCGGCGGCGCGCTGGCTAATGCTACAGCAGGAACAGACTATTTGGCTCCTCCTAGCGGCACAGCGATTTTGAAAGCTAACTCTGGCGGTGCATTGGCTAACGCTACTGCTGGTACTGATTATGCTGGAATTGATACAGATCAGACGTTTACCGGTAGTCAACGTGGTGCGGTAAGTACAGCTAATACTGCTAGTTTTGATATGAACGCGGCAAATAACTTTTCTTGTACTCCTACTGGAACCGTTACTTTGACGTTTACGAATATTACGGCTGGTCAGTCTGGTTTCATAAAACTGGTTAATGGATCGAACTACACTATTGCAGCAGCATCAACAACTAAAGTTGCGACTGGTGTGCTGACCACTTTATCGGCTACTGGCACTTATCTATTGTCGTATTTTTCTGATGGCACGAATGTATTTGTCACGGCCAGTGCTGCATTGGCATAAGGACACAGCATGACAATCCTTCAATCAGGAATATCTCAAGCTGCTGCTGCTGCCAGCGGCTATCAGATTGCTCGCAGCTTACGGTTCAACAGCACGGATAGTGCGTATCTGAACAGGACTCCAGCATCTGCTGGAAATAGACAGAAATGGACTTGGAGTGGATGGGTAAAACGCTCTGCTCTCGGCACAGAGCAATTGCTGTTTCATGCGTATAACGGCAGCAACCCTGTGCGAACAACGATCACCATTAAAAATACAGATCAGATTGAGTTTACGATTGCTGATGGTGGTTATGACGTTTGCACAACAACCGCTCTGTTCCGCGATGTTGGTGCGTGGTTTCACCTATGTGTTGGACTTGATTCAACGCAGGCTACGGCTGCGAATAGGCTTTCCATTGAAGTAAACGGTGTGTCGGTTGCGTATAGCAGCTCCGTAACACAAAACAGAAACGGCGATGTCAATACTACGAACGCCCATCACATAGGTTCATACGGAGGTGGCAGCTATCTTGCTGGATACTTGGCTGACGTTCGGTTTATTGATGGTCAGAAGCTGGCTGCAAGTAACTTTGCTGCGGCAGACGCCAACACAGGTGTCTGGTCGCCTATTGCTTACACCGGAACCTACGGCACGAACGGCTTCTGGCTGAAGCTCGACGACAACAGCAACAACACGGCTACGACGCTCGGCAAGGACTCCAGCGGCAACGGTAACAACTGGACGCCGAATAACCTCAGCGTGACCGCAGGCGCAGGAAACGACAGCCTTGTTGACAGCCCGACCAACTACGGCACGGACACGGGCGCAGGCGGCGAGGTGCGGGGGAATTACGCGACGTTGAACCCGCTTCGCGCCACAGCCACGCTGGTGAACGGGAATCTGCAATTCACTGGCCCTGCATCCGGCGGCGCTCAAGGAACTTATGCCACGATGGCCGTAACTTCCGGAAAGTGGTATTGGGAGGTAACGCCGACTACTGTTGCCGGAACTTATTACCCGAGCATTGGCGTCAGCACCGACTTGGCGTACTCGCCATCGTCGCAGCCCGGCGTAGATGCCGCCGGCTACATGTACATGGCTAACGGGCAGAAGTTCAACAACAACGCCCTTGGCGCTTACGGCGCTTCTTACGCAGCAAACGATGTTATCGGCGTTGCTCTTGATATGGACGCCGGAACTATCACGTTCTATAAGAACGGCGTTTCGCAGGGACAGGCTTACACCGGCGTAACAGGCACAGCAACGCCGGTTCTTGGTAACACTGGAGCAGCGACAGCAAGCGCAGGTTATATCAACTTCGGCCAGCGCCCGTTCTCCTACACAGCGCCCTCTGGCTTCAAAGCACTGAACACGCAGAACCTGCCTACGCCAGCTATTGGGGCGAGTGCATCGACGCTGGCCGGGAAGTACATGAACGTCAAGCTGTACACAGGCAACGGAAGCACTACAGGAACTACGCAGGCGATCACCGGCCTCGGATTCCAGCCTGATTTAGTGTGGATTAAATCTCGTAGCTCTAGCACTTACACGCATCTGCTTACTGACGCAGTTCGTGGAGCAAACAAGATTTTGTTTTCTCCGCTTCAGGATTCAGAAGCGACAGTAACCAATGTCATGAATTCATTTGATTCAGACGGGTTCACAGTCGCCTACAACTCAAGCTACTCCGCAGCAGTTTCAAACGCAAATGCAGCTACGTTTGTTGGATGGGGCTGGAAAGGCGGTAATGCAAGCGTATCTAACAATGCAGGAACTATTAGCAGCACGGTTAGTGCAAACACGACTGCTGGCGTCTCCATTGTGGGCTATACAGGCACTGGAGCAAACGCGACAGTAGGTCACGGCCTTGGCGTTGCCCCCAAGTTCATCATCGTCAAAAACCGCACGACAGGAACTAGGGATTGGGAGTGCTACCACGCCGGACTGACAAGTGCGGCTTATCGTATTCGTTTGAATGTCACTGCGGCAGAAAGCAGTGCCCCAACAATGTGGAACAGCACTGCTCCGACAAGCTCTGTGTTTTCGCTTGGTACTGATGCCGACGTTAATGCGAGCGGAAATAACTATGTCGCCTACTGCTTCGCCGAAGTCGCAGGATTCTCCAAATTCGGTAAATACATCGGCAATGGCAATGCTGATGGCCCGTTTGTGTACTGCGGATTCCGTCCTAGATTTATCTTGGTAAAACGCTCCGATGCAATTGACTCTTGGATGATCTACGACACATCAAGAATGCCGTACAACATAGCGAATTTGGCGTTATACCCAAACGCAAGTACAGCAGAGACTACTGAAACAAATAATCCATTCGATATTTTGTCAAATGGTTTCAAAATGCGCGGCACCGGTACGACTACAAATGCAAGCTCTGGTACATACGTTTTCGCGGCATTCGCAGAAGCCCCATTCAACTACGCAAGAGCGAGGTAATCATGTTCACTCTCAACAATGTCCCAATCAGCATCGACAACGAATACACCACGCCAGAAGGCGTGACCTACCCGCACTTGCGCGACCCGGCTGTGCGCGAGGCACTTGGCGTTGTCGAAGTCGCAGACGACCCTTGGTACGACCAGCGGTTCTACTGGGGTGTAGACAATCCTAAAGACATTGACCAGTTGAAGGCGCAGTGGATCGCACAGACCAAGCAGATAGCCAATGCAACGCTGGCACAGACTGACTGGATGGTCATTCGCAAGGCAGAGCGCAATATCGATATTCCTGAAGATGTGGCTACAGCCCGTGCTGCTGCAATTCAAGGGGCTAACGATAAAGAGGCTGCGATTACTGCTGCGACTACGGTTGAAGAACTGATTGCTGCGGTCTTCCCACCTGCACCCGTAGTCGTTGAAGAAATAGAAGAAAGCGCCGAATGACGCCTGAGTTACAAAAATACTACGAAGACAGGTTCGCCATGATGGCCACGCCAGGCTGGCGTGACCTGATTGACGACATTGAAAAAATAAAAGAATCGCTCAACAACATTTCTGTTGTGGAGAACGAAAAAGATTTACAATTTAAGAAGGGTGAGTTATCGATACTAACCTGGCTGTCCACATTAAAACAGGTCAGCGAACAGGCTTACGAGGACTTGCAAGATGAAAAGAATGTATGAATTTGTCTGTGAAAGCGGACAGCGCATCGAACGGTTCACGTCTTATGAGGACAAGACCGTTAGTTGCAATTGCGGCAAGTTAGCCAGCCGCGTAATATCTGCCACACCGTTTAGGTTGGAGGGGTGGTCGGGGCATTTCCCGACGGCTTTTCATCAATTTGATAAAAAGCACCGCGACAAGCTAAAATCGGAGCAGAAGGCGAACAGATAAGCAGAAATGCCCTGTTCATGTTTAATCCTGGGAACCAAAAGATGGCAGGAAAAGGAACTTCGACATGTTGATAGATAAAGAACCCGAGATGCCGAGCGAAATCGAGGCAGACGACGCGAAACTACCCGAAATTGAAGATAGCACCAAGGCCCCAGCGCCTGAAGTGCCCGATCGATACAGAAACAAATCGATCGATGACATCATCAAAATGCACCAAGAAGCCGAAAAAGTGATCGGCCGACAGGCGCAAGAAGTCGGGGAAGTGCGAAAGCTGGCAGATGAGCTCATCAAGCAGAATCTCAGCGGCCGATCGCAACCTGTTGAGCAAAAAGAGCCTGAAGTGGACTTCTATGAAGACCCTCAGAAGGCGATTCAGCAAACAGTAGCAACTCATCCTGACGTTGTAGCCGCAAGGCAGGCGTCGCTTGAGTTTAAAAAAATGCAAACGCAGCAGCGCATGGCGCAAGAGCATCCTGACTTTATGCAGGTGGCAGCTGACCCAGAGTTTCACGCATGGGTCAAGTCGTCTCCGATACGTCTGGAGCTTTACGCCAAGGCAGATGCTCAGTTTGATTTTGATGCTGGTAATGAATTGCTCTCTACCTACAAGGCTATTAAGGGCGTCAAGACGCAGCAGGTGCAGTCAGAAGCTAAAGACAAGCGCCAGCAGCAGATGAAGTCCGCACAAGTCGACACAGGTGGAACTGGAGAGTCTTCAAAGCGTGTCTACCGTAGGGCAGACCTGATTCGGCTAAAAATGACCGATCCGGCTCGCTACGATGCGTTACAGCCTGAAATTATGGCGGCGTATGCAGAAGGTCGGGTCAAGTAAATATTACTTTTGACTTTAGGAGTTAGACATGGCAACCGCATTTAGCCCAGCAAATAGTGTAACGACCACTACAGCAGCAACCTTTATTCCAGAGATTTGGAGTGATGAAATTGTTGCGTCGTACAAGAAGAACCTCGTTCTGGCCAATCTGGTCATGAAGATGAACTTCCGTGGCAAGAAAGGCGACACCGTTCACGTTCCGTCCCCAACCCGTGGCTCCGCCTCGGCAAAAGGCGCAACCAACGCTGTTACCCTGATCGCTGCGACCGAGAACGAAGTGCAAATCTCGATCGACAAGCACTACGAGTACAGCCGCCTGATCGAAGACATCGTTGAAACGCAAGCGCTGACCTCGCTGCGTCAGTTCTATACTGACGACGCTGGTTACGCTCTGGCCAAGCAGGTTGACACCGATCTGATTCAGCTGGGCCGCGCATTCAATGGTGCTACGATCGGCACCAACGACTACGCCACCTCGGCTGCGTCGACCAAAGCCTACATCGGCTCGGACGGCACCACGGCATACAACAGCTCGACTTCGAACGCTGCTGCACTGACCGACGCTGCAATCCGCCGCACGATCCAGCGTCTGGATGACAACGACACTCCGATGGACGGTCGTTTCTTCATCATCCCTCCGTCGTCGCGTAACACCCTGATGGGTCTAGCTCGCTACACCGAGCAGGCATTCGTCGGCAATGGCAACGCGATCCGCAACGGCGAAATCGGCAATCTGTACGGCATCCCCGTGTTCGTTACCTCCAACGCTGACTACGGCGCAGGTAACACCGGCGCTGACCGTATCTGCCTGATGGGCCACCGCGACGCGATGGTGCTGGTTGAGCAGATGGGCGTTCGTTCGCAGACCCAGTACAAGCAGGAATACCTGGCAACTCTCTACACCGCAGACATGATCTACGGCGTGAAGGCCATGCGTACTGCTGCTACCGTCGGTGCTGCTACTTCGTCGTCGGCTTTTGCTCTGGCTGTTCCGGCCTAATTGAGCCCCCGGCCTTCGGGCCGGGGATTAACCTTTAGGAGAACATCATGGCAAATGCAACTTCCGTAGTAGTCCGCGCTGGTAACGACCAGTTTCGCGGTTTGTTTTCTGATACTTGGCTGGTTCGCGCAACGATTGACGCCGACAGCCTTGACGATGGCGCTGGCGATACCGACACCGTAGCTGTTCCGGGCGTTGCCCTGGGCGATATGGTGCTGGGCGCATCTCTTAGCGTCGATGAGGCAGGCTTGATCGTAGAGGCTTACGTCAGTGCAGCTAACGTCGTCAGCATTCGTTTCCAAAACGAGACTGGCGGCACGGTTAACCTGGCATCTAGCACTTTGCGTCTGGTCGTCGCTCGTTCGTTGGCCTAATAATCGGGGGTTTCGACCCCCGATTTTTTACTGGAGCATTTATGTCTGCAACTTTTCGCTGCCTCTCCAGCGGTCAAACCGTCACCTTCACGCTTCAGCATGACATCGACAGCATGAAGGGCCACGCCGGTTACGTCCGAGTGGATGAGGAAGGAAACGAAGAATCCTTGCATCAAGACGCTGTACGCACTGATACCGCATTTTCAGCCCCGATACCTCAAATGAGGCGACCCGGCCGTCCAAGGAAACAGGAAAATGTCTGAAATTGATCTGAGAGAGTTTGGAAAACTCGAAGCGCAAGTAGAAGTCCTCCAGTCTGAGGTTCACGCCTTGCGCGAGGACGTCAAACTGCTGCTGGAAATGGCCAACAAGTCAAAGGGTGGCCTCTGGGCTGGCATGGCTGTTGTATCAGCCGTAACCAGCATTGGTACATTTATCGTCGATAGGATGGTATTCAAATGAAGATGACCAAGGCAGACAAGAAGGTTAAGAAGGTGATGGGCGAATACAAGGCTGGCACGCTGCACTCCGGCAAAGGTGGCCCCGTCGTCAAGTCCCGCAAGCAGGCAGTGGCCATCGCGCTCTCGGAAGCTGGCAAGTCTTTGCCGCAGCGCGGCATGCGCACTGCCAAGAACCGGATGAAGAAATGAAAAAGCCGATCTGGGACCAGACTCGGCCAAAGAAATTGGGCGCGCCTAAGAAGCTATCGCCCGGCCAGAAGAGTGCCGCCAAGCGTATGGCAGCCAAGGCTGGCAGGCCCTACCCGAATTTAGTCGACAATATGAGAGCAGCGAGGAAAAAATGAGCGCCAAGACGCCCGCATGGCAGAGGAAAGCCGGTCAAAACCCTAAGGGCGGCTTGAATGCCAAGGGCAGGGCGTCCTATAATGCCGCCACAGGTGGCAATTTGAAAGCTCCGGTCAAGTCCGGAGACAACCCCAGACGAGCTTCTTTTCTCGCCAGGATGGGTAACATGCCCGGCCCTGAAATTAAAGACGGTGAGCCAACCCGGCTCTTGTTGTCTTTACGGGCTTGGGGCGCATCCTCCAAGGCGGACGCAAAGGCAAAAGCTAGAGCTATATCCGCAAGGAATAAGGCGAAAAGCAAATGACCTACTTAGAAATCGTCAACTCCATCATGGGGCGCCTGCGCGAGCCGTCTGTCTCGACGGTCGCACTGACCTCTTACTCCCAGCTAATCGGCAAGTTCGTCAACGACGCCAAGCGTCAGATCGAAGACTCTTTCGACTGGAACGCGCTGGGGATGGAAGTCGATATCACGACAGTCGCTGGCACCTACGAGTACGCGCTGACAGGCGCTGGCCAAAAGTTTCGCGTCACCAGCAACCCCTTGAACACCACCAGCAATGTCGTCATGCAGCCAATTTCGGTTGCCGACATGCGCCAGCGCCAGAACTTCACACCTATCGTCCAGAACATCCCAACGCAGTATTGCTTTGAGGGTGTGGATGGGAGCGGAGACGCCAAGGTGCAACTTTATGGCCGACCAAACGGCGTCTACACCCTGAAATTTTTCTTGTGTGTGCCGCAGGCTGATCTATCCGCAGACGGCGACGTGCCGCTGGTCAATGACAAGCTGATCGAACAAAACGCCTACGCTCGCGCGCTGGTTGAGCGCGGCGAAGATGGCGGTTTATCGTCATCTGAAGCCTATGCGCTGTACCGCTCCATGCTGTCGGATTACATTGCTTTGGAAGCCACGCGCTTTCCTGAGATGCAGGAGTTTGTCGCTATATGAGCCAACAGTTAGAGCGCTTTTCGATTTCTGCGCCAGGCTTTTATGGCCTGAACACCCAAGATTCGCCGCTTGATCTTGCGGCGGGTTTTGCTTTGGTGGCGCAGAATTGCATTCTCGACCAGTACGGTCGTATGGGCGCTCGTAAAGGCTGGGCAAAAGTAAACACCAGTACTGGCAACTTAGGTGCAAACGATGTAGGCGTCATTCATGAACTAGTCCAGACTGATGGTTCTGTGACAGTCTTGTGCGCAGGAAACAATAAGCTCTTCAAACTGAGCGGTACTAGCCTAGTTGAGTTGACCTACGGCGGCGGCGCTACAGCGCCTACGATTACAGCCAGTAACTGGCAGTGCGCGTCGCTCAACGGCATCACGTATTTTTTTCAGGCAGGTCATGATCCGCTGATATATGACCCAGCGGTTAGCACCACGACCTACCGGCGTGTGAGCGAGAAAACTGGCTATGCAGGCACAGTGCCTCTAGGCAATATTTGCATCTCTGCTTATGGCCGTCTCTGGATTGCAGGTAGTAATGCCGATAAGACGACACTGACGTTTTCTGATTTGCTATCCGGTCATGTCTATACGGGCGGCACTGCTGGCACACTAAACGTCAATTCTGTTTGGCCAAACGGCGCAGATGAGATAACCGGGCTGGCAGCGCATAACGGCTTTTTGTTTATCTTCGGCAAACGCCAGATTTTGGTCTATCAAGGCGCGACAGCTCCATCGACGATGTCGCTGTACGACACAGTGATTGGTATTGGCTGCCAATGGCGCGATTCGATCCAGAGTACGAACACAGATGTCGTGTTTCTGTCGAATAGTGGTATACGGTCGATTATGCGTACTATCCAAGAAAAGTCTGCGCCGTTCCGCGACCTATCGAAAAATGTGCGCAATGACTTGATGCAGTTGGTAGCTGGCGAAGACCCTGACAATATTAAAGCGGTGTACTCCGAAGTAGACGCGTTTTATTTATTGACTCTACCAACCGCTGGCCAGGTATATGTATTGGATACCCGCGCAGTTATGCAAGACGGGTCATCACGCGCTACCACTTGGACGCACATAGAGCCCACCGCGCTGTGCGCTCGTCGTAATGGCGATCTGTTAATTGGTAGGCCAGGGTATATCGGTAAGTATTCTGGGTATCTCGACGATACCGAAACCTATCGTATGGCTTACTACACTAACCATGCGGATTTAGGTGATATAACCGTCACGTCTATTGTTAAGCGTATATCGATTGTCGTTATCGGTGGGTCTGACCAAGTAGTCACGATTAAATGGGGCTACGATTTCTCCGAGAATTATTTATCAGAAAACGTCACTATCCCTACGCAAGGTATATCGGAATACGGAATTGCCGAATATGGCGCTAACGGTGTGCCTGTGGCGCAGTACGCTGGCGGTATCGTGATCCAAACCCTGACGTCGCAAGCAACTGGATCAGGCAAAGTGGTGCAGACAGGCTACGAGGCTGAAGTAGATGGATTCGAGTTGTCTATCCAGAAGATTGAAATTTTGGCCAAACGTGGCCGGATTAGTTAAGGAGTAGTCATGTCAGACTATACAAAATCGACAGACTTTGCATCGAAAGATTCGCTGCCATCTGGTAACGCGGCGAAGATCGTCAAAGGCACTGAGATTGACACCGAGTTTAATAATATCGCGACAGCGATCGCGACCAAAGCTGATCTGGCTAGTCCATCACTGACCGGTAGTCCTACAGCACCAACGCAGTCAACCGGTGACAGCTCAACCAAGTTGGCCACTACAGCGTTTGTTGCGGCAGCACTTTCTGCTTTGTATCCGGTCGGATCTATTTATACAAACGCATCCGTTAGCACTAACCCGGCGACTTTACTTGGGTTTGGTACATGGACAGCGTTTGGCGCAGGCCGCGTATTAGTGGGTATTGATGGGTCGGATAGCTCTTTTGATACAGCAGGCGAAACCGGCGGTTCTAAAGACGCTACTGTTGTAAGCCACACCCACACTGCGTCTACCTCATCATCTGGCTCTCACCAACACGAAAGTAACGGCACTAACATCCGCGTGCAGGTTGGCTTAGATGGCGGCACAGCGTATTCCGGCTATACAACTAGCTCTAACTCAACAAACATAACTACGACGCCGGTGGCTTCGGCTGGCTCGCATACTCACTCAGTTACGGTTAATAGCACTGGATCGTCTGGTACAAATGCTAATTTGCAGCCGTACATCGTGGTGTATATGTGGCGTCGGACTGCATGAGTGCGATTGAAAAACAGCTCGAAGATTTTGGTGGCGGCATCACCCATCATTTTTCTGATGGGCTGTATGCCAAAGAAGCATTTGTGCCAGCAGGCACTGCGATATTGAAACATACGCACGACTTTAATCATCTGTCGATTTTGGCTAAAGGAAAAGTAGCTGTAATGGCAGATGAAGTAGTACAGGTTATTGAGGCGCCAGCTTGCATAGAGATTAAGGCTGGCGTAACACATGGGGTCAAGGCAATTACTGACTGTGTTTGGTTTTGTATCCACGCAACGGACGAGAAAGACCCTGCGAAAGTGGATGACGTTTTAATTAAGGGGTACTGACATGCCTATCGGTGGATTGATTAGCGCTGGCGCAAGTTTGCTAGGCGGATATCTTCAAGGTGAGGCCGCCAAAGATGCGGCTGAAACGTCTGCGGGCGCGCAGGTACAAGCGGCCAAAATAGCGGCTGAAGAGTCCCGCTTTAGGCCGGTCGGCATGACGACTCGTTTTGGTACGAGTCAGTTTGGTTTCGACCCCAAGACTGGGCGCCTATCAAGCGCAAGTTACGCGGTCAGTCCTGAACTTAAAGCGTATCAAGACCGATTAGCGGCGCTTTTAGGTGGTCAGCTTGGCCAAGCCGAAGCTGCCGCAGGAATGTACGCGCCACTGACAGGCGCTGCCGAGCGCATGTTTGGTTTGGGCGAGAGTTACCTAGCGCAGTCGCCTGAACAAGTAGCCCAACAATATATGCAGCGCCAAATGGATTTACTGGCGCCTAGCCGTGAGCGTCAGCTGAACGAACTTCGCAACCAAGTGTTCCAGACTGGCCGTGGTGGCTTGGCGGTCGGCGCGACTGGCACACGCCCGTCAGGCGCTGCTGGTTTAGGTGCTGCAAGCCCTGAGATGGAAGCCTACTACAACGCACTGGCACAGCAAGACGCAGCGCTGGCAGCGCAAGCGCAGCAGGCTGGCCAACAGCAGCTGGCGTTCGGTACTGGTCTGTTCGGCACAGGTGCTGGTTTGCTGGGTCAATTCCAAGCGGGCCAAGTAGGCGCGCTGGCGCCATTCACCTCCTATCTGGGTGGTGTGAGCTCGCTGGAAAGCCTTGGTATGCAGCCGTTCGAGTTGGGCGTGAATTTAGGTGGCCGCAACGTCAACACCGCAGGCGCTCAAGCGCTACTGCAAGGTGGCCTGGGCGCCGCGCAAGCAATGCAGCAGGCTAATGCGTACAGCCCGATAGGTTCTGCCTTGACTGGCCTTGGTTCTACTATGCAGCAACAGCAATACATGAACAGGCTATTCCCCACAGCGCCAGCGCCTGTTGAAGAACGGCAGTTTAGACCAATCGCTACTGCACCAGCGATACCGACAGCAGCCCCATCATCCAGCCCGTGGTCTGGTGGTTTTTACGCATACTAAGGAGTAGACATGGCCAGCGAAATCCTAGGTCTGTTCACGACGCCAGATCAATACAACTTAATGCAACAGCAGGCGACTGACGCCAGAGCGCTACAGTACGCCCAGCTAAACCCATTCCAGCGCGCGGAGATGAGTCTGTACCGTGGCGGCGCAGGTCTGGGCGGCGCTATCGGCGGCATATTTGGTATGCAAGACCCGCAATTGCGCATGATTATCCAGCGCCAGCAATTGTCGCAGGGTCTGGATATGTCTAATCCAGATGCCATCATGCAGGCGGCTCAACAGGCAGCAGACCTGGGCGATATGCAGTTTGCTACTGTGTTAGCAGATTATGGGCGCAAAGCTGCATCTGAATTAGCGCTGGCGCAACAGCGTATGCGTGAAGGCCGTGCAGCTGCTACCCCAAAAGAACTGCAAATAGCTCAAGCACGCGCTGAACTGTTAGACCGCCAAGCACAAATAGAGGCGCTTCCAGACTCTGAGGAAAAAGCGCGCTCTTTGGGGATTATTAAGAACACACTGGCAGGCCTTAACGCTACGGCACGTCAAGGCCAAATACCTGACTCTATAGAGATTGCGCGGGAGCTGGCGCTGGAGAAAGGTCCAGAAGGGTCTGATGCTTACACAGCTGCATTTAGAAAAGAGTTGCGTAGTTTGACAGAGAAAAAGAATGCCGATAAGCAACTAGAACAATCTAAACTGTTAATTGAAGCCGGATACGAGCCTGGCAGTGAAGACTATAAAGCCAAAATGCGTCAGTTCGTAGAGGCGGAAATTACCGGCAAAGGTAAGGGTAAAGGTACTCAAGTTGACATTGGCGGCATACGCGTAGATACCGGAAAAGCTGGCGAAGCTGCGGGCAAGAAAGTCGGAGAAGAGCTTATCGATGTTAAAGGCAAACAAGCTGCCATCGATAGTATCCGCGATGCTAAAGCCTTACTCGGCCCCAACGGTGAAGGCGTATACGCTGGTGCCTACGGCCCAGCTAAACAGTTTATGGCTAAGATTACTGGTATTGGCAGCTCCGAGAAAGCTGCTAGAACTGAAGAGTTCCTTGCTTATATTGGCGAGACGGTTGTGCCGCGCCTTAAAGAGTTTGGTGGTAATGATTCCGAGCAAGAGTTGGCGTACCTCAACAAGATTACCGGCGGCGACATTACTATGGAGCCGAAAGCGCTTGTGCGTATCTTAGAAACTGCGGAGCGAAAGATTCAGCGCGGTATAGAGCGGCTGCGCAAACAGGCAGAAACGGCGGAGACTAAAAAGCCCTTGACATCACTTCTTCCTCGTTCGGTGGATAATACAGGCCGCCCATCGGAGCCAGCTATGCCCGCTCCAGCCACGCCAGCCGCTCCAGCCGCGCGGCCCACCACGCAACAATCCGCGCCAGCAAAAGCTCCCGCAAAGGCGCCAGCAAAAGGCGCGCCTAAAGCGACTAAACGGTGGAACCCTCAAACTCGCAAGATCGAGGTGATTCAATGACACAGTACATTCAAGTTGGTGAAGATGTCGTAGAGTTTCCTGATGATATGTCTGATGCAGACATAGAGGCTGCTATTGCGTCTAGCGGCCGGTCTGTACCTTTAATGCCAGAAAAGCGTGCCGCAACCGCGCCGTCTTCGGGATTTCTGATGGGGCTAAAAGACCCTATTAGCGGCGGAGCTCAATTATTGCCCCGCGCTTTGTCGCAAGCTACGTCTTTATTTGGTGTTGCCCCCAACCCGCTGAGTCAGTATTTCGCCAGCGAGGCGCAACGTGTAGACGAGATGGTACGCGCCGAACAAGCTGCCTATGCAGCGCAGCGCCAAGCCCAAGGTGGGACAGGTTTTGACTGGGCTAGATTGGCTGGCAATGTAGTTAACCCAGCTAACGTCGTTCCATCTACGTTTGCCGCTTCGCTTGTTAGCCCAACTTCACCCATAACGCGCGCGCTTGTTGGTGGCGCTGTTGGTGGAGCCATGCAGCCGGTTACTGAAGGGGACTTTACTACAGGAAAAACCGAACAAGTCGGTATCGGCGCTGTAGCTGGCCCGGTCGGCGAACGCGTTTTTGCTGGCGCCGGACGCATGCTCAACCCATTGGTTACTAAGGCCGAACAAACCATGCGTGATCTTGGTGTGACGCCCACTACTGGCCAAGTGTTGGGGAAAGGTGCTAAGTCACTGGAAGAGTTTGCGCAGTATATGCCGTTGATTGGTTCTGCCATACAAGATGCGCGGCAGCGCACAGTGTTTAACTTTAACAAAGGTGTAATCAACAAAGCACTTGATAACATCAACACTAAGTTGCCCGCTGACGTTATAGGCCGCGATGCTATTGAGTTTGCTACGCAACAAATATCAGATGAGTACACTAAAGTTTTAAACAAGATGTCGTTTAATTTAGACTTTAAAACAAGTAGTGACATATTAAGCGCCCTAAATAAAGCAAATCTTTTGTCAGCAGAACAGCGACAGCAAGCTATTAATTTAGTTAATGATGTTGCCTTAAGTAAATTTAGCGGCCAAAAGCTAACGGGTGAGCAATACAAAGCCATTGAGTCCGATCTACGCAAGAAAGCGGCGTCTTACATAAACAGTCAATCTGCCGCAGAACGCGAGATTGGTGACGCGCTGCAAGGTGTGCTATCTGTGTTTAAACGGTCTCTGTACGATCAAAACCCTAAATTTACGCCGCAGTTACGCAAAGTAGACAATGCGTACTCGGATATGGCGGTTATCAAAATAGCTGCCGCTAATTCTGGGGCGGATAACGGCGTATTTACACCGAAGCAATTTTCAACAGCGGTTCGTCAAAGCGATAAAAGTATTAATAAGTCTGCATTTGCTAAAGGCGCAGCTAAACAGCAAAACATATCTGACGCAGCCATGCAAATTCTTGGCGACGAGGCAGGTGATCGCTTGGCTGGTAGGTATACGGCAGGCGCGTTTGGCGGTGCAGGACTGTTTGGGCTGGCTAAAGACCCGTTTACTACTTTACCTTTAGCCGCTGGCACCACTGCGGCTATCCGCGCAGCCTATAGTGACCCTGGGCAGAGAGCGCTGGACGCTTTGTTACGATCGCGCCCAGAGTCTATGCGTGCAGCGGGCAGGCTCTTTGGCGCAGCAGCGCCGTACGCCGGAGCAGCTGTTGGCCCGCAACCTGTATATCAATACAACATACAGGAGCGCATGTTGCCGCCCGTTGAAGTAATCGCGTACCCAGAGGAGTAAATGCCGTTTGCGCTTATCGCCGCCGCGAATACAGCCATTGCGGCGGCGAAAGCCGGGTGTAAGCTTTACAAGGATATTAAGAATGCGGCTGGGGACGTCAAGGATGTACTTGACGATCTGAAAAAGCAGTTCGCTGCTAAACCCAACCCATCTAACGAAGAGAAACGACAGTACAACGAAGAAGTGCAGCGGGTGCAGACGATCGCCAAGACAGACCCTGGGGACGCGTTTACAGATATTGGCGAGCAGTTAGGGAAGTTCATGGACGCGTATGACGCGATCATTAAACTGTTCCTAAAAGAAGAGATGGAATCTAAGAAGGTTTATAAGGGTGACGAAAGTATAGGCAGACGTGCGCTTCGGCGCGTATTGATACGATCCAGATTAGATTCTATGCTGGCTAGTATTCGCGAAGAAATGGTGTATAACGCTCCGCCCGAGCTGGGGTCATTGTGGAGCAAATTTGAGGCTATGTGGAAGCAGATCAATGAAGAGCAAGAAATTGCTCGCGCCGAGGAATTGCGGAAAGCTCAGATAGCGGCATGGCAACGGGCAAGAACAATAAACAAGGCAAAGGCACTGGCAACATGGATTGGCGCGATCCTGTTCGTCCAAGTTTGGATGTGGGCGCTAATGGTCATGATAAGGAAAAGTCAGACGTATCAATCGTTATCGTCATATGTCTGGCAGTAATGGCGCTGACATTTGTGTTTGCTATACCTATGCTAGGTATGGCCTACATGGATATGAATAACGCTACTGCCGCAGCGGTTGAAGAATTAAAGCGCTTGCGTGAGGCGCGACGTAAATATGTGATGGAGTTGAGGAAACTTTATGAGCCTGACACTGAGCCAATTACGCCAACTACTCCCCAAGAATAAGTACGTTGAGCACTGGCACAACGCGCTTGCCATGCCTCAAACCGAGCTTGGCGGCAGCACGCTGCTAGACGACTACGATATCAACACTCCGAAGCGCATCGCGGCGTTTATCGCCCAATGCGCGCATGAATCTGGCGGGTTTTCTGTGCTTCAAGAAAACCTAAACTACAAACCCCAAGCGCTCCGGCGCCTTTTTTCAAAGTATTTCACCGATGATGTTATTGCTGGACAGTATTGCGCGAAACCTAACAAGCAGGAGGCTATTGCCAACCGTATTTACGCTAACCGTATGGGGAATGGCGATGAGTCTTCTGGTGACGGCTATAGGTTTCGCGGTCGTGGGCTTATTCAGCTTACTGGACGAGACAACTATCAAGCTTTTGCTGACAGCTTGGAAATGGCCATAAACGACGTGCCTGACTATTTGGCCACGTTCGAAGGGGCAAGTCAGAGCGCTTGCTGGTTTTGGGAGAAAAATGGCTTAAATAAGTGGGCCGACGCAGGCGACATAAAAGAACTGACGCGCCGGATTAACGGCGGTTTCATCGGGCTTGAGGACAGGATCAAACACTATGAAGAAGCTCTACATATTCTTGGTGCTTAGCCTACTGGCTGGGTGCAGTGACAGGTTTAGATATAAGTGTCAGGACCCTGCCAACTGGGAAAATAAAGAGTGTAAGCGCCCTATTTGCTCATCAACAGGCACTTGCCCCGATCAGTTAACCAAACCGGAGGATATGAAATCCGATGAACCCGCTAAAACTGATAAGCCAATTCCTTGCAATGAACCAGGAGCAGCACGATGCAGTAATTAAGTTTGCTATCGCTGTCACGTTCTGCTTTACTGTCGTCATGATGGTCGGGATCAGCCTGTATTCGGTCGTGTTTGTAACGCAGCCGATGAACGGCATGGCGCCTGCGGACAAACAGTTTTTCCTAATCTTGAGCGATATGTCAAAGTACATATTGGGAAGTTTGGCGACCCTCCTCGCCGTCAAGGGAAAGGACGCGCTGCCGCAGTTCGTGCCGCCAGGCCTATCGACCGCAAAAGACCGCGAAGACGCGCCCAAGGCTCCGACGCCAGCAGCGCCTGTGGCCAAACGGACTGAGCCAACGATTGAGCCTGTAGCAACTGCTGCGCCCGTTGTGATTGGATTTGGCGGCAAACCGGCGCCTCCGCCAGCGCCTCAACCGGAGATCGAATGATGAAAAGCCTCGTTGCACTTATTGCGTTTGTTCCAGTTATTGCGTTTGCAGGCGGCGAGATGAAGAAGGTCTGCCACGAAGACGCCAAGACCAAGAAAGAGGTCTGCAAGACGATCAAGGTGCATAAGAAGCTCGAAGGCACGAAAGTACCGCCAAAATGAGGTGATATATGGACGATCTAATAAAAAAGTTAACCAACTTATTGGTGGAAGGCGCCGTTAAGGGGTACGGCGCCGTTGCCGATAGGTCTAAGATGCCATCTAACAAACGACTGTATTTAGATACGTTTGCTGATGAAAATAGAGGCCCCATAACGGAGCGAAACTTTACTGAGCAAGAGTTACAGACTATCGCCGCCTTAATACGCGCTAAACAGGCTGCTGATCCTTATGGGCTATCTGGAGTAATTCAATACAAAGACTACATGCCTTTTTTAGGTACAAAAGAAACGTCTCAGAACGCCGGAGTAAATGCGGGCGAGCGCAATCCGTTTGAAAATATACGTACAAGTTTAGGCCAGTTTAGGTATGTAATAGACCCTAACACAGGCGCTGTTCGTGTTATGGATCAATATGATTTCAACCGTCTTCCAGAAAATAAAGTTGTGCAAGCAATGTCTAGTGGGGATTACGTAGTTAATACCTTAGACCCTTACTCTATACTGCGCATATACGCAGGAGAGCGCATGCCGCCTGGAACCGGTCGTCCAGTACAGGTAAATATGCCTGGCTTATTTAGTGGTATTAAGCGATGAACCCGTACTTCATCGCCGGGTCAATCGTGGCGGTTGTCTTGGCCTACGGCGTCGGTCACTGGCAAGGTGACGACGCCGGGCAGGCCAAAGTCAATGCCCAATGGGACAAAGAGCGTGCCGAGCAGATGGCCGCCTTTGCCGAGGCGCAGCGTCAAGCGCGCGAGAAAGAACAGGCGCTGCAACAAGGCGCAGACAACCTACGCATGGAGAAAGAACGTGAAATCAAGAATATCAACGCTCGCGCTACTGCCCTTGCTAACAGCTTGCGCGAGCGCCCGGATCGCCCCACCACCGAAAGCGGTGCCGTGTCCGGTTCCGCCTGCGCTTGTAGTGGAGCGAGTGGAGCGCAACTGGCAAGGGGAGATGGAGAGTTTCTTGCGCGGTACAGTGCCGACGCCGCCCGCCTCTCCATCGAACTCGACAAATGCGTCAAGCAGTATGAAGCAGTGAGGCAGCTGCGACCGTAGACTCCGGGTTCACCAAAGTTTCAATACCCTGGGCGCACTTGATTCTGAAGTCCGACCATTTCTTTTGGTAAAACGGATCTTCAGTAGGCGGCACCCAGCCGTAATTTGCGCGCCAACGAATTGTCACATCCGTCGTTGAGGGTGTGTATACGTAATGGTCGCCCAATGTCATATTACTAGTCTTCATTTTCTTTCCTCCTATCTTCGTTTTTCCTACGCGCATTTACTTTACTCCTATTTAACTCCTCAACTTCCCGCTGAGTGTAAACCGCCTTATTGGCTTTCGGGGGTAGCGTAGTTAACCACACTTCTCCCGTGTAAGCAGACACTCCGCAGTTATTGCAGCGACGCAGCCGTTTGTTTCCGTCCGGCAAGCGTTGCGAGACTACAACATAAGTGCGTTCTCCGCAGTCACGGCATTTCATCGCTCTAGCGCCTTTGCAAGAATCTCTTCGCGCTCCCGAGCGTCACGCAGCGCGCAGTAGCGCTGATGCAGACGCGTCAGGTAGGAGGAGCGGCGATATGTTTCAAGTTCAGTCTGAAGCAGCGTCCAGACTTGCTTTTCAGTCAGTTTACTCAAACGCTGGTTTAGCGTCGTCCAGTCTAGTCGTGCCATGTTATTTCCCTTCCAGTTTAGCTACAGAAATCAATTCGCCGTCAGCAGTAAAGCAGAAACGAACATTCGGATTGTCGTTCTTAGCGTTAAGAAACCCTGTCCCGACGTCTATCACTATTCGTCGTTCCGCGAATATCACCGCTTTTCGGATGCGGTACTCGGTATCTTCCGCCCACGTAGGGTGATCGGTCACTACCCATTTTTTGGTGCGCTGACAGAACTTCTCTATTTGCGCGCCATCCGCCCAAGCTTTAATTAGCGTCACATGTTTGTGTTTAATCTTAGGCATCTGGCTTCCCTTTAATGAGATCAACGAGTTCGGCGTACGCTGCTTTGCTATGTTCATGCGTCTTGGCTACAACAACCTCGCGGGCGACTGACGCGATATGGTCTAGCCTGCGAAGCATCGCAGCAGCTTCGTTGTGGCGCGGGTCCGTAGCTGTCTCATCCAGCCAGGCGGCCATAAATTTAGGGTTCACTTTAGTTCCTCCAAGGCAATATCAGAAATCGCGCGCTTGTCATGTAATGCGCCCCAAATCTTCTCGTCAATCGTTTTCTCGGTCAGCATCACATAGCACCAGACTGCTTTTGTTTGTCCGGAACGGTGCAGCCTTCCAATCGTTTGCTCGTACAGCTCCAGTGACCACGGCAGCGACAAAAATACGATGTGGCAGCCTCCGTGTTGTAGATTAAGTCCGTGACCTGCCGACTTTGGGTGAAGCAAGAGTTTCTGTATTTCACCTCGGTTCCACCGTTCGACCACGTTCGGCGTATCCATCGTCGCAGCCTGCGGATAACGGCGACGAAGTTCTGCAAGCTCCTCCTGATAAGAGTACGCAATGATCGTGTTCGCATGCTGGTTTTCCTCTAGTAGTTCATCCAATCGATCAAATTTGTGGCTGCTAAACCAATGTGACGTCTGAGTGTTCTTAAACTTGCCGTAGTCGACCAACGCCTCACGTTGCGTCTCGTAGACAAAGCCAGACGCCATCTGTTGCAGCTTTCCAGTTACAACCGCCGCGTTCGCAGCAATCGCCTGCGCGTTAGGGAACTCGACAACGAAGTCGCGCTTCATTTTGTTGTAAAGCGTATAGTCCATCGTACCGCGCACCTCGACGATATTTAACGGCGGCAGTTTGTCCTTGTATTCTCCAGCGTCTAGCAGATACGTCGCTGGCTTGATCTTCTGCATGACCAACTCCAGCGCACCGCGTCTGGGCGACCAGTCGCCGAAATCCCGGTTCGTGCAGACGAAATACTGCTGCAAGAAGGCGCCCTTGCTGCGGCCTAAGAGCGACTGATCGATGATCTTGCACTGGCCGAAGACGTCTTCCAGACCGTTCGAGGTGAACGATCCGGTTAAGCCCCAGCGAATCTTGATGTGTTCGATCGCCTTGAAGAGCGCCTTGAATCGTTTGCCAGACGGGTCTTTTAACCTGGTCAGCTCATCAAAGACGATCGCATCAAATCGACTTAAACCATAATCGGCCAGCCATTGCAGATTGTCGTAATTGATGACGACAACGCTGGAGTTGACGCGCTCAATGGCGCGCAGACGATCCGCTGGAGAGCCGACTGCTAAAGAGAGCTTTAGCATCGGCGCCCACTTCGGTGCCTCAACTGGCCAGACATCGGTGCAAACGCGCTTGGGGGCGACGACCAAGAAACGATCTACCAATCCATCGAGAATGGCATCGTTCATGGCGGTCAGCGTGATTGCTGTCTTGCCAGCTCCCACGGGCGCTAAGATCATCGCCCGATCGCGCTCGTAGAGGAAATCAGCGGCCTCTTCTTGGTACGGGCGGAGTTTCATTGATCTTGCGTCCGAAAAATAGATCATGCAGGTTGCGAGTGTTTTGTTTTTCCCGCTCTTTATTCTTACGTGTTTGTTCGGCGCGTTCGCGGTCAAGTTTCCAGTTCATATAACCCCCCTTGCCCATTCATCTATTTGCTCCTTTGTCCAAAGCACTGCATGTTTTTGATTTAAGTGCTGCATTGTCAATAAGAAAAACTTTTGTAAGGCTGACAAGCGTCCACCTGTTGTTTTTAGTTCAACAAACCACGTTTCACCATTGGGCAGACACGCGATCCGATCACAGACGCCGCGCTGGGTTACAGAGCGGAACTTGTACGTCCGGCCACCGAGGCGCTCGACCGTCCAGACGAAATGCTTCTCTACTTCGGATTCTTTCATGTTTTATAGAATAAATGATTTAAAAATGTTTGACAAGCGGTTTTTTGCCCGCTATGCTGAAGGCTCAATCAGTTCAGGAGAATACAATATGAAATTCAGAAAGAAGCCTGTAATTATTGAGGCCGTGCAATTTTTACCTGGCGAGAAGTATCTTAAAAATATCGCGCAGCTAGCGTCTGAAAGTTCAAATAGGGTTGATCTTTTGACGATGGAAGGCGCGTACCCACAACTATTTATTGAAACCCTTGAAGGTCGCATGGAAGCCCGTGTTGGGGATTGGGTAATCAAAGGGGTCAACGGGGAACTATATCCGTGCAAGCCTGACATTTTTGAAGCTACTTACGAAAAGGTTGACGCATGAGCCACTCCAATATCGTAGGTGGCAGCACCGCCAAGCGCGTCATCGCCTGTCCCGCGTCTGTCAAGCTCTGCCAGCAGATGCCGCCGCAGCTCGAATCCGAACACGCAGCGCGTGGGACGCTACTGCACAACGTCATGGCTGAACTTTTGGAGTTTGATAAAAAGCCCGAGCAGATGCTTGGCGCTACTTACAAAACCCAAGTCTTAACGCAGGAGCTAATCGATGAGAAGGTTATACCCGCTCTGGAAGCACTCTCGGAAATTGACCCAGACAATCAAATGGACTATATGGTCGAAACCCGAGTGGGGTTTGGAGATTTTCTTCCTGATGTATTCGGTTCTACTGACTTACTGGGTCGTATTGGCAGCCGGGCTATTGTTCTCGACTGGAAATTCGGTGACGGGGTTCTTGTTGACGCTGACGATAATCCCCAGCTGCTATTTTATGCGGCGGCAGCTATGCGTACTCCATCGGCCAAGTGGGTTTTCGAGGGCACCGATGAAATTGAACTCATCATCGTCCAACCTCCCGCGATCCGGCGCTGGGTCACTAATCGCGCGCGGATTGCTAATTTCGAACTCCAGCTCTTACGAGCCGTCACGCAAGCGTCTCGTCCTGATCCGCTAATGCAAACCGGCGACCATTGCCGCTGGTGCACTGCAAAACCGATCTGCCCTGAGATGAACGGTGAAGTTGATCGGGCGCTGAAAACGCAGCTCTCAGCACTGCCAGCCGAGCAGATCAGCGTTATGCTAGGCCAAGCGGATAGGCTAGAAGACTTCATTAAAGATCTGAGGGCGCTCGCGTTTAATATGTTGGACAAAGGCCACAAGGTGCCAGGCTACAAACTGGTCGCCAAACGTGGCACACGCAAGTGGACGAACGCTGCAAAAGCCGCGTCATGGATGGCTGAGAATAGTGTCGATCCGTACAGCAAAGAAATTCTTTCGCCTGCACAGGCGGAAACTGCGCTAAAAAAGCGTAAAATCAAACTTCCGGACGAGCTGGTCACATCGGTGTCGTCTGGTAGTACCTTGGTGTCGGAGGACGATCCGCGTCCCGAGATACTGCAAATTGGCAAGCAACTGACCGCTGCCTTATCTAAACTACAGTAAAGTCTAAGAAAGGACACTACTATGTCATTCGCACTCGCAAATCTCCCTCCTGTTTCTTCCCTGTCTGTCGCTTTGCGTACCCTTGAGAAAGACGTCGGCGCTGTTGGCTCCGTCATTCTGAAGATGGACAAAGGCGGCCATTGGATTTACGGCGCTGAACAAACTGAAGTTGAGTCTGACAGCACGTGGGCAGTCAATCCGTTTTCCTTCATCCACGGTTATATCGCGTGGGGTGATGGTGAAGTCCTTGGCGAAATGATGGTGCCTGTTACCGAGCCGAAGCCTGAACTGCCACCTGTGCCGCACGGCGCAAAGAAAGGCTGGGAAGTGCAAGTGGGCATGTCGCTGAAATGCCTATCAGGCCCTGATAAGGGTTTGGAAGTGCGCTACACGACAACTTCAGTGGGCGGTAAGCGCGCTGTCAATACGCTGGGCGTGGCAATTGCCGCTCAGTGCGAGACAACGCCGGGCAAGCCTGTGCCGGTCGTTGCCTTGAAAAAGGACAGCTATCAGCACAAGTCCTACGGCAAAATCTACACGCCGGTCTTTGAGATTCAAGATTGGGCGTCAATGGATGGCCAGACTGAAGAAGCCGAAGAGGCTAAAGAAGAGGCGGCACCCGCACGCCGTCGTCGTTCGGCCTAAGTAACACGGGGGAAAGCGGATGCTGCGGGAATAAGGCACAGCAAGTAACTGCCGCAAACAGTTAGTTGTTCATACAGCTCCACGCTAGGTGGAGTGTGCCGAATAGTTTGGACAAGCGCAGACGCAGCGAGTACCCCACCTAAAACCATGTTAATATCTATTTGTGCTTGGCGGCACGCTTACAGACAAGCCCTGTTCTGCATTCTGCTCGGTGTCTGCCGAGTCCGCCAACGTCGCGAGACGAGAATGCAGAACAGGGCTTTTTTATTGGTGGCGTTATGGTGAAATGGAAAGCAATAGAGGGGTACGGAGGCCGGTACGAAATATCGACTACCGGACAAGTCTGGTCTATGACTACCTGCGACATGCTAAAGCCTAACCGCATGTCGCATGGGTATATGTGCGTGCATCTATACAAAGGTGGACGCGGTACACGAAAAGTCCACACGATTCATCAGCTAGTAGCCAAAGCCTTTTTGCGCAACCCTAAAGGCCATACTGAAGTCAATCACAAAAATTTTAACCGAGCGGATAACCGCGTCGAAAATTTAGAGTGGGTTAGCCGCAAAGAAAACGTGCAACACGCTTTAGCCGCCGGGCGTCGTGTCAAGCCGGAGAAAAAAGTAAAAGGTATTTCTTTGACCTCTGGGGTAATCTATACGTTTGACAGTTTGATCGAAGCAGAGAAAGCAATGCGTGGTAAACAAACTGGCGGAATAAGTCACGCATTGGCAAAGAATCGCCCTGCGTATGGTTGTGTATGGTGGCTGGCATGAATGTTTTGTTTGCGGATTTCGAAACTAGGAGTCGATGTGACCTATTATCTCGTGGCGGGTACAACTACAGTCTTGATGCAAGCACATCAATTCTCTGCTTTTCCTACGCACTTAACGATGATGAAGTACAGACTTGGGTTCCCGGACAGCCGTTCCCCGAGAGTGTTAGTGAACATATTAGACAAAACGGGCAACTCAGATTCCATAATGCGGGTTTTGATAGGCAAATATTCTGGAACGTCTTATGCCAAGATTTCGATGTACCAAAACCTAAACTCGAGCAGTTCTACTGCACCGCTGCACAAGCGCGTGCGAACTGCTTACCTGGCAGCCTCGAAGACGTCGGACGCGCCATCAGTAGCAACATGCGCAAAGACCATCGCGGCTCACAACTTATTCGACTTTTATCAGTGCCACGCGCCGACGGAACTTTTAATAACGACCCAAAATTGCTCGAAGAAATGGTAGCGTACTGCGAGCAGGACGTACGCGCCATGCGGGCGATCAGTAAGGCCATGCGCGAGCTGTCTGATGAAGAGCTAACCGACTACCACACAAATGAGCGCATCAACGACCGTGGCGTGCTGTTAGACCGTCCGCTGGCCGATGCTGCAGTGCGCTACGCATCGGTCGAACTTGAGGAAATCGAGTCGCTGGTGCATGATCTAACCAAGGGTGAGATTCAATCCGTGCGCAGCCCGCGCATGAAGCGCTGGGTGATGGAGCGAGTCGGCCCCCAAGCTTTGAAGATGATGGAGACGTACAAGGACGGCGAGAAGAAGTATTCGATCGACAAGTCAGTACGTGCGAACTTATTAGTCTTTGCGGAGGAAAACCCCGATGAGATTCCGGCCCATGTTGCGGACGTCATTCAATGCGCAGATGATCTCTGGGCGTCGTCAGTTGCGAAGTTCAGCCGCCTTAGCGAGCTATCTGACGAAGAGGACCATCGTGTGCGAGGCGCCTTCGTCTTCGCCGGAGGGTCTGCCACTGGACGCGCTAGTAGCTATGGCGCGCAGGTCCATAATTTCACACGCAAATGTGCCTCCGACCCAGACGCCGTGCGCAACGCTATGGTACGTGGACACGCAATCGTCCCAAGATTTGGAAAGAGGGTTACAGATGTTCTCAGGGGAATGCTCCGGCCCGCACTGATACCCGCAGAAGGCAAGCAATTCGTCGTTGCCGATTGGTCAGCAATCGAAGCGCGTGTTACTGCATGGCTGGCGAATGATCCGCAGGCTGAAGAGGTATTGCAGGTCTTTCGCGACGGGCGCGACATTTACAAACGCGAAGCAGCAGGTATCTACCGAGTGCCAGAAGATGCGGTCGATAAAGACCAGCGCCAGATCGGCAAGGTTGCGATTCTCTCACTAGGTTTTGGCGGCGGTGTTGGTGCTTTCTCTGCAATGGGTCGCAACTACGGCATCGTGATGGAAGAAGCCGACGCCAAGCGCATCGTTGACGCATGGCGGCGTGCAAACCCGTGGGCAGTGCGGCTATGGCAGCGGTTAGAAGACGGCTACACGCGAGCGCTGCGCAATCCTGGACGCGAGTTTAATACTGGACGAGTGACGTATCTCTACGATGGCCAGCATCTGTGGTATTCACTACCATCAGGCCGCATCCTTTGTTATCCGTTCGCTAAGTTTGATGGCGATGAGATAACGTACGTCAAGGCAGCATGGAAACCGGCAGCAGAGGCTAAAGAATGGCCACGCGCTCGCTTGTGGCGCGGGCTCGCCTGTGAGAACATTGTGCAAGCAACGGCGCACGACTTGCTACGGCATTCTTTACGCCAACTAGATGATGTTGTGCTGCATGTGCACGATGAAATTGTTCTCGAAACCGACGATCCTGACGCACCCAATACCCTGAAACAAGTGATGTGCACGCCGCCCGAGTGGGCGCAGGGTTTGCCGCTGAACGCGGAAGTAGAGACGATGAGCAGATACGGCAAGTGATCAACAAAAAAGCCGCCTGGCCGGGCGGCTTTCTTAACTACAAGGACTGCAATGACATTCTTCGAGTATATCGCAAATCTCGCCCCTGAAGGTGAGACGGCATTATTCGTCAGACAAACACCCATCAAACAAAACGGCGATCTGCAATTCCACGCAGACGGTGCCATCAAGGCTACATGGCCGGCCTTCATGCCAAGCCATAAGCGCCGCGACGGCGAAGCTTGGTACGGCAACACCGCGTCCTTCATTATCGACCGCTTTAAGGACGGCAAACCCTCGGCCAGCGCGGCCAATTGCGAGTACGTGCTGGTCATGGTATTGGACGACGTGGGCGATCCAGTTAAGGCGCCCAAACTGCCGCCCTTGGCACCGACTTGGATCATGGAGACGTCGCCGGGGTCGTTTCAGTGGGGCTACGCCTTCTCGGAACAACCGACAAAATCCGACTTCGCTGCCGCGATCAAGGCGATCGCAGCTGCTGGCTATACCGACCCCGGCGCCTGCAACCCGGTGCGCAATTATCGCCTGCCTGGCAGCGTCAACTTGAAGCCCGGCAAGAACGGCTTTAAAGCCAAGCTGATCGAATTTAACCCCGAGCAGGAATACACGCTCGAATACATCTGCGCAGCTTTGCAGGTCACGCCCGAGGAGTCGTCATCGCTGGGTGTGACGCCTATCAAATTGAAAGACGACGGCGGAGACGATGTCTTCCGTTGGCTGAACGATCAAGGTCTGATCCTGCGCAAACCCAACCCCGAGGGCTGGGCAGGTGTTGTGTGCCCTAACAGCGCCGAGCATACCGACGGCAACCCGGAAGGACGCTATAACCCGTCCGCGCGCGCCTACTGCTGCCTGCACTCGCACTGTCTGGAGCTGGACTCGTCGACGTTCTTGAGCTGGGTGGCGCTCCAGGGTGGGCCTAAACATGAGCCAGGCGTCAGGGACGAACTGATCGCCAGCACGATGAGCGCGGCATTGGAAAAACTAAACCCAGAGGCAGCTGCCGAAATGTTCACCGAGACGCCCGAGGCGGTGCTGGCCGAGATCGGGCGCAAGGAGCTCGGCCGGCTGGAAAAGGCTGGCTGGTTTGAGCGCTTTGCCTATATTCAGACAGACGACTGCTACTTCGACCTGCAAGACCGCCGCGAGGTCGCCCGCTCGACCTTCAATGCTCTGTTTCGGCATATCGACTGCACGTCGATTCATTCAGCGCGCAAGGTGGAGGCCTCAGTCGCATATGACCAAAACCGCGAGGCGATGGGCGCCAAGACGCTCTTGGGCGTCACGTACGCGGCAGGCGAAGGGCTGCTGGTTGCGCGCGACGGCGGCATTTACGGCAACCGCTGGCGCGACGCCCGACCGGCACTGACAACCGGCAACCCGAGTGTCAAACCTTGGCTAGACCATGTTGAGCGCATGATCCCGACCGACTTCGAGCGCGAGCATTTTTTGAACGTCCTGGCTTACAAAATCCAGCACCCGAACCGCAAGATCAATCACGCGATGCTGATCGGCGGCTACCCTGGCAGCGGTAAAGATACGATGTTAGCGCCCTTTTTCTGGGCGATC